>Ga0299912_10002861_pt1 | contig 14145 bp, 9 predicted proteins | sample RVTome_2_FD_207667 | JGI IMG/M metagenome (GOLD analysis project Ga0299912, IMG submission 207667) | Soil microbial communities from uranium-contaminated site in the Upper Colorado River Basin, Wyoming, United States - RVT95D214 (version 2) ...
TCGTAGAGGTCAGTTGTGCCATCTCTCTGGCCGTCTCGGGATTCCGATTGTCGAAGCCACCCTCGGGTGCCCGCCTCCAAGATGGCGCGAGGGACTACGGGGCCCTGGCTCCGCCTGCTTGCGCAGACGCTTTCACGATCACGGCGCTCTTCACCTCCCCCTTTCAGGGGGAGGGCAGGGTGAGGGTTCCTCCCAGCCACAAGGGACGTTTCTTGCGCAGCACTCCATGCCTCGCGGGGCGCGCGGCGCAGGATCCACCTCCGTGGTGTCGGCCCACCCCTGAAAGGGGTGGTTGGGCGGGGGCGGTTGCGCCCCGCCGCTTGCGGTGATACTGTGACGGGGGTTTACAACCGTGTCGCGTGCTGTCTGGCTCTACCTCATCCGGATCCCGGAAGCACTACTGGCCGTCGGCGCCACCACGGCACTCCTGTATCTCACCAGGCCGTGGCTCAACACGCCGACCGTGGCGCTGCTTTACCTGCTGCCGGTGGGAGTGAGCACCGCGCTGTGGGGTCTCCCTTCCGGGATCGCGGCGGCCGTGGCGGCCTTCTTCGCCTTCAACTACTTCTTCCTTCCTCCCTACTTCACCCTGCAGGTGCTCCAGCCGCAGGAGAGCATCGACCTGGTTGTCTTCCTGGTCGTGGCCATTACCATGAGCCAGCTGCTCGGGGCGACGCAGGCCAGCCTGGCGCGCGCCGAGGCGCGTGAGCGCGAGGCGCGCCACCTGTACGAATTGAGCACCGCCTTGTTGGGCCTGACCGACCTCGAGTCGATCGCCCGCACCATCGCCGATCGCGTCCTGTTGAGCCTGCCCGGTGCGAAAGTCGGCATCCTCCTGGAGCCCGGGAAGGGCGCCTCGCGCACCGAGGTCTTCTTGCCGGCCCGGGTCAGCGAGCACCCGGGCAGACCCTCGCTCTCCGTACCCATCCAGGGGATGCGTGGTTTGCTCGGCGAGATCGAAGTGTGGAGTGCGCGCGGCGGCTCCGCCAGCGAGGACGAGCGGCGGCTTCTCCACACCTACGGCAGCGCCGCGGCCCTGGCCATCGAACGTGCCCAGCTGGCCGCCGCCGACAACCGCGCCCAGCTGCTGGCCCAGAGCGACGCGTTCAAGTCCGCGCTCCTCTCATCCGTCTCCCACGAACTGCGCAGTCCCCTGTCCACCATCAAGGCCTCAGTCACCAGCCTGCTGGGGGCCGAGGTGGACTGGGATTCGGAAGCCAAGCAGGAATTGCTGGAAGCCGTCGACGAGGAGACGGACCATCTGAACCTGCTCGTCGGCAATCTGCTGGACATGACACGCATCGAAGCCGGCTACCTGCAGCCGAAGCGCAACTGGAACGTCCTGGCCGACATCGTGCGCTCGGTGACCGAACGCATGCGAAGATCCCTGGGCGAGCATCAACTGCAGGTCGAGGTTTCGGAGGATCTGCCGCTCGTGCCGGTGGACTATGTGCAGATCGAGCAGGTCTTCGCCAACCTGATCAGCAACAGCGCCAAGTATTCCGCACCCGGATCGGTCGTTCGGATACGGGCCTGGCAGCTCGACCAGGCCTGGCTGCAGGTCCAGGTCCACAACCAGGGCCCGGCCGTCCCGGCCGAAGACCTCGGACGGATCTTCGATAAGTTCCACCGGGTCACCGCCTCCGACCGTGTCACCGGCATCGGCCTGGGGCTTTCCATCTGCAAGGCAATCGTCGAGGCCCACGGTGGACGCATCTGGGCGGAGAACACCCCGCAGGGGATGGCCTTCAACTTCACCCTGCCGCTCACCTGGGAAGGCACCGTCCCGTCCGTGGCGGAGGAGAAATGAGCCAGCAGCCCCATGTCCTGGTGATTGACGATGAGCCGCAAATCCTGCGCGCCATTCGGACGATCCTGGCCGCCAAGCACTTCCGCGTCACCACCGCCAGCCGGGGCGAGGAAGGCCTGACCCTGGCCGCCACCCAGATGCCGGACGTCATCATCCTGGATCTCAGCCTGCCGGATCTCGACGGGATCGAGGTGTGTACCCGGCTGCGGGAATGGACTCAGGTGCCGATCATTATTCTGACGGTACGCGACGGTGAGCGTGACAAGGTCCTGGCCCTCGATCGGGGCGCCGACGACTACCTGACGAAACCATTCGGCATTGAGGAACTCCTGGCACGCCTGCGAGTCGCCCTGCGGCACTCGGCCCAGGCCAAGGGCAGCCCCAAGGCGGTTGTGACCTCCGGCCCATTGGAGATCGATCTGGCGAACTTCCGGGTGTCGCGAAATGGGGTGGAGGTCAAGTTGACGGCCACGGAGTTCAAGCTCCTGGCGCATCTGGCGGCCAACGCCGGCCGCGTGCTGACGCATCATGCCATCCTGACCGCCGTGTGGGGTTCGGAATACGCCGAGCATGTCGAGTATCTGCGCGTTTATATGCGCCAGCTGCGCAAGAAGCTCGAAGACGACCCCGACCATCCGCAGATCCTGACGACGGAACTGGGCATCGGCTATCGCTTCGTGTTGGAAGGATAGCCCCGCCGCGCCGGATCGCGTTCCGCCGGCATAGCCGCTCCCCCGCACAACCCTCCTCCAGCGCTTTATCTGCTTTTCATCTTTCTCCTCGCTTTCTTTGTCCCCACTTTACGTCTGGGTGCGAGACTGGTCAGGGTTACTCGCGAACGGGCGTCCTGTTCTTCCAGGGTGTTGCCCGCAGGCCAGGACTGGAGGTTGCCATGGCTGCTGTAGATCTGATGCTGCCAACGATAGGCATGCCACAAGAGACGGCAGTCCTCCCAGACTCTACCGCCGAAGACGACTTGATTCGGCGCGGCCGATCTCTGGCCAATTTGGCGGTCGACGAAATGGTGGCGGAGATCCAATTGAGAGCGTCGCGACATCTACTGGATCGCGGCCTGCGGATCAGTGTCCCCTATTTCGACGATCGTCGGCTGTCGTTGCGCTATTGGGCCTTCACGGTCATCCCGAAGGGTCGCATCCTCTTCGTGCCGGCCTTTGTCGTTCTGGCGATTGATCGCGAAGTGGAACGGGCGAGGAGCTCGCGCGAGTTCACCCCCTCGACGCGGGCGCATCTGCTCGAGATGTTGCTGAAGGTGGGGGATGCCTTCCGCCGCGATCCGTATGCGAACTTGAACCCTGCCATCCGTTGAGGTTTGCCCGTCATGTTCTCCGTCGCCTTGCTGATCATCTTTGTCTTCCTGTCCTGGCGGATCTCTCCTCGGGAGAATCCCAATGACAAGCATGTCCACGGCGCCGGTCAGATCGGCATACTGGCAGCTGTGGCACTGTTCGGCGTGGACTACTTCACTTCCTACTACTACGCCACCGGCGAATTGATGTCCTCGCTGCACCCGTTCGGACTGCAAAGATACGCGTACATCGGCGTAGGGTTCATTGCGCTGGCCAACCTGGTATTCGGCGGACTCTACATGTACGCCCTGGGTGTATTCAATGAAGGAGGCGGATCCTACACCGCCTCCATGCGATATCTTGTGCCTTCCCTGAGCCTGGTCGTCGCCGTGGTCTTGATCGAGGATTACACCCTGACGATCGTCGTCTCGGCCCTCTCTGGCGGCGACCAGTTGCTCTCCATCCTGAATCTGTACGGCAGGAACTGGGCCTGGCATTTCATGCTGGGGGCAGGATTGGCCTTCCTGACCTGGTTCCTGACCATCCGAGGCCGGGGCGAGTCGTCGCTCGTCGTCTTTCTGCTGCTGGGAGTCTTCGTCCAGCTGACCATCGTGATGGCCATCGGGCTGTTCCTCTCTGTGGCGCGGGGGGTTCCGCCGGCGGCGGCCGAAGTGGTCCACATCCCCACCGTCCAAGAGGCGATGTACCACATGCTGACGGCCACAATGAAGGGCATCGTCGCCCTTACCGGCCTGGAGGCCGTGTCGAATGGCATCCAGTTCTTCAAGGATGAGGACTTCGGGCTGATCCGCTGGGGGAAACGCCGTGCTCCGCGTCTCGGCTGGCTGTGGAATTTTTACAGCGGCAAGTCGGGCATCGGTCGCGTGGTCCAGACCTCTTTCCTGTTCTACGGCGGGCTGACGACTCTCTTCCTGACCTATTTCTCGATCCATTTCAATGTCTTTGACGGGACTCTGGGGCGCTCGCTGGTGGGGAACCTGGCCTTCGTCGCCTTCGGCCAAATTCCGGGTGGCGTGATCCTCTTCTGGGTGTACCAGATCCTGGCGGTGGCGCTCCTGGCGGCCGCCTCCATGACGGCCCTGCAGGATGCCCAGGCCACCGAATGGCGCGATGTGGCCATCGGGGAGATTCCCGAGGGGATCATCTATCGAGATCGGCGCGGGACATTCACCCGTTCGGTCACGATCACGTTCATCGCCGCCGTTCTGATCATGCTCTTGGTGCGAGGGCGGACGACGATTGCGGTTCCTTTTTACGGGGTCGGGGTGTTCATGCCGATCGCCATCATGGGTTTCGCCGTGCGCAAGCATTTCCTGACCCACTACTCCGGGCGGAAGCGCTCCTTGGGGGCATGGTTCGCCGGATCCGCCGGGGCGCTCTCGGCGTTTGTCTTCGTCTTCCAGATCATCGGCAAATGGGAGGAAGGCGGCTGGGTGCGTCTCTTGACCTTCAGCACGTTGATCATCACCGCCCATTCGATCCTGCTCTCGCCCGTCGGCTATCGCGACGCCAGGCAAATCCATCGCATCGTACGCGAGAAGGCCCGCGTGCGCGGCGGGATGGCTTCGATCGTCGAATGGCAGTCGCTCAGGATGCAGGAGTATCGCTATTCCCTGCTGGTCGGAATCTCCCGGTTCTGGGCGGTTTTCGGCGTGCGGCGCCCGGTGCCGGATGCCATCCCGATCCCGGCCGGTGAGTATGATCACGCCCTGCACGCAGACGACCCGCTGGCCCCGTCGTTTCTGGCCCCTTACCTCGATACCAACCTGGTCGAGGTCGAGGATCCTGCCGTTCGGCACTAGTCCACCACTGACAATTCGCACCCTTCCTCCAGCGCCGGCATCCAACCCGGCGCTCTTTATTTGTCCTTTATGCGACTGCCTTCTTTTTTTATCGGGGACTAACGGGCGGGTCTTACATTGGGGCTTGGAGTGCCCGCGCGCCCTGCGCCGTCCGGCGAGTGGTGTGGCGCAGGGCATCTGTCGGCCGCGGACCGGCGGCCTGCGAGGAGAGCATCATGGGTGTGGATGTGGCCTCGATCCCGTTCTCGAATGTGGCAGCCAAGGAAGCGACGCGTGAGACGGCGGGCGCCGACAGTCTCCAGGCGCGGCGCGGGCGCGAGTTGGCGCGCCTGCAGATGGAGGAGGCGATCGAGAAAGTCCGACGCCGTGCCACGACGCACAGCCTGGATCGCGGGTTATCCCTCAGTCTGCCGTACTTCGATGATCGGGCCGCGGAGTTGCGTTGGCGTCAGCTCGAGATCATCCCCCGCGGGCGTGTCCCGTTCGTCCCGGCCTTCGTCGTCCTGGCAGCCCGGCAGGAGGCCAGCCGCGTTGAACAGGACGCGAGCATGTTGCCCTCCACCCAGAGCCATCTCCTGGATCTATTGAATCGCCTGGAGGCAGCCTTCGCCGAGGGCGACCGCCAGGAGTAGTTGTGCGTCATGACTGGACGGCTGAGTCCCGCGATCAGCAGTTCGTCCGGCCACGAGTTGTCATCGAGGTAGACAAGAGGAATGTTTTCCGTAGCCCTTCTCCTGCTGGTTGCGCTCTTGGCATACAAGGTCGCGCCGCGCGAATCGGACAAACACGCCCATGTCCATGGCGCCGGGCAGATCGGACTGATGGCCGCCGTGGCGCTCTTTGGCGTCGACTATTTCACTTCCTACTTCTACGCCACCGGCGAGATGATGTCGGCGCTGCATCCCTACGGCCTGCAGCGGCACGCCTATTTGGCCGTGACCGTTATCGCCCTGGCAAACTTCGTGTTCGGCGCCCTGTACATGTACTCGCTGGGCATCTTCAACGAGGGCGGAGGGTCCTATACCGCATCGATGCGCTACCTCACGCCAGGGCTGAGCCTGGTGGTGGCGGTAGTCCTGATCCAGGACTATGTCCTGACGATCGTCGTCTCGACGCTCTCCGGTGTCGACCAGCTGCTTTCCATCACCAATGCCTATGGCATCCACTGGTTCTGGCACTTCATCCTGGGCGCTGCACTGGCGGCAGTCACCTGGTTCCTCACGATCCGCGGGCGCGGCGAATCCGCCCAGGTTGTCGGGACCCTGCTGGCGGTCTTCCTGATGCTGACCGGCACATTGGCCGTTGGGCTGTTCGTCGCCCTCAGCCGCAGTGTTCCCCCCGTGCCATACGCCGAGAGCCTGCATCCCGCCACCCTCGGTCAGGCGATGTACCACATGCTCACGGCCTCGATGAAGGGAATGGTGGCACTCTCCGGGCTGGAGGCCATGTCCAATGGAATCCAGTTTGTGCGCAATGAAGATTTCAGCCTCGTGAGCTGGGGAAAGGAGCGCTTGCCCCGCCTCGATCCGCTGTGGCGCTTCTACAGCGGCAAATCCGGCATCGGGCGCATGGTCCAGACGTCCTTCCTGTTCTACGGCGGCCTGACCACATTCTTTCTTACCCTCTTCGCCATCCGCTTCAATGTCTTCGATGGCACGCTCGGCCGCACACTGGTAGGCAATCTGGCCTTTATCGGATTCGCACAGATCCCCGGCGGCACTCTCTTGTACTGGACGTACCAGATCCTGGCGGTCGGGTTGCTGGCTGCCGCCTCCATGACCGCCTTCCAGGACCTGCAAGCCACTGCCTGGCGAGATGTCGCCATCGGCGAGATCCCTGAAATCGTCGTCTATCGCAACAAGGGTGGCACGTTCACCCGATCGGTCACCGCAGGCTTCATCCTGGCCGTGGTCATCCAGTTCCTCGTGCGCGGGCGAACGACCCTGGCCGTCCCCTACTACGGGGTCGGGGTGTTCATGCCAATCACGGTCATGGCACTGGCGATCCGCCAGCACATGAAGCACACCGCCACCGGTCGGAAGCGCGCCATGGGGATGGCCGGCGCCAGTTTGGCCGCCGGGCTGGCCGCGGCCGTCTTCGTGGGGCAGATCGTGGGCAAGTGGGCCGAGGGAGGCTGGGTGGTTCTGATCTCCTTCAGCATGCTGATCCTGGGTGCGCACGCTTTGTTGATCTCACCGTCCGGCTTTCGCGATCCGGCTCAGATCTTCCGCATCGTGCGCGTCAAAGCCCGCGTCCAGGGGGGCATGGCCTCCATCGTCGAATGGCAATCACTCAAGATGCAGGAGTACCGCTATCGCCTTTTGGTGGTCCTGGCGAGATTCTGGGAGATCTTCGGCGTGCGGCGGCCGATTCAGGATGCCTCCCCGCTGGTTGCCGGCGACTACGACCAAGCGCTGCATGTCGATGACCCGACGGCACCCTCAATTCTAGCGCCCTACCTGGAGTCACTGTCCATGTCGACGCACGAGCCCCACGCATGATGGCCTGAGCCCCTCGGTTTTCTGGCAGTACGTCATTTGCCCAGATCCCCGCAGCCTTGCGGGGATCTGTTCATCACCGGGTGGGCGGGACACCCGGAGCAGAAAGGGACTGATTACATAGTCTCGGCGAGTTGCAGACATCGAGTTCAGAGCCGACGATGGTATGATTGGGCGCTTGAGCGACCCGATCCAGCGGTGCCAAGCCGAGGGCAGCCATGACCGATCGCCAGACGCATGTCGCGGGTGGAAACCAGCCCGTGTCCCCTCCGAGCCACCTGCAGCAGGAACTCCAAGAACATCAGGCACTCCTCCAAGCCCAGCCCCGCATGGTCCAGCGATTCCTGGAAGCCCAGGCGCAACAGCTGACCGAGAGCCTGATCCAACATGCGGCCGGGGCGCGCTTCACCCTCCCTGACCGGGTGATCGTCGAACCCGGCTCGCCCAATTCCGTGCGCATCCCGGAGGTCGCCCGCGAGGTCTCGATCGGAGGACTCGTGGATCGCGTGACACGCGCCGACATCCGTGTGCTGACGCGCCAGCGCCTAGCGGAACTCGAGCAATCCCCTGACGCTGGATTACTAGCCGCCGCACGCCTCATCCGGCACGCCACGGTCGAGCACATGATCTATCGGCGGCTGCCCGCCGGACGCTCGGTCACCTACCTGGCCGCTCCTGGCGAGGGCATCCCGTCCACGCCCGCGGACGATGCGACGGAGGTCGAGTCTGCGATCACGGCCACGACCGATGCTATTGCAGAAGAGGGCGATGCTGAGGAGGGGCGCGGCGAGCTTCTCGTGCCGTACGTACCCTATGCCCGCCGTTTCTACCTGCCGCAGTGGGTCGCCTTCGATCAGAACGACCGTCTGGTGGTCGGATCGCAGGAAGAGGCCGAGGCGCACGTCGCCTCGATGCAGCGCTTCTTGTTTGTCCTGCACGCCGCCGTCTCCCTCGCCCCCTATATCGTGGCGGATGCCGAGTATCAGCGCAAACGCTACGGGATCCTCGGCCAGCTGGTCAACCAGGGCCGAGCGCTGGCGCGCTATGAAACCCGCACGATCATCGCCACGATCCAGCGGCGCGCCGCGGCGAGCGATCTCAATCGCGGCCTCAGCCTGAGCCTACCGTATTTCGATGATCAATCCCTGGAGATGAAATCGCGCGATTTCGAGGTCATCCCGGCGGGGCGGATCATGTTCGTCCCGGCATTTGTGGTGCACGCCGCCGGCGAGGAAGCCGTGAAGGTGGCCCAGGACACACGATTGGACCCGTCCACGCGGCAGCATCTGCTCGACGAACTTGGCATGCTGCAAAACACCTTTCTGACCGAGGAGTCGAGGCGCGGTCTGACACCCCAGGAGAACGTGTAGTCCATGGCGTTCTCAGTTGCCCTCCTCCTCGTCATCATCGTCCTCGCATACCGCCTGGCACCCCGCGAGCGTTCCGAAGATGCCCACGTGCATGGCGCCGGTCAGGTCGGCCTGGCCGCCGCTGTGGCGCTCTTTGGCGTGGATTACTTCACCTCCTACTTCTATGCGACCGGTGAGCTGATGGGAGCTCTCCATCCCTATGGTCTTCAGAAGTACGGCTTCATCGCAGTGGCCGCCATCGCCCTGGCCAACTTCGTCTTCGGCGCCTTGTACATGTACTCGCTGGGCATTTTCAACGAGGGCGGCGGATCCTTTGCTGCCTCGATGCGTTATCTTGGCCCAGCCATCAGTTTGATCGTGGCCGTAGTGCTGATCCAGGACTACGTGCTGACGATCGTCGTCTCCACGCTCTCCGGCGTGGACCAGCTGCTCTCGATCACCACCGCCTACGGAATCCACTGGTTCTGGCACTTCGCCCTGGGCGCCTGCCTTGCGATGATCACCTGGTATCTCACCATCCGCGGCAGGGGCGAGTCGGCCCAGGTTGTCGGAACGCTTCTCGGCATCTTTCTTCTCCTTACTGTCACCATGGCCGTCGGGTTGTTCGTCGCCCTGGCCCGATACGTCCCGCCCGTCGCCTCGGAGGCACCCTATCTGCCCGCCACCCTGGGGCAGGCGCTGTATCACATGCTGACGGCTTCGATGAAGGGCATGGTGGCACTCAGCGGCCTGGAGGCCATGTCGAACGGCATCCAGTTCCTGATCGATGAGGACGTGCAGTTGGTGCGCTGGGGAAAGAAGCACATGCCGCGCCTGAACCCGCTCTGGCATTTCTACAGCGGAAAATCCGGCATCGGCCGTTTCGTCCAAACCTCCTTCCTGTTCTACGGCGGCCTGACGACTCTGCTCCTGGCCAGTTTCGCCATCCACTTCAACGTCTACGACGGCACTCTCGGCCGCACCCTGGTAGGGAACCTGGCCTTCATCGGCTTCGGCGAACTCCCGGGCGGCACGATTCTGTACTGGACCTACCAGATTCTGGCGGTGGCCATGCTGGCCGCGGCATCGATGACGGCCTATCAAGACTTGCAGGCCATGGCGTGGCGCAACGTGGCCATCGGGGAGATCCCCGAAGCGGTCGTCTACCGCAACCCGAAGGGGACGTTCACGCGCCCGGTGACGGCGGCCGTCATCGCCGCCATCCTGATCCAACTCCTCGTCCGCGGCAAGACGACACTGGCGGTTCCCTACTACGGGGTCGGTGTCTTCCTGCCAATCACGGCGATGGCGCTGGCCATCCGCAAGCACATCCAATCGCATGTCAAGAATCGGGCGCGCGGATGGGCGATCGCCGGCGCATCGTTTGCCGTCTTCCTGGGCGCCTCGGTGTTCATCGGACAGATCGTCGGCAAGTGGAGTGAAGGTGGCTGGGTCGTGCTGATCTCTCTCTCACTCCTGGTGTTGATGGCCCATGCCATCCTGCTCTCGCCTGTAGGCTATCGCGATCCCGATCAGATCTACCGGATCATCCGGGTGAAGTCGCGCATCACCGGGCCGATGGGGGGCATTGTCGAGTGGCAGTCGCTGCGCACCCAGGAGTATCGCTACCGGCTGCTGGCCCTGATCGCCCATTTTTGGGAACTGTTCGGGGTGCGGCGGCCCGTGCGCTGGGAGCCACCCATCCCGGCCGGGGAGTACGACGAGAGCATGCAGGACTTGCACGAGGGATCGCCTTCCCTGCTTGAGCCGTTTCTCAACTCTTCTCCGGCCGCAAGTGATCCTGTGAAACCAGCCGCCACGGTCGGCTCGCCTCCGCCTCCCACCAACGGCAGCGGGTAGAATCGGTCCCGTCCGGCGTGGCCGACACGGCCCCGCCGACTCAAGAGGCGGCCCGGTCCGTCATGGACCCCACTCCCCTGCATGCCCTCCGCCCCACTGAGGTCTACCAGGCGCTGGAGACTTCGCCCAACGGCCTGACGCGTGAGCAGGCGGCCGCCGCACACTCCCTGTACGGCCCCAATCTCCTGGCCGAGGCCCCGGGCCTGCCGCTTTGGCGCCTGCTGATCGGCCACCTCACCCATCCGATGGCGCTGCTCCTGTGGGTCGCCGGGGTGATGGCGCTCTTCGGGCGGCATCCCGTCCTCGGCGCTGCGATCTGGATCGTCGTCCTGATCAACGCCTCCTTCTCCTTCTGGCAGGAGTACCGCGCCCAGAAAGCGCTGGAGAGCCTGCACCACCTCCTGCCGACCTTCACGCGTGCCCTGCGCGATAGCGAGGAAGCGCGCATCCTGGCCAGCGAGATCGTCCCGGGCGATGTGCTCATCCTGGCCGAAGGCGACAACATCCCGGCTGATGCGCGGGTCGTCGAGGAGTACGGTCTGCGCACCAACAACACCACGCTGACCGGTGATGCGCTCCCGGCCCGCAAGACCAGCCAGGCTTCCCTGCGCAGCGACCTGACCGAGCTCGAGCAGCCCAACCTGGTCTTCGCCGGCACGTCGGTCGTCTCGGGCACCGGGCGGGCGGTGGTCTACGCCACCGCCATGTTGACGCAGTTCGGGCGCATTGTCCGGCTGACCCAGCAGGTGGAAGAGGCGCCCAGCCCGCTGCAGCGCGAGATGCGCCGCGTCACCCGCCGCATCTCCTTCGGCGCCGTGGGGCTGGGGGCGGGCGTTTTCCTGATCGGCATTTTCGAGGTCGGCATCCCAGCCCTGGAGGCCTTCCTGCTGGCCATCGGCATCCTGGTGGCCGCCATGCCCGAAGGTCTCGCCCCGACCGTCACCCTCTCGCTGGCCATCGCCGTCCAACGCCTGGCGCAGCGCGGCGCGCTGGTCAAGACGCTGGCCGCCATTGAGACGCTGGGCAACGTCTCGGTTGTCGCCACGGACAAGAGCGGCACACTGACCGAGAACCAGATGACGATCCGCGAGCTGTGGGTCGGAGGACGGCGGTTAAGCGTCGGCGGGATCGGTTACGAGCCGCGCGGCGACTTCACCCCTTCTCCGGCCGGCACCCACCTCGAAGACGACCTGCAGCGGCTGTTGATGGCAGCCTCGCTCTGCAACAACTCCCGCCTCACTCCGCCGACCGCCGAACACCCACAGTGGACCTGCCTGGGAGACCAAACCGAGGCGGCGCTGCGGGTCCTGGCGCGCAAGGGCGGCCTCGACGAGGAGGAGCTCTTGCGCGTCTATCCGCGCATCCATGAGGTGCCCTTCGACGCCCGCCGCAAGCGCATGAGCACCGTGCACCGCGGCCCGGAAGGGAACGTGGCTTTCATCAAGGGCGCCCCGCGCGAGGTCCTGGGATTGTGCACACATCTGCTGCGCTTCGGGCACCTCGAGCCTTTGGACGAGAGCCTGCGCGCCGAGATCCTGGCCGCCAACGACGACTACGCCCGCAGCGCATTGCGCGTGCTCGCCCTGGCCGAGCGCCAAGTGTCAGCCGTCGGCGGTTTCACCCAGGAGGGCGTCGAACAACACCTGACCTTCCTCGGCCTGACGGCCATGATGGACCCGCCGCGCCTCGAAGTGGCCGGCGCCATCCGGACCTGCCGCGAAGCGGGGGTCCGGCTGGTGATGATTACCGGCGACTATGGGCTGACGGCCGAGTCGATGGCCCGCCGCATCGGCATGCTATCGGCCGGGCAGCCGCTGATCCTGACCGGTGCGGACGTCGATGGGCTGCGCGACCTGGATCTGCAGCGCCAGATTGGAGAGCGCGAGATCATCTTCGCTCGCATGGCACCCGAGCACAAGCTGCGACTGGTCTCCGCCTTCCAGGCGCGCGGCGATGTCGTGGCCGTCGTCGGCGATGGGGTGAACGACGCGCCCGCCCTGCGCAAGGCGGATATCGGGATCGCCATGGGAATCATCGGGACGGATGTGGCGAAGGAGGCGGCCGACGTCATCCTGACCAACGACAACTTCGCCTCCATCGCCACGGCCATCGCCGAGGGGCGGGCCCTGTACGACAATCTGCGCAAGTTCGTCACCTACATCTTCGCCAGCAACATCCCGGAGATCCTGCCCTTCATGTTGACGGCGCTGGCCAAGATCCCCCTCGCCCTGCAGGTCCAGCAGATCCTGGCCATCGACCTGGGGACCGATCTGCTGCCGGCGCTGGCCCTGGGGGCCGAACGCCCGGAGCCGGATGTCATGAAACGCCCGCCGCGCCGCAAGAATCAGCCGTTGATCGACCAGGGTCTGCTGCGCCGTGCCTGGTTGTGGCTGGGGCCGATCGAGGCCGGGCTATGCTACCTTGGATTCAGCCTGGTCTACGCGGCGTTCGGCCATGCGGATCAGGTCGGGCTGCCGGCCCTGACGTGGCTGCAGGCGCGCAACCCCTTGGCCCTGCCCTTGGAGGACGTTCACCTGCTGGCTGCCACGGTCTTCTTCGCCGGCGTGATCACAGCCCAGGTCGGGAACGCCTTCGCCTGCCGGACGGAGAAGGGCAAAGGCCACTTGATGGGCTGGCTGACCAATCGCTGGCTGCTGGCCGGCGTGGCCGCCGAGGTGCTCCTTGCCCTGGGCTTGATCTACCTCGAGCCCTGGCAGACCTTGTTTGAATTCCGGCCTTTGCCGGCGACGTACTGGATCGTCCTGTGTTCCTATGCTCCGGTGTTGTATGTTCTGGAGCGGACGCGCAAGTCTGCCGTCCGATTCCTGGACCGAGTTCGCCAGCGCCAGGCGAGAGGAGGGAGTGAGACATGAAAGTCATCATCATGGGGTGTGGTCGAGTCGGCGAGCAGGTCGCCCGGCGTTTCGACGAAGAGGGGCACGAGGTAACGGTCGTCGATCGCGATGTTAACAGCCGGGAACGACTTGGCCCGCACTTCCGCGGGCGCGTGATCGTCGGGGTGGGATTTGACCGCCGGGCGTTGACCGAGGCCGGCATCGAACAAGCCGACGCTTTCGCGGCCGTCAGCTCCTCCGACAACGCCAATATCGTGGCCGCCCGCATCGCACGCCAGATCTACCATGTGCCGCGGGTTGTGGCACGTCTGTTCGACCCGCGGCGCGCCGAGATCTACCAGCGGCTCGGCTTGCGCACGATTTCGACCACTACCTGGGGAGCCGAGCGCATCTACGAGACCCTCTCGCACACTTATCTCGATCCGCTCGTCAGCTTCGGGCACGGCGAGGTCTCGCTTTACCAGGTGGAGGCACCGGCGCAGCTCATCGGGCGCCAGGTCAGCCAGGTCAGCCTGCCCGGCGAGATCAGCGTCGTGACGATCTCGAATCAGGGCCGTGCCTCGATCCCGCTGCTGGGGGCGGAGTTCGTGGCGGGAGACGTGATCCACTTCGCCGTGACGACCGCCGCCCGGGCGCGCTTCGA
>Ga0299912_10002863_pt1 | contig 14139 bp, 9 predicted proteins | sample RVTome_2_FD_207667 | JGI IMG/M metagenome (GOLD analysis project Ga0299912, IMG submission 207667) | Soil microbial communities from uranium-contaminated site in the Upper Colorado River Basin, Wyoming, United States - RVT95D214 (version 2) ...
CACGTCGCCGTTGGCGATGCGCTGGGCCAACCCCTCGACGACGGCCGTCTTGCCGACGCCCGCCTCGCCGATGAGGACGGGATTGTTCTTCGTCCGGCGCGACAGGACCTGGATGACCCGCCGGATCTCGTCCTCGCGGCCGATGACCGGATCGAGCTTGCCCTGGCGGGCCAAGGCGGTCAGGTCCCGGGCGTATTTCTCGAGGACCTGGTATTTGCCCTCGGGCTCGGGGTCGGTCACCCGTTGCGAGCCGCGGACCGAGGCCAGGGCCTTGAGGACGGCCTCTTCCGTGACGCCGTTCATCCGGAGGATCCGGGCGGCCTCGCTCTTCCCGTCCTTGAGCATGGCCAGGAACAGGTGCTCGGTCGAGACGTACTCGTCCTTGAGTTCGTCGGCTTCCTTGCGGGCCTGGTCGAGGACCTGGCGCAGGGCGGGAGAGAGTGCCGTCTCCCCTCCCCCGCTGACCTTGGGCAGGCGGTCGATGGCCGCGTCGAGGTCGGCCCGGATCTTCGCCGCCGGGGCGCCGATCTTGGCCAGGATGGAATTGACGATGTTCTCGTCCTGGGCGAGAAAGCTCCAAAGGAGATGTTCGGGCCGGATCTCCTGATGGCCCATCTCCTCGGCCCGGCCCTGGGCCTTCTGGATGGCTTCCTGGGACATGACCGTGAATTGATCCCAGCGCATCGGACGCACCTCCCTCCGAGATTATCCTTTCTATTAAAGACCCGCGGAGCGGGGCTGTCAAGGCGCCGCGCGGCGGCGCCGCGGCGCGGCGATGCCCCCCTTGACAATTCAAAAAAAATACATATTTATTGTCAGTGGGAGCGCGTCATGGAAGAGATGGAAGTCACAAGCTGGTTGACGCTCGACGCGATCAAGAAGTCGAAGAGCGCCGAGATCGTCGAGACCGTCGGCAACCTCCAGACAGGCCACTCCAAGTCGGTCTTCTGCATCATCGAGGATGACTACCTCGAGCTATGCTACAGCGATTCTGCGGCCAACACCGTCCGACGCTACGAAGACCGGGACGAGTTCGACGAGGCCTTGGAGGAGCGCAAGGAGGACGACGGGGAAGCCTCCTGCGAGGACAACGGGGATAAGGACTTCGACGAGGACGAAGACGAGGAAGAGGACGAGGATATCAAGGAAGGATTCTCGGTCGAGGACGAGACCGAGACTTAATGATCCGACGGGCCGGGCTCGAGCCGGCCCTTGAGCCCGGCGAGAAAGTTCAAGGCTTCGAGGGGGGTCAACGACGCAAGGTCCAAGCCCTCGATCTCTTCCTTGAGCTCGCGGAGAAGGGCGAACTCCCGGTCGTCGGCGAACAGGAGCAGCTGGTTGCGGTCCTTGGCCGCCCGGCCGCGGTAGGCCAGCCGGGGCAATCCGGCTTCGTCGAGCTCCTGTTTCTCCAGGTTGAAGAGGATCTCCCTGGCCCTCTCGATGACATCCTTCGGGATCCCGGCCAGCTTGGCCACGTGGATGCCGTAGCTCCGGTCCGAGGGCCCGGCGACGATCTTGCGCAGGAAGATGACGTCGTCCTTCCATTCCCTGACCGAGACGTGGTAGTTCTTGATCCTCGGCAGGGTCAGGGCGAGCTCGGTCAGCTCGTGGTAGTGGGTGGCGAAGAGCGTCTTCGGCCGGAGGCCCTCGCGCTCGTGTAGGCGCTCGGCCACGGCCCAGGCGATGCTCAGGCCGTCGAAGGTGCTCGTGCCCCGGCCCACCTCGTCGAGGAGGATGAGGCTCCGCGATGTCGCGTTGTGGAGGATGCTGGCCGTCTCCAGCATCTCGACCATGAAAGTCGACTGCCCGACGCTGAGGAAATCCATGGCCCCGATCCGGGTGAAGATGCGGTCGACCAGGCCCAGGGCCGCCGACTTGGCCGGCACGTACGAGCCCATCTGGCCGAGGATGGAGATGAGCGCAGCCTGCCTCAGGAAGGTCGACTTGCCGCCCATGTTCGGGCCGGTGATGATCAGGATCTGGTTCGAGGCGGCGTCGAGCTCGAGGTCGTTGGGGATAAAAGGCTCGGCCTGGCTCGTCTCGATGACGGGGTGGCGGCCGGCCTCGATGCGGATTCCGTCCCCCTCGTCGACGACGGGCCGGACGTAATTCCGCCGGGCCGCGCACTCGGCCAGGGCCAGCAGGACGTCGAGCGCGGCGATGTCGGCGGCGATCCTCTGTAAGCGGCGGGTTTCCCGGGCCACGGCCTCCCGGACCTCGAGGAAGAGCCGGTGCTCGAGGAGGCCGATCCTCTCCTCGGCGTGGAGGACCTTCTCCTCGTATTCCTTGAGCTCGGGCGTCAGGAAGCGCTCCGAGTTGACCAGCGTCTGCTTCCGCATGTAGTCGGCCGGGACCTGGGGCAGGTTGGGCTTGGTCACGTCGATGTAGTAGCCGAAGACCTTGTTGTAGCGGACCTTGAGCGAGCCGATCCCCGTCCGTTCCCGCTCACGCCTCTCGAGCTGGGCGATGAAGGACTTGCCGGAACGGCTGACCGAACGGAGGTCGTCGAGCTCGGCGTGATAACCGTCCTTGATGATCCCGCCCTCGGTCAGGAGGAAGGAAGGTTCGTCGAGGACGGCCCTGTCGATGAGGCCGGCGACGTCCTCGGCGTTGTCCCAGCGGCCGGACATGGCCTTGAAGACCTCCGTCGAAAAAGCGCCCAGCTCCCGCTGGATGTGGGGCAAGGGGGCCAGGGACCTCTTCAGGGCGACGAGGTCCCGTGGATGCGCCGCCGCCAGGGCGATCTTCCCGATGAGCCTCTCCAGGTCGAGGACGCCCTTCAGCGCCTCCCGCAGCTCGCGCCGGGCTATGGTCGCGCCGAGGGCTTCGGCGACGCCGTCCTGCCTGGCCGCGATCTCCTTCGTGTCGAAGAGCGGCCGCAGGAGCCGGGAGCGAAGGAGGCGGCCGCCGGGGGCCGTCACCGTGAAATCGATGACGTCGAGAAGCGTGTCCTTGACCTTGCCGTCACGCAGGTTGCGGACGAGCTCGAGGTTGCGGACCGTCGTCGCGTCGAGGACGAGGTGACTCCCGGCGTGGAGGTAGGAGATCCTGTGGACGAGCGCCAAGGAGTCCTGGCGGACCTTCTTGATATAAGCGATGAGGGCCCCGGCCGCGGCCACGGCCAGCCTCTTTTCCTCGAGCCCGAATCCGGCGAGCGACCGGGCGCCGAAATGGCCGAGGACGATGCGGCCGGCCTCGGGCGGGTCGAAGAGCCACCCCTCGGCCGAGCTCAATGCGACGCCGGCCAGGCCGCTCGGCGACAGGACCCGCCGCAAGGCCTCCTCGGTCCCTTCGGGATAGAGGATCTCCTTGGGCGCCGCCTTGAAGATCTCGTCGGAGAGGAGCTTCGCCTCTGGCCAGCCGCCCTCGAGCGTGCGGACCTCGCCGGCGACGAGGTCGAGGAGGGCCATCCCCCACCCCCCGTCTTCGAAGGCCAAGGAGACGATGTATGTGCTCTCCTTGGCGTCCTCCGTCTCGACCTCGACGGCCGTGCCCGGGGTTAGGACCTTGATGACTTCGCGCTTGACGACGCCCTTGGCCGCCTTGGGGTCCTCGACCTGCTCGCAGATGGCGACCTTATGGCCTTGGCGGAGGAGCTTGGGGAGATAGGTATTGACGGCGTGGTAGGGAACGCCGCACATCGGGACCTTCTGCCGCGAGGTCAGGGCGATGTCGAGGATGGGCGCCGCGAGCTTGGCGTCGTCGTAGAACATCTCGTAGAAATCGCCGAGGCGGAAAAAGAGGAGGGCGTCGCGGTGGAGCTCCTTGATGCGGAAATACTGCTCCATCATCGGGGTCAGGGAGTTGTCGTTGGCCATCGGCGAATGCTAACTATACCGATGCCCCCCGGATTTTGCAACAGATGCGGTCGTGTCACTTCGTGTGTGAAGGAATGAGCACGCAGGGGCGATGCCCGGAGAATGACCCCTCGCGATGTTTGACACCCGCTGGGGAGCTAGTGTAATCTCGGGGCGTGAACATCCCCAATTATTTAAGCCTGGCGAGGATACTGGCCATTCCGGCCCTCGTTGCTATGATGCTAGCCGATTTCAAGGGCCACGAGATCATCGCCCTGGTCATCTTCGTGTTCGCGTCGCTGACCGATTGGCTCGATGGCTTCATCGCCCGCCGCAAGGGGGAAGTCACGGTCCTCGGCCAGCTCCTCGACCCGACGGCCGACAAGCTCCTCATCGCTTCCGCTCTTATCTGTCTCGTCGAACTGAAGCTGGTGCCGGCCTCGGCGGCCATCATCATCATCGGCCGGGAGATCGCCGTGACCGGCTTCCGGGCCATGGCCTCGTCCAAGGGGATCAACATCCCGGCCTCGGCCTTCGGCAAAGCCAAGATGGGCAGTGAATCCTGGATCCTCGGAGCCCTTGTCCTGGGCCCGCATTATCTCGGGAAGATCATCATGGGAGCGGCCAATGTCGGCCTGTGGCTGGTCGTTGCCCTTGCGATCATCTCGGCCCTCGAGTATTTCGTCCGCTTCGGCCCCCGGGTCATCTCACAGCCCACCGAATAAGGCCGTCTTCGCCTTTTCCGCGCTCTCCCAATCCTCCACGTTGTGGAATGCCGGCGCCTTGGCCCATCCCCGGCTCGCCCGCTTGAACAGGACGGCCAGGACCTTCCCCGGCCCGCATTCGACGCACGCCTCGACGTCCATGTCTTTCAGCACGCCCATGGACTTCGTCCAGAGGACGGAACGGCTGACCTGCCGCTTGAGGGCGTCGCGGGCCTCCTCCCCGGTCCGGATGAGCCGGGCGTCGACGTTGGTGATGACCGGGAAGCGCGGGTCGGCGAAGGGGACCGCGTCGAGGTCGGCGGCGAGCTTCTCCTCGGCCGGCCTCATCAGCCGCGAATGGAAAGGCGCGCTGACCGGCAGCATGACCGACCGCGGCGCCTTGATGGCGGCCAGCGCTTCCTCGACCGCCGCCTTGTCGCCGGAGATGACGATCTGGTCGTCGCTGTTCCAGTTGGCGATCTCGACGACGCCCGAGCGCACGCCGGCCAGACGCTTCTCGACGACGTCTCCGGGGACGCCCAGGACCGCGGCCATGGCGCCGACGCCGACGGGAACGGCCTCCTGCATGTAGCGGCCTCTCATGTGGACGAGGAGGACGGCGTCTTCGAAACGCAGGACGCCGGCGGCGACGAGCGCCGAATATTCGCCCAGGCTGTGGCCGGCGGCCACAACGGGGTCCCGGCCGAGCAGCCGGCAGGCGGCCGTGCTGACGACGAGGAGGGCCGGTTGGGTGTTCCGGGTCAGGCGGAGCTCCTCCTCGGGCCCTTCGAACGAGATCTTGGAGATCGGAAATCCGAGGACCTCGTCGGCCCTGTCGAAAAGCGCCCGGGCTTCCGGCGATCGATCGTAGAGATCCTTGCCCATGCCCACGGCCTGCGATCCCTGTCCCGGAAAAAGATAAGCGATGTTCATTTCAGGCAATCTTTCTTGAGCTGGATGTCGGCCCGCTGTCTCAGGTCCCGGACCCAATCGGCCGTCTGCTGTGTTCGCCTCTCGTCCCGGAGCTTGGATTCGATCACGTCGACGACCCGTTCGAGCGGTTCGGGTACGAGGCCGCGGCGGGTCTGCTCCGGGGCGTAGATGTCCCGGTAATGCCGCTCAACCTCCGTGAGCGAAACGGGGATCGTCTGGCTGAACCGCAGGGCCAGGGCTCGGTCATAGAGGATGCGCTCCTCGAGATAGGGCTCCAGGTCCTTGGCGAGGAGCCCGAACTTGCCGAGCTTGGCGGCGAAGTCTTCCTCTCCCAGCGTCAGGCGCAGGTCGGTGACCGCCGCGGCGAGCTCGTCTCCGTCGACTCTCCGAACCTCGCGGGCCAGGTCCAGGACGACCTTCCGGTCGATGAGCGCGTCGAGCGCGAGGAGCCTCGGGTCCGCCCCCGCCTCGACGGCCGCGGCATGCCCCAGGCCGAACTCGGCCGTCACCTGGACGTCGAGAAGGGTGATGATCTCGCCGTTGATGACGGCGACCAGGCAGTTGACCGTTTGGGCCAGGCCGGCGGCCGCCGCCAGGAGTGTGAACAGCATGATCCTCTTGGTCATCTTCGCTCCCGCTCTAGAAGATGTTGCCGATCGTCAGGAAGACGAGCGGCCTCGCTTTCTTGTCCTGCGCGTCGAAGCCCCAGAGCTTCCAGGCGATCTCCAAGCGCACCGGCCCGAGCGGCGTCCGGTAGCGGATGCCGGCGCCGGCCGCCCCACGGAGCTTGAGCGGCCGGAATTCCTGGAGGCTCGCGTACACGTTGCCGAGATCGAAAAAAGAGGTCATCCGGAGCTCCCTCCACGACGGGATGATCCTGAAGGTCAGCTCCGTGTTGACGAGCAGGACCGCCTCGCCCCCGTAGGGCTTGAGGGTCGTCGAATCGAGGGGCCCGAGCATCTCGAACTCCTCGCCCCGGAACGTGTTGCTGCCGCCGGCGAAGAACCTCTCCGGCAGGTGTCTCAGTCCGCTGCCGAGCCCCAGCCGGGCCGTCAATCCGAGGTTCAAACCGGAGGTCAGGGGCCGGAGGAGCTGGGACTTGATAAAGACTTTCTGGTAGTCCGATTGCATCCCAAAGACGGGCACGCCCCACTCGCCGACGACGCTGAAGAAGTAGCCTTTCGTCGGGTTCAGCGTGTCGTCCCGTCTCTCCCAGCTCATGCTGACCGACGCGAGCGCCGCCGAATACGGGAGGAAGCGCCGGTCGATGTCCTCAGGAGGATTCTCGATGTCGTACTCGGGGATGGCCGTCCGCGTCAGGCTCAGCGAGGCGAGGAGGAGGCGGGCTTTCCTCAAGGACATGACCGTGCTGAGGCTGACGCCGCGGCGGTCGAAGGTGAAGCCCACGCGCTCCTCCCGCTCGGCCCAGGCGAGAAGCGTCGTCGGCATGGCCAGGCCGAAGAGGTAGGGTTGACTCCAGGAGGCGACCGCCCGTCTCTCGACGGTGCTGATCTGGCCGAGAACGCCCACCTGGGAGCCGAGGCCGAAGACGTTGCTGCGGATGTATTCGGCCGTGCCCCGAGGCCGGAAGTCATTGGGCCAGGCGGCCAGCGAGCCGACGAGGGGAGTGAGGGACTCGAACCCGAGGCCGGCCCCGACGTAGTTCTTCTCCCCTTCGCGGACGGTGACGACGACGACCTCGTTGCCGGGCCCGGTCTGGACTTCGTCCACGCGGACCTCCGAGAAGATGCCCAGGCGCTCGAGCCGCCTTTTCGTTTCCTGGATCTTCGAATAGTCGGCCTCGCCGCCCTTCTCGACCCGGAGCTCACGGCCGATGACCCGGTTTTTCGTCGTCCGGTTCCCGGTGACGAAGACGTTCCGGATGACGACCTTCGCTCCCTCCTCGATCTCGTAGACGAGGGAGACGCGGTTCTCCGCCGAGGGCTCGACGCGGGCGACGACCTCGGTGCCGCGGACGCCGCGGTTGAGGTAGAAGCTCTCGATCTGGCCGACGTCCCTCTGCACGTTGGGCGGGAAATACGGACCGCCCTGCCGGCTCACGAGCTCGCGGGCGAGGGCCTCGGCCGGGAAAAGGGACGCTCCCTCGAGCCGGATGGCCTCGACCAGGGTTTTCGGCCCCTCCCGGACGTCGAAGACCGCGCGCACGCCCGTCTTCTGCTTGACCAGGTCGAGCCTGACCTGGACGTCGGCGAAGCCGTTCTCCTTGTAGTAGCCCTCGACCTCTCGCGGGATGGTGAACAGCCGGTCGTAGCGGAGGAGCATGAACAGGGGGACGCCCTCGCGGACGGCCAGCCTTGTCTTCATGTCGAGGTCGGTGAACGCGGTGAGGCCCCGGAAATCGACGCCCTCGATCTTGTATTTCCCGCCCGGCGTGACGTCGTGGACGATGCGGATCTCGTCCCGCCCCCTCTCGATCCGGCTCTCGACCGCGGCGAACAGGTAGCCCTTTCTGCGGAGGTGGTTGAGGATCCGGACCTCTCCTTCGGCCAGCCCCCACTGCTCGAACACGCGCTCCTCCCAGATGGGCTCGAGGAGACGGCCGGGGACTTTCGCGCCGTTGACGACGATGGTGATCTTCTCCTGGGGCAGGATCTCGATCCGCAGATCGACCCGGCGGTTCTCGTCGTCGAAGCTCTCGCCGGCCAGGCGGACCTCGGCCCGCGGGTAGCCCGCTTTTCTCAGGCCGGCGGACAGGGCTTCGAGGTCGGCGGCGAAGCGGTTGGGAATGTAGACGTCGCCGACCTTGCTTTTCATCCTCTCGAGGAGCGTCCGTTCGGGGATCTCGGCCTTCCATTCGACCTCGAGCGCCCCAATCCGGAAGCTCTTCCAGTCCATCGCCCGGAAGACGAGGTCGGCCGTGGAGGCGCCGGTCTTCCTCCGGACGTCGCACACGACCACGGCCTCGAAATACCCCTCTTGCCTTAGCCCCTCGCGGACTTCCCCGACGGCTTCCGCCAGACGGTCCTCCTGAAGATAACCGCCCGGCCGCAGCGAAACCAGACCCTCCCTCAGGCGCGCCGGGGAGGCCTTCGTGCCGCGGAAGCGGACGGCGTTGATGAACACGTTCCCGACCAGCTCGAAGACGAGCTCGATCCGTTCCTCTCCCTGTCTCAGGACCCGGATGTCGGCGAACAGGCCCGTGCGGAAGATCTGCTTGACGGCCTGGTCGACGAGCCGCGGCGAGAAGGGATCTCCCGGCCGGATGGGGATGAGGTCGAGGAGCCCCGGCTCCCCCGGCCGCCCGTCGACCTCGACGATGACGCGGACGACGACGGCGGCCCCGGCGTCCTGGGCCGGGAGGTTCCGGGCCCCGGATAAGGCCATGGCGGCGGTGAGGGCCAGGACGGTCCCGGCCCGGCTGGCCCGGCGGGGCAGTCTAGAAGCGCTTGCGGAACTTGACATCGATGCCCAGCCTTCCCCGGTCGTCCCGCCCGCCCACGAGCGAGAATTTCCTGCTGATGTCCCACTCCATGCGGAATATCGGGACCTCGTCGATCCCGGCCATGACGGTGGAATTGGCCAGGATCGTCGAATAGATGAAGAGGAGGTTCTTGGAGACCTTCTTGCCCACGGTGATCCGGGCGGCGATGCCGCCCGGGGTGCTTTCCGGGATGTAGGGATCGATCCGGAAACGGTCCAGGGAGAAGAGGCCGCCCGCCCCCTTCTTGGCCAGGTCGGCGATCTGGTAGGTCAGGAGGGAGGCGGTGTTCAAGGCCGTGCTGCGGTCCCCCGAGTACGAATAGTACATCCGCCGGAAGGATTCGCCCAGGGCGAGCAGGGACAGGATCTCCTCGGGCGGCAGCGGCGGCGAGGAGGTGAACTCCGGCTTGAGGCGGCTGACGGGGCCGCTCATGCTCAGCGTCACCCGGAAGTCCTTGACGTACGTCTCGCCGCGGAAGTCGAGGAAGGGCTCCGTGTTCACGGGGTCGGTGAAGCTCAATCGCCCGTGGATGACGCGAAAGCTCCGGTCCTGGAAATAAAAATCGCCGCTCCCGAGGTCGAGGTCGCCGAGGAGGACGGGCGCGTCGAAAGCGCCGGTCGCGGTCAGGTTGAACCGGCCGTTGAACCGGCCCAGGGAATTCTCGATGACCGCGTTCTCGTCGGCCCGGAGGCGGATGTTCAAAGACATGCCGTCGAAGAACGAAGGCCCCGACGACTCCGCCGGCTCGGCCTGTGAGGAGAAGCCGAACTCCTCGTAGATCTCGCGGCGCCAGGTCAGCCGCTTGAACAGGATCTCACCTTCCGTGACGAAGCGCTTCTCGTCCTTGAGCAGGCGCAGCGAGGCGTCGGCCTGGACCCGCACCCGCTCCATCGGCGAGAGGACCATGTCCCTGCCCTCGAAACTCATGTCCATCGAAGCGATCCCGCCCTCGCCGATGCCGACCTCGCCGGAGCCGGCGAGGTCGCCGCCGCCGAGCTTTCCGCCGAGCGAGGTGATGGTCAGGACGCCGTCGAGGTAGCTCATGGCGGCGGCGAGATCCGTCACGGCGTAGGCGAAACCCGGCAGGGGCATGACCGAGGCCCGGACGTCGAGAGCCACGGCGACCCGGGCCGCTTCCTCGGTCTCCTTGACATCGGCCACGTAATCGACGTGCCCCTGGGCTCCGTCCCACGGCATGAGGAGGTCGAGGTTGGCCACGCGTCCCTTGACGATCCCGGAGAACGGCTCGCCGGAAAGGGGGAAAACGAAGGCGGCTTCGAAAGGATTGTCCCCTGGGACGAGCCCCCCCTTCAGGTTCAGATTGACCCTTCCCCCGGCCACGTCCAGCTGGAGGTCGCCCCGGGCCTCCGTCTTCTCCAGGGGTGAGAGGATCATGTCCTTGACGCTGAAGAGTCCGCCCAGCTTGTCCCGCCCGAAGACGCCGCGCCCGGTCAGGGCCAGAGACAACCGCCCGATCGCCGAGGAGACCACCTGCCCGAAGTCGAGCTCTTCGCCGCGGAGGTCGACATCGAACTCGCCGTTGACCGTGCCGACGAGCAAGCGGCCTTCTAAACGTCCGCCGTGGAAATCCATGGCCAGCTCGGGGAACGACAGGATGCCCTCTTTCCACTCGAGACGGCCGGCGACGCGTCCGGCCTTTTGGCCGTAGCCCTGGATCTCGGGGCTGGTGAAGGTCCCCGAAAACTCCTGGATGCCGGCCCTGTCGACCATCCGGAAATCGCCCGAAGCCCGGCCGGAGAGGAGGACGGGGATGCCGAGGGCGGAAAAGATCCTGGTCAGTTCCCCTTCTCCGTTGCGGACATCGACCTCGAACGCGTCGGCGGCGGCCTTGACCCGGACCTGGCCCTTGACCTCCGGATCGTCGATGTCGAACCGGCCGTCGAAGCCGGCCCCGTCGATGACGGCGTCCGTTTCGATAAAAGCCGCGTCGAACAAGTCGAATCCGCCGGGCGACAGGGTGGCTTTGATGGAGACGGACGGAGAGGCGGACTTGCCGCTAAACCGGAGGTCGGCGTATCCGGCGCCGCGGATCTCGCCGAAGCCGAAGGTCTCGCCGAGGACGAGAGAGACGAATTCCCGGGTCGTTTTGACGTCGGAGACCGTTCCCCGGATCCTGGCATCGATTTCGCCGCGCAGGTCGATCGACGCGTTCGCTTCGAAGCGGCCGAAGCTCGATTCGAGGTCGCGAGTCCGGACGGAGATATCATCCGTCGCGAAATCGACGCCGACCTCGACGCCGCCGCGAAAGGAAAAGAGGTCCCCTTGCCTCTCGAGCGACGCGTCGCGGAATTCGGCGTCTACCGCGAGCTTCCGGTTCTCGAGGGTGAAGGTCCCCCACGCGGGGGACAGGACCGGCCAGGGGATGTTCAGCTCGCGGAAGACCGGGTCGACGAAGACCGGCGCGGCCCGGCCCTCCACCCGGCCGTCGAGGAGGGTCAAGCTTAAACTTTCGGCGGGAAGTCCCGGCTTCTGGATGCCGAGGTCGATCCGTCCGCCCGTCGCCGGCGCGAGCTCGAAGCGGCCCCGGACGCTGCCCATGGGTACGCCGCAGATCGCCAGGGTCTCCGATTCGAGGCTCGTCGCGATGGAGAGCCCGCCGCCCTTGCGCTCGAGCCGCCCTTCGCCGCTCGTCCTGCCTTTCCAGTCGAAGGGCAAGCGGAGGATCGCGTCGAGGAACTCCGTCTCGACGTCGAAGCGCGTGTCGAGCTCGATCATCGGGTCGAGGAAATCCCGGAAGCGGCCTTCCGCCGCGAGGGTGACGGCGGGCCCTTCCACGGTGAGCCGGCTGATCGTCACGTCTTCGCCCTTGCCGGCGACGAGAACGGTCAGGGCGCCGATGGACTGCAGGCCCAGCCGGGGCGAGGCATACCCGCTCCGCTCGGCCGTGGCCCGGACCGTGAAATCCGCCCCCTCCTGGGTGACGAGCGCCCGGATTCCCCGGGCCTCGAGCGTCGCCCCCCCGGCCTCGAAGACGAACGAGCCGTTCTCGACGATCCCCCGTTCGATGACGAACGGGAGCGAGAGGACGGACAGCGGCCGGCGGGCTTTCCGGCGCGGCTCGCCCGCCGCGGCCGGCGCCAGACGGATCTCCGGGGAATCGAGGACGACGGACAGAGTCTTGCGGTTCCGCAGGAGTGAGAGATAGGGGATCTCGATCCTGACCCGGCGGGCCCGGAAAGCCGGCGGATCGGCGCGGGAGCGGAGGTTCTCGATGACGAGAGCCGGCGGGAAATAGGACAGCTTCAGGCGGTCGTAAGCGAGCGTCCTTTGGATTTCCTTGCGGACCTCGGCCAGCAAGGCGTTCTTGCCGACGATCAGGCTGACGGCGAGGACGCCCAGGACGAGGACGAACACCGTGACCCTCCGGATCTTCCGGACGAGGGCCCGGACCTGCTCGCGGATCCGGAAGATGGTCGGAAACCTCACGTCTTGACTTTCCTCCAGTCGGCGAGGAAGCGCTCGATGCCGATATCCGTCAGCGGATGCTTGACGAGCTTTTCCATGACCCCGTAGGGAACGGTGGCGATGTCGGCGCCGAGCAGGGCCGCTTCGATGACGTGCCGCGGGTGGCGGACGCTGGCCACGATGACCTCGGTTTCGAACCGGAAGTTCTCGAAGATCTGGACGATCTCCTCGATGAGGGCCATGCCGTCCTCGGAGACGTCGTCGAGGCGGCCGATGAAGGGGCTGACGAACCGGGCCCCCGCCTTGGCCGCGAGGAGGGCCTGGCCCGAGGAGAAGACGAGCGTCATATTGACGGCGATGCCCTCGCCGTGAAGCGTCTTCGTCGCCTTGAGACCTTCCAGACAGACGGGGATCTTGACGGCGATGTTGGGCGCGATCCCGGCCAGGGCCCGGGCCTCGACGACGATGTCGGCGGCGCGGAGCGAAACGCACTCGGCGCTGACCGGGCCCGGGCAGACGGCGCAGATGGCGCGGATGTTGTCCTCGAAGGTCACGGTCTCCTTGGAACAAAGGGACGGATTGGTGGTCACCCCGTCGAGGACCCCCCAGCTCGCGACTTCACGGATCTCTTCGAGATTCGCCGAATCCAAGAACAGCTTCATGTGTCCTCCTTGCCGCTTGGGCGCGTGAACGTATTCGAGAGTACGCCGATCCCCTCGATCTGGACGTCCACCCGGTCGCCGGGCGATGTGGGCCCGACCCCGGCCGGCGTGCCCGTGGCGATGATATCGCCGGGATTAAGGGTCATGATCCGCGACAGGAACCTGACGAGGTACGGGATGGAGAAGATCAGGTTCGCGGTCGTCCCCGACTGGACGAGCTTGCCGTTGAGGAAGGTCTTCAGGCGGATCCCGGCCGGGTCGAGTCCCGTGGCGACGCAGGGCCCGACGGCGGCGAAGGTGTCGAAGCCCTTGGCCCGGGTGAACTGGACGTCCTTCGTCTGCAGGTCCCGGGCCGTGACGTCGTTGAAGCAGGTGTATCCCAGGATGCAGTCGGCGACGGGATCGTCGCCGCCGAGCTTGCGGGTCTTTTTCCGGATGACGACGGCGACCTCGCCTTCGTAGTCGACGCGGCCGGCCGACGGCGGCTGGACGACGGGCTCCAGGTGACCGATGACGGCCGTCGACGGCTTGAGGAAGACAAGGGGTTCCTGGGGCAGAGGGTTGCCCAATTCCTTGGCGTGGTCCCGGTAGTTGCGGCCGATGCCGATGATTTTCGAGGGCAGGACCGGCGGCAGGATGCGGACGTCGCCGATGGGAACGGGGCTCGTTCCGATGCGGAAGTCGCCGAAGATCGACCCGACGATGGGGAAGAGATACTCCTCCTTGAGGATGCCCTGGAGGATCTTCTTACGGTACCGGAACCGGTAGATCTTCAAGGCCTCGCTCCTTTCACTAGCATACACCTTTCACGGCCGACCGGTCGACGAACGAGCGCTCCCGGACGATCTCCACGGTGACCGGCGGCGAAAAATCGGAAGCCCGTCCCTTCGCGTCGAGGACCCGGACGGTGAAGGCCAGGCTCTTTGGGCCGGCCGGCCCCGGATCGAAGACGAAAGGAAAGGCCATTGCGGACGCCGGCGCGCCGTCACGGACCTTGAAGCTCGCGAACTCCCCTTCGGGAATCCGCCGGACGAGCCGGGCCGTTTTTTCGACCTCGGACGACGTGAGGGCGCGGCCGACGGCCGGCAGGCCCCGGTCGAAGACCCAGATCTCGACCGATCCCAACGGCCCCAAGGGGCGCCCGGAGACGGCCTGGCCGGGGTTCGTCCATTTCA
>Ga0299912_10002864_pt1 | contig 14135 bp, 14 predicted proteins | sample RVTome_2_FD_207667 | JGI IMG/M metagenome (GOLD analysis project Ga0299912, IMG submission 207667) | Soil microbial communities from uranium-contaminated site in the Upper Colorado River Basin, Wyoming, United States - RVT95D214 (version 2) ...
GGGCCACCCCTCCGTAGCCGACGGCCAGCCCGCGAGCCTCGATGACGGGCGTCGCGGCCCCCGGCGCGCTCATGCGGAACCCGAGGTCGGCGCGTCGGGTCCCCGGCGCGCGGCGGTCAGGCGGTCCCGGACGTTCGTCGCGGCCAGCACGGTGAAGAAGATCGCCGCCGCGACGAGGACGATCATGGCGCCCGCCGCGACGTCGAAGTGGTAGCTGGCGAGGAGCCCGACGTAGGTCGAGACGATCCCGATCCCGGAGCCCCAGGCCATCATCGCCTCGACCCGGTGGGCGAGCAGCGCCCCGGCGCCGGCTGGCGCCAGCAGCATCCCGAAGACGAGGAGGGTGCCGACCGTCTGGAACGAGACGATGACGGTGAGGGCCACGAGCACGAGCATCACGAAGTGGTAGCGCCGCGACGAGAAGCCAGCCACGTCGGCCTGCTCCGGGTCGAAGCTGAGGAGGAGGAACGGCCGGGCGCAGGCGAGGGCGACCGCGAAGACGACCGCCGTCGCCACGGCCTGGGTGGCTAGGCCCTCCAGGCTCGTGCCCAGGATCTGGCCAAAGAGGATCCCCACGAGGTCGCCGGCGAACGAGCTCGAGCGCGAGACGATCACGACGCCCAGCGCCAGCATCGCCACGAAGAGGAGGCCGATCGCCGTGTCCGACGAGAGGCGCGAGCGCCGCGTGATCAGGTTGACGCCCCCGATCATGGCGAGAGCGCCGATGGCCGCCCCCGCGATCCCGGGCAGGCCCAGCAGGAGCGCGCCGGCGATCCCCGGCAGGACGCCGTGGGCGAGCGCGTCGCCGATGAAGGCCAGGCCCCTCAGCACCACGAACGTGCCCACGATGGAGCAGGCGATGGAGACGAGAGCGCCCGCGAGGAGGGCGCGGAGCATGAACTCGTTGGCGAGGAAGGGTTCGACGAAGATGCCCATCAGGCGTCCCTCACCGCAGCGCCGTGGCGATCGCCGTCGCGATCTGCCCGATGAAGGTGGCGTACGACCCGTCCGCCGGCAGCGTGTGGCTCGGCAGCTCGACCACGGCGGCCCCGGTCTCCCGCCCGATCGCCTCGACCACCGCCGCCGGCGTGCCGATCTCGGTGAAGATGACGGCCACGCCCTGGGCTTCGATCGCCGCCCGGAGGGCGGCAAGCTCGCCGGCCGAGACCTCGCCCTGGGAGGTGAGGCCGGGGATCACGGCGCCAACGAGGCGGAAGCCGTAGCGGTCGGCGAAGTAGCCCATCGACTCGTGGCCGGTCACGAGCCGGCGGCGGGCCTCCGGGACGACGGCGAGCACCGCCCGCGTCGCCGCGTCGAGGTCTGCGAGTCGGGCCGCCAGAGCCGGGGCGCGATCGGCGACGTCGATCCCGACGCCTGCCAGCGCCGGCGCGAGGGCGAGGACGACGTCGCGCATCGCCAGCGGGTCGACCCAGAAGTGCGGGTCGCCGCCGGCCTCGCCGCCGCCCCCCTCGCCGGCCGCCCGCTGGCGGACCGTGACATGGTCGGTGGCCCGGAAGACGACGACGCCACGCTTCGCCGCCTCGGCCAGCGCCTTCTCCAGGCCCTCCTCCAGCCCGAGCCCGTTGGCGACGACGAGACCGGCCTTCTCGACCCGCTCGATGTCCTTGGCGGAGGGCGACCAGTCGTGGGGATCGACGCCGTTGCCCATGAGGATCGTCAACGCCGCCCGGTCGCCGACGAGGTCCGCGACCACCGCCCCCAGGACAGGGTAGGTCACCACGACCGACAGGGCGCCGGGATCCGGTGTGGCGCCGCCCGAGCAGGCGGCCGCCAGCAGGACGATCGCCCCGAGGGCCGCCGCGATACGCGGTCTCATCACTGCTGGCAGGCCGGGCAGAGTCCGAACAGCTCGAGGCGATGCCCGTCGATCCGGTAGCCAGTCCGGCGCGTCACCTCGCGGGCGACGGCGCCCAGGCCCAGGTCCCCGACCTCGATCGAACGCTCGCAGTGGGCGCAGATGACGTGGTGGTGATGGGCGGGAGCGCAGGCGACATAGGCATGCTCGCCGGTGGGGCGATCGAGGCGCTCCACGGCCCCCACGCGCTCGAGCAGGTCGATCGCCCTGAAGACGGTCGCCCGCCCGATCCCCAGGCCGCGGGACCGCACCTCCGCGACGAGGTCCGCGGCGGTGAAGGTCGACCCGGCGCGCGCCGCGATCAGGTCGGCGAGGGCACGGCGAGGCGCGGTGAGCCGGTAGCCGGCGTTCTCGAGGGCGGCGACGATGGGGGAGGGGCCAACCACGGCCGGCACGATAGCACCCGGCGACCCTCTTGTCGAGACTCGGTATCAATAGACCTCGCGCGTCCGCCGGCGTCCCCGAGGCCGGTGCGCTACGCTGGGCACGCGTCCCGACGGCCACGACGCGCCACAGGAGGAACGCGATGCCCCCCGTTCGCCGCTTCGCCCGCCTCGGCGGGCTGCTCGTTGCCGCCCTCGTCGTGGTTTCGCTCGCCGCCGGCTGCTCGTCGGGCGGTGGATCCATCAAGGTTGCCGAGCCGTGGGCCCGCGCGTCGTCGGCGATGGCCAGCGCGGGCGCGGCATACATGAGGATCGAGAACACCGGCTCGGCGGCCGACGCGCTCATCGGCGCGGCCAGCCCGGCTGCCAGGACGGTCGAGGTCCACGAGACGGTGGCGATGGGGTCGCCGGCCCCGGACGCCTCGGGCGAGGGCGAGATGATGGGGATGCAGCCGGTCGCCCGGCTCGAGATCCCGGCGGGCGGCACCGTCGAGCTCAAGCCCGGGGGCTACCACATCATGCTCATCGACCTGAACAGGGAGCTGAAGGCCGGCGACAAGATCGAGATCACCCTGACCTTCGAGAAGGCCGGGACGGTCAAGGTCACCGCCGAGGTGCGGGAGAGCTGAGGCCACGACTTCCATGACGGACGGCACCCCGGGGACGGGCCGACGGCCCTCCGCGGGGGACCGCCCCGTGCTGCATACTCCCTCGACCATGGCTGCGTCCCCCCGGCCCGTGGCGCCGACCCGCCTCGCCCTGCTCACCGCCCTCGCCCTGGGGTTCGCCGCCCTCTCCGGGATCGCGATCGGCGCGGTCGCCTGGCTCGCCCTCCCGGCACCGACGCCGCCATCCTCGACCGCGGGGGGCGCCATCTGGCCGGTCTCGCCCACGCCCGTGGGTCTGGGACGCGACACGGCCGTCCGGCCGGCTGCCCCCGCCCCACCCCTGCGCCTGACGGACGGGGAGGGCCGGCCCTTCGACCTGGCGTCGCTGCGCGGCCGCCCCGTCCTCGTCTTCTTCGGCTACACACATTGCCCCGACGTCTGCCCGACGAACCTCGCCGACGTCCGGGACGCGCTGAAGCTGGTCGACGGCGAGGTCGGCGTCGTCTTCGTGACCATCGATCCCGCCCGCGACGACGCGGCGGCGATGAAGCAGTACGTGGACTACTACCAGGCCGGCTTCATCGGCTTGACCGGCACGGACGACGAGATCCGAGCCGCGGCGGGAGCGTGGGGCGTCTCCTACGCCAGGGTGGAGACCGGCTCGGCGTCGGGCTACGCGATGGCCCACACCGCCGATACCTTCGTGGTGGACGCGGAGGGCCGGCTGCGGCACCGGATCTGGTTCGGCGCGGGGCCGGAGATCATCGCCGCCCGCCTGAGCGGGCTGGCGACGGAGCCCTTGGCGACGCCTGCGCCAACCGCGACGCCGGCTGCGAGCACGCCGGTCGCCACGCCGGCCGCCAGCGCCGCGCCCGCGCCCACGCGATCCCCGGCGGGCCCGTCGCCGTCCCCCGCGACCGCCGTGCGGGCCCGGCTCGAGTCGGCGGTCGTCCGGGCCGGCCCGAACCGGATCGTGGTCACGGTGAGTGACCCGAACAACCGCGAGCTCGCGAAGCCCGACGTGGTGGCCTCCTTCACGTTCCACTCCACGGACGATCCTTCCCTCGCGCCGGTGGAGGTGCCGGGGATGTTCATCTGGGTGGTCCGCGGCGGGAAGGCGGCCTACGTGGCCGAGATGACGCTCCCCCGCCCGGGCGGGTACGACGCCACGATCACCCTGGACGGGCCCGCCGGCCGGGTCGGGTCGGCCGCCTTCACGATGGTCGCCCGCGAGCAGAGCCCCACGCCGCCGATCGGCGCGGCGGCCCCGAGCGTTCGCACCCCCATTGCGGCCGACGTCGGCGGCGACCTGCAGCTGATCTCGAGCGACGTCTTCCCGGATCCACGCTTCTACCAGAGCTCCGTGGACGAGCTGCTGGCCGCGCACACGCCGTTCGTCTTCACCATCTACTCGCCGGCCTTCTGTCCCACCACGGCCTGCGGGCCGCTCCTGCGGTACATGAAGGAGATCGCCTCCGAGTTCCCCACCGTCGCCTTCGTCCACGCCGAGCCCTACGTGATGCGCGACCTGGGAGGTCGCATCCAGCCGGAGTACGAGGGCAACGGCTACGCCTGGGCCTCGTGGAGCCAGGCGTACGGGATCCCGGTGGAGCCGTACGTCTTCGTGGTGGGTGCCGACGGCCGGATCGTGGCGAGCTTCGAGCTGATCGTAGGCTCGGACGAGATCCGGGCGGCGATCCGGACGGCGACGGGCGGCTGAGCCCGGCCAAGGACCACCGCCCCTCTTGGTAAGGGCGCCTTGCTACCGTTGCTCAAGGGCGCTTGACTACCGGGCGAGGAACCCCGTAGACTCCCGCCGTCCGGCCTTCCGCTCGCGGGCCGGCAGGCGTCCTGCGTCCCCAGCGTCCCCGGAGGATCCGCGTCCATGTTCGATCTCGGAGCGTTCACGAGCGGTCTCCTGACCGGCGTCCGGGAGGGCGTGGAGGCGGCGCTCATCGTCGCCATCGTCAGCGCCTACCTCGCGCGGACGGGCAACGCCCGGCACCTCGGCAAGATCTGGGTCGGCGTGGGCGGGGCCGCTGCCGTCTCGTTCGCGCTTGGTGTCGTGGTCTTCCTGACCCTTGGCGGTCTGCAGGAGCCCTACGAGCAGATCTTTGAGGGCGCGGCGATGCTCCTGGCCGCCGGCGTCGTCACCTGGATGCTCTTCTGGATGCGTCGCCAGGCGGGCTCGGTCAAGGGCGACCTGCAGCGCGCGGTGGACCGGGTCCTGACCGAGGGGACGGCGTGGAGCCTCGCGGTCCTGGCGTTCACCGCCGTGATCCGGGAGGGACTGGAGACCTCGCTCTTCCTCGTCGGCCAGGTCACGGCCGCGGCGGGAGGCGAGGCGGGCGGCGACGGCTCGGTGGCGGTGCTCGCGGGCGCCTGTGCCGGCCTGGCGATCGCGGTCGGTTTCGGCTACGGGTTCTACCGCGGCAGCCGGCTGCTCGACCTGCCGCGGTTCTTCCGCTGGACCGGCGTCCTCCTCGTCTTCATCGCCGCCGGCCTCGTCTCGCACGCCGCCCACGAGCTCGTGGAGATCGGCTGGATCGCGGTAGGGACCGCCACGGCGTTCGACATCGGCGCCATCCTCCCCCACGACCAGGGGATCGGGCTCCTCCTGCGGGCGATCTTCGGCTACACGTCGGTGCCGGAGTGGGCCACGCTGGTCACCTGGGTGACGTACGTGATCGTGGTCCTGGCCGCCTACCTGCGGCCGCTGCCGCCGCGCTCGTTGCCCGTGCCGGCCGAGCCTCCGGAGACGGCGGCGTCCGGCGCCTGAAGCCACGTCCCGGCGAGCCGAGGCCGGGCGCGCTACCCTAGCCTACCTGTCTCCCGCCCGAGGGCGGCCCCACCCCCTGGAACCTGGGATCACGAATGCCGAACAGCCAGCCCACCGGCGGCCAGCCGCCGTCGTCGCGTCGCGACCGCCGCGAAGCGGCCCGTCGCGACCGCAGCCTTGCCGCCGCTCGCACCGCAGCGCCGAAGCCGGCCTGGCAGTCGCCGATGCTCCTCCTCTCCGTCGGGGCTGTCGCCGTGGGCCTCGTCGTGATCCTCCTCGCGTCCGGGGTGCTCGGCGGGAAGGGCAACGGCTCAACCGGCGGCCTGCTGACCCCGATCCGGCCGTCGCCTCCGGAGCTCGTCGATGCGGCCAACAGCCGCGCCCTCGGGCCGGCGAACGCCCCGATCACCATCGAGGTCTGGTCCGACTTCCAGTGCCCTGCCTGCGGGTTCTTCGCCAGGTCGATCGAGCCCGACCTCGTCGAGGAGTTCGTCCGCCCCGGCACCGTGCGCGTCGTGCACCGCGACTTCGCGTTCATCGACGGCGGCAAGGCCGACGGCGAATCGCAGCAGGCCGCGGCGGCCGCCCGCTGCGCCGGCGACCAGGGGAAGTTCTGGCAGTACCACGACTACCTGTTCGAGAACCAGGAGGGCGAGAACAAGGGCGCCTTCCGGCGCGAGGTCCTCGACCAGATCGCGGCGGCGGTGAGCCTCGACATGGCCGCCTATCGGTCCTGCATGGACGGCGACGCGCCCGAGCAGGCGACCAACGCGGAGACGGCGCAAGGGCGGGCCGCGGGCCTCGGCTCCACCCCGACGCTGGCCATCAACGGCGTGCTCCAGACGGCCGGCGCGCTGCCGATGGCGGATTCCGCGTCGGGCCCGGGCCTGCGGACGCTGATCGCGGCCGAGCTGGCCAGGGTCTCGCCCGCGCCGTAGGCCCCTCGGCAACGCCGCAGCGCGGCTGGGAACCCGCTGGTCAGCGCGCACCCGATGGTCAGCGCGCGGACGCCGCTGGTATCATCCGCGCGTTCATCCGCTGCGCGGCCGTAGCCGGCGCCGCGGGCCGACCCAGCTCCCCGGTGCGGAGGCCAACCCGGTGCAGATCTTCGTCACGGCGATCCAGCACCCGATCCAGTTCGGGATCGCGGGGATCATCGCGGGCGGCTTCGTCCTGATCTTCCTGCGCGCCGCGATGTCGCCGGAGCGCCGCTCCGGGTCGATCGGCTGGGTCCGCGCCCTGACCGGCCCGAGCAGCCGCTACCTGTTCGCATTCCTCGCCGTGGCCTGGGTGGTCGGCTTCGGGTTCCTGATCCCGCAGTTCCAGAACACCGCGGCGTCGCCGTACGGGGCGGTTGCCCTCATCGCCCTCTTCAGCGGCTTCTTCATCATGATGGGGCTGCTCTGGAGCGTCATCGGCGAGTAGCCGCCGACCCCCGCCGAGCGCCGGCACGCCCGGCATCCGGCCGTTCGGCTGTCCGGCCGTTCGGCTGGGCTCCATCGCCCCCCAGCCGGCGCGATCAGCCGCGCTTGCGCGCGATCCACACCTCCTCGGACGGCCAGCGCCGCGCCCATTCCGGGGTGACGAACGGGTCGCGCGTCGTTGCGCCCTCCGGCGCCCGCAGCTCCACGAGGTCCTCCACGTCGAAGCCGCTGGCGCGGAGGAGGCGGATCATGTCGCCGTGGCCCAGGCAGAACTCGACGGAGCCATCGTCGGGCCATGTGATGCGCCCGAGCCCGCCGAAGTGGTCGCGGACGAGGCGGTTCTCGGCCGCGACCTCCTGGTCGGGCGAGCAGAGCATGAGCAGCGTCGAGTTCCCCAGGGAGACAAGACGGCCCCCCGGGCGCAGCAGGCGCGCCGCCTCTGGGATCCAGCGGTACGGGTCGCACCAGATGGCGGCCCCGTACTCGCTGATCGCGAGATCGAACGAGGCGCTCGGTAGGGGGACCGCCTCCGCGCTCGCCTCGATGAGGGGGAAGACCAGGCCGTGCTCCTGCTGCAGCGCCCGGGCCGTCTCCAGCTGGGCCGGGGTGATGTCGACGCCAACGGGTCGAGCCCCCCGACGGGCGAGCCAGGCAGAGACGTACGCGGTCCCGCAGCCGAGCTCGATCGTGTCGAGGCCGGCGACCTCGGGCAGGATCCGGGCCTCCGACTCGGGTACGCCCCAGATCCCCCAGCTCGGCTCCGCGTCCGACCAGGAGCGCCGCCCGGGTTCCACGTAGGCGGCGGCCTCGGTTGTCCAGTAGGCGCGGTTGGCGATGACGTGATCGGGAAGCTCGTGGCCCGCCGGCGCGCGGTGATCGTTCATGTCCCCACGGTAGCGCAGGCCGGACGTGGACAGGCCCGGCGCTGGGGCCGGGCCTGTGGGTGGTCGCGGGTGGAGCCGGCGGGCGGCCCGCCGGTCAGGGAAGCCGCTGGAGCAGGGGCTCGGCGAGGTTCGTCGTCCCGACGGAGAAGATGATGTAGGCCACGTCGTCCTTGACGTAGACGTAGGAGGCCATGCCGGCAGCGGCGGCCCCGTAGACGGTCTTGCCGCCGACGGTGGTCCGTTCGGTGCCCGTGCCCATCGTGTCGGCGGCCCACGCCAGCATCTTGTCGCTCGGGACCCCCTGGACCTGGAACGCCATGACGAACGTCCCCGCGCTCGCGCTCTCGGACGCGGTCGCGATCGCAACCCTGACATCGTTGACCGACTTGCCGTTGTCGGCGAGGAACTTCTCCATGTCCGTGTCGCCGATCGGCAGGCCGCCCGGGAAGTTCTGGCCGTCGAAGCTCGTCCGCTCGAACTTGACCCCGTTGACCTCGGTCGGCAGCTTCGCCTCGAGGTCGGGGGCACCGCCCGGGGTCAGGCTGACGTCGGGACCCTCGGTGGGTTCCTGGGTGTCGGCCGGCGCCTCGGTCGGCGCCTCGGTCGCCGCCTCGGTCGCCGCCGGCGCCTGGGTGGCGCCCGGAGCCTGGGTCGCCCCCGGCGACGGGGTGGCGGAGCCGCCGCACGCGGCGACCAGAAGGAGTGCGGCGAGCGCGCCCGCGAGCGCCCTGCGATTGATGCTCATGTGGTCCCCTCTCCAAGGAATGTGATCCCGCGCCGGATGGCACGCGGATTGTAGACCCCACTCCGATTTCCGCCGCATACCGCCGACTTCCCCCAATCGGGCCGTTGCGGGTCCGGATGGCCGAGACGGGGCGGGCGCCCCGGAGTGGACCCCTGCGGCCCGGACCGCTATGATCCGGGGGCCATGCAGACTGCATAGGATCTATGCATTGTGCATCGTGCGAGACGGCGGCGAAGACCGATCAGCGCCGGGGAGGGACCACGACGGGATGGACGCCACGGAGATCACGGCGGCGGTCGCCGCCCGGGGGGCCGACGAGACGCCGTTCGTCAACCTGCGCGATCCCGCGAAGCGCCTGGGCCCCGACGGGAAGCCCGCGGTCAGCCGCCGGGCCCGGATCTGGGATGACGTCCCGGACGAGAAGTGGAACGACTGGCGCTGGCAGCTCTCGAAGCGCCTCAACACGCTCGAGGACCTGGCACAGGTCCTCAACCTGACCGAGGACGAGCGCGAGGGGCTCTCGGCCCCCGACAAGTTCCGCGTGGACGTCACCCCGTACTTCGTCTCGCTCATCGACCCCGACGACCCCGACGACCCGATCCGCCGCCAGGTCATCCCCGTCGGATCCGAGCTGCGCGCCTTCACCGGCATGATGGAGGACTCCCTCGCCGAGGACCGCCACTCCCCGGTCCCGGGCCTCGTCCACCGCTACCCCGACCGGGTCCTGATGCTCATCACGACCCAGTGCGCGAGCTACTGCCGCTACTGCACCCGGAGCCGGATCGTCGGCGACGCGGGCCAGAACTTCAACCGCCGCGAGCACGAGGCGCAGCTCGACTACATCCGCCGCACGCCCCAGGTCCGCGACGTCCTCATCTCCGGCGGCGACGGCCTGACGCTGGCGCCCAAGCTCCTCGAGTCGGTCCTCCGCGGCCTCCGCGAGATCCCCCATGTCGAGATCGTGCGGATCGGCTCGCGGGTTCCCGTCTTCCTGCCCCAGCGGATCGACGAAGAGCTCGGCGAGATGCTGGCGAAGTACCACCCGATCTGGATGAACATCCACGTCAACCACCCCAACGAGATGACGCCCGAGCTCGCGCGCGCCTGCGACACGCTGGCCCGGGCCGGCGTGCCACTGGGGAACCAGTCGGTCCTTCTCGCCGGGGTGAACGACTGCGTCCACATCCAGCGCGACCTCGTCCAGAAGCTCGTCGAGTTCCGCGTGCGGCCGTACTACATCTACCAGTGCGACCTCGTGGAGGGCGCCGGCCACTTCCGAACGCCGATCGGGAAGGGGCTGGAGATCATCGAGGGCCTCCGTGGCCACACCTCCGGGTACGCGGTTCCGCAGTACATCGTCGACGCGCCCGGCGGCGGCGGGAAGATCCCGGTCATGCCGAACTACTTGATCTCATACTCGGACCACAAGGTCGTGCTCCGCAACTACGAGGGCTACATCACGACCTACGAGGAGCCCACGGCTTACACGCCCCACGACCGCTCCGCCTGCCGCTGGTGCCTGAACCCGCGGCCGGAGCCCGGCCAGGAGGGGATCACGGGCCTCCTCGATGGCAAGAAGATGTGGATCGAGCCGGCCGGGTTCGTCGAGACGCACGCCCGCGGCAACGAGGAGGCGCACCGCCTCCAGGATCCGTCCAAGTGGGTGCCCTACGGCGTCGGTGCGCTGGAGGGTCAGGCCGGCAAGCCGCTGCCGGTGCTCCAGGCGGGTGGCCGGCCCGGTGACGCAGCCGCGGCGTACGGTCCAGGCGAGGAGCCGCGCCCGGCCGAGGGTATGCCGACTGCCACGGCCAACCACGAGCTCCTGTAGGGCGTCCGCGACGGAGGGCGGGCTCGTGCCTGCGACGCCGAGCTGCCGGCCGCAGCGTCCCGCAGAAGCGGCTGCTCGCCGCGCCGATGCCTCGGCACCGTCGCAAGGCGCTACGACGACGAGCGACCCGGCACGGGTCGGTGGTGCGGCTCAGGCGGCCCGGTCGAGCGGCCGCCGCGTACCCCGAGCCCCCGCCTTCTCGCGGTCGAGGGCGGCGAGCGCCGCCTTCAGCTGCGCGTCGCCCGTGGCGGCGAGGCCGCCGCTGCCCAGGGTCGCGAAATCGTCGGGGACGATCTGGGCGGCCCCCGTCGGCAGCTCCACGACCTCGTCGGGATCCAGGCCCTCCCGCCAGATGGCCCGGCCCTTCGGCGTGAGCCAGCGCTCCGTGCCGATCGTGACCGCGCTGCCATCCTTGAGCGGGTAGGTGGTCACGACCGTGCCGGTGCCGTAGGTCTTCACCCCCACGATGCGGGCGCGGCCGGCGTCCTGGAGGGCGCCGGTCAGGATCTCCGCCGAGCTCGCGGTCTGGTCGTCCACGAGCACGACGAGCGGCAGGGAGGGTGCCATCGCGGTCCCCTCGACGGGGTGCGGCGTCTTCTTCCCGCTGCGGTCGACCGAGAGGTAGACGACCCCCTCCCGGAGAAAGAGCGCCGCCGCCTCCACCGGCTCGTTCACGTAGCCGCCGGGGTTGCCGCGCAGGTCGAGGACGGCGCCCTGGGCGCCCTGGTCGAGCGCCTCCCGCAGGGCCGCCGCCACCGCCTTCGCCGCGCCGGCCGAGAACGACTCCACGCGGATCACCGCGTCCCGGGTGCCGGGTGCGAAGGCCCACGAGGCGAGGGGCAAATCCAGCGTGGCACGGGTGATCGTGAGCGACCGCGCGCCACCCGCCCCCTTCAGCTCCAGGGTTACCGTCGAGCCCTCCGGCCCGCGGACCTTCGCGGCGACGTCGGCAACGGTCATGCCGGCCACGCCGACGCCGTCCACGGCCACGATCTCGTCGCCCGCGAGCACGCCGGCTCGCTCGGCGGGGCTGTCGTGGAGGACGCGGACGATGAGGAATCGACCGTCCTGCTCGTCCAGGATGGCGCCGACGCCGACGAACGTGCCGGAAAGCTCCTCGTCGCGCTGCTTCACCTCCTCGGGCGTCAGGTAGCCCGTGTGGCCCGGATCGTCGAGGCTCTTCGCCATGCCCGCGATGGCGCCCCGCTCCAACGTCAGGGGATCGAGCGCCGCCGGGTCGACGTAGTGCTGGTCGAGGAGGTCGTAGGCCTCGTCGAGGAGGCGCCAGTCCGGTCGTTCGGCGGAGGGGGAGTAGGCCGGTGTCGGCGCGGGGCTGGCTCCCGCAAGCCCTCCCTGCCCGACGGAGACGCCGAGCGCGAACGCGACGAAGGCAGCGAGGACGAGCGCGGCGAAGAGGAGGGCCGGGCGGCCCCTGGGGGGTGGGGCGGAATGGGGCGCGCCGGGCGCGCGGAAGCGGTCGTCATCCATGGTGCGAGAACGATGCACCATCCACCCGACGAACGGGTGGAGAGCCGATCAGGTCTCCTTCGCCCGGCCGCGCCCGGGGTCGTCCGCGGCCGGCGCGGCGAGCTCCTCGGCCACGTGCCGGGCCCAGCGGTGCACCGCCGCCCGGTCGCGGTGCTCCGTGAAGCTCGATCGCGCGAGGCGGGCCACGATGCGCAGCCCGGCGCCGAGGTGATGCGGCTGCAGCGATCCCGCGAAGAGGGCGACGTCGCGCGGCCCGATCCGCTCGATCGCGCCGACCAGGTCGGCCGGCATCTCGACGGTCGTCCCTTCGGGCAGTGGCTCAGCCGGGCCCGACGCGAAGAGCCAGACCGGCATCGTCTCCAGCTGCCGCTCGTGGGCGACCAGGAAATGGTATGCCCCGGGCATCCATTCCCCCGCATAGACGGTGCAGCCGATGACCGCGGCGCGGAATGCCCGCAGGTCCCCGACGGCGTCGAGGGCCTCGAGGCGCACCGCGATGCCGGCCTCGCCCAGCACCTCCGCGATCGCCGCGGCGATCCCGCGCGTCGATTCGTGTCGCGTCGCGTACCCGACGAGGACCTCGTCCGACACCGCAGCACCTCCCGCTCGGGCCCGTGCCGTCGCGCGGCGCTGCGCGACGGCGTGGCACGCTTCCATTGTGCGTCCGGAGCCGGGCGGACGGGGAGTGCCGGAGGGCCGCGCCTCCGCCGGGAAGAACGGCCCGTCCCGCCTCCGCCCCCCGCCGGGGCCGCGGGCCTGTGCTACTGTCCGGTCCCCATCCCGGGCTCCTGACGGGGGATTCGACCGTGATCGACCGACGCGCCGCCGCTCCCGGCGACCTGCGGCTGCGTCCGGCACCGGAAGGCCTCCCCGACCCGCGCCTCGCGCCGCCCATCGTGGCGGAGACCGGCGACCCGTTCACGGCCGTCCGCGTGATCGACCTGGTCGCCCGCGTCGAGCGTGGGCAGCCGGTCCGGCTCGACGACCTGGTCGCGGCGCTCAACGCCCGCCACCTCGACTGGCTCTTCGACCGGGCGGTGGTCCTCGACGCGCTCATCACCCTGCAGGCGAACTGGATGGTCGACTATCGGAACGCATCGGGGATCGTCCTCGAGGACGGGTCGTACGGCCCGACGCTCACGCTCGAGGAGTCGCCGCGCGTGGACCCCTGGATCGTCCGCCAGGCGCTGCGCGCGGCCGCCGCCTGCCGCGAGGTGCACGCCGAGTTCGCTCGCCGCGATGGCACGAACCACCTTGGCTGAGGGGGGCCCGGAGCGGGCCGCGCGCAGGGAGAGGGCTGCCGTCTCATGACCGCCACCGGATACGCCGCTGACGTCCTCGTCGACCTCGCGTGGGCCCGCGAGCATCTCGCCCACCCCGCAGTCCGCTTCGTCGAGGTCGACGTCGACACGACCGCCTACCACGGGGGCCACCTTCCCGGCGCGGTCGGCTGGAACTGGACGAGCCAGCTCGCCGACACCGTCCGCCGCGACATCGCGTCCCGCGAGGACCTCTCGCGCCTGGTGTCGGACGCCGGGATCGGCGCGGATACGACCGTGGTCTTCTACGGCGACAACCACAACTGGTTCGCCGCGTGGGGCTACTGGCTGCTCAAGCTGCACGGCCACCGCGGCGCCCGGATCCTGGACGGCGGGCGCAAGCTCTGGGTCGACCGCGGGCTGCCACTCACCACCGACGCGGCGGCGCACGCCCCGACGGACTACCGGCTGCCCGAGCCGGACTTCTCGCTCCGCGCCTTCCGCGACGACATCCTGCCGCGCCTGGGCGACCCGACGCTGGCGCTCGTCGACGTCCGGACGCCCGCCGAGTTCCAGGGCCGCGTGATCGCCCCGCCCGGCATGTCGGAGACGGCCCGCCGCGGCGGCCACATCCCCGGCGCCGTCAGCGTGCCGTGGGCCCAGGGGGTACGGGAGGACGGCACCTTCCGGGATGCCGCCGAGCTCGAGGCGCTCTTCGCGGCGAAGGGGATCACCGCCGACCGCGACGTGATCACCTACTGCCGGATCGGCGAGCGCTCGTCCCACACGTGGTTCGTCCTGCACGAGCTCCTGGGGTTCCGGCGCGTCCGCAACTACGACGGCTCCTGGACGGAGTGGGGC
>Ga0299912_10002865_pt1 | contig 14134 bp, 18 predicted proteins | sample RVTome_2_FD_207667 | JGI IMG/M metagenome (GOLD analysis project Ga0299912, IMG submission 207667) | Soil microbial communities from uranium-contaminated site in the Upper Colorado River Basin, Wyoming, United States - RVT95D214 (version 2) ...
TCCCCGTCGGGGTTTGATTCTCCCGGGCGCTTATGAAGCATATATTTTAATCGCGACTGTCCCGATTTCTCCGATAGATGTTTACCAAAATAGCCATCTTCAAGCCAATCGATATGGCCCAAATCGGCAATGTTGAATTTCTCCGGATTCTGCACGAAGTACCAATCATACATTTCCCAATTGCTTTTAAACGAAGGACAAGAAAGAGGCGAACCGTGGTCTGCCGCCATATCGATTTTGGCTTCCTTTGAAACCTCAACACAAAGTTCGCCGTCAGCAGGGCTATCAATGAATGGCGATATGAATTTGCCCTCCGGTTTTTCGGCCTCCTCTTTTTCAATGGCCTCGACGACGTTCGGGATCTCCTGGATGATCTCCTTCCAGGGAAGTTGATCTTGTTTCTTGCCTAAAAGTCGATAGAGCTTGACCGTCTGCTTTTTTAGAGACTTTTTCTGGGCGATCATCCGCTTAACATCTTCCATGTCTTTGGGAGTACCGGATTCAGAGGCCATTGGATGGACTTTGGGACGGGGCTTGAGCGTACAGAGAAACTCATTCTTATAAAAACAATAGATCTGAGAAAGATCGGAGAGAGAATATTTAATAACAACCTGATCCTTTAGCCCATAGAGCGCCTCGTCATACCAATAACATCCAAAAAGATCGATCCCGTTTCTGTGGATAGTTTTGATTTCCCTCGGCATCATAAGATAGGTAAGCTTTGCGGGATCGATGCCAGGGCCTTTTCCGGCCTCGAAGATCTCGCGAGGAGTCTTGCCGCCTAATCCCCTCGATGGTTGATCCATATAGAACTCGCACCATTGATGCATAAGGTCATTGACTTCCGGGATCTCCGGGACCCGGGGATCATGAACGGACCGGGCGAGTTTTTCGTTTCGTTTAAGATAAGCGGGCTTGTCTTCAATAGACGAGCCGGTAAAGCTCGGCATAAGGCGCTCGAACCATTCGTTAAAGACGCCAAAGAAACGCTCTATGGGTTTTGATTTCGCATTATAGGGCCAAGCAAAATGAGTATTTACATCGAGCCGGGCAAACATGCCCATGATCTCCGTCTCGGTGAGATTAATATCGGACGTGAAGATCTGGGCTTTAAAGGCTTTGCCGTTATCCATTAAAACCCATTTCGGAATTTTCCCCAGGGTAAGAATAGCATTCCGAAAGGCTGTGGCAATACATTGGATATTCTCCTCGAGCATCAGCTCCCATCCCAACGGGAAAGAAGATCGCCAATCCCAAAAGAGAACCATCGCCGCCCGGCAAGGTTTGCCCGTAAATGGATGTACCACGAACAGATTGAGGCGATGACCATCGGCAACCAGACCCTCGCCCACTTCGATGAGATTCCTATCCCTTTCTATATATGGAAGGACTTTGTCATCGAGCGCCTTCTCGCCTTCACGCTTAAGGGTCCACAGGTCATAATGCTCTTTTCTAAATTCATCGGTATATCGACGGAGAGTCCGGTCGCAGGATGGCGAGGAAATGTCTTTTTGCGCAAGGATGTATTTTGTGAGGCGAATGGCATGGCCAATTTTAATACGGTTTTGATGAAGAAGGATGGTAAGAAGGAGATTCTTCTCAAGCTCGGTGATTACCGACATACCCTTTCGACCGGTTTGCGGCGCGAGATCTTTGATGTTCCCCTCATTAAATGCTTTCAACCATCTATATAATGTTCCCCGCGAGATGTGTCCGAGCTTCTTATGGAGATCCGGGAAAAGGTGTCCGGTGTTATAGGCATTTAGAAATTGATCGACGATTTCGGATTTGGATTTGTCCTTTTGGGAAACTTCGACCTCAAGAAAGAATTTGATTAGAGCAAAACGATAATGAGCGATCTCGTCGCCGTGTGAAAGGATAGTTGCTTTGCTTTCCTCCGGGATCACGGCCGGAACCGAAGAAGAAACCGAGGAGGCCAGGGCCAAAGGAGGGTTTTCGCAGGTGGGCTGGACGTCTTCAAGCGGCGTCACAACGTGGCACCCTGGTTCCCCCCCGACTACCTTATAACGATTTTTTTTGGCGACTGCGCTTCGACCCATCTTCTTCATGTTTTTCCCGCTGCGCGTTCGACCTCGATTGTTTTCAATATGTCTTTTTCTACTGCCGCAATTTGTCTTCTCGCCTTTTTTGGGATTCTTTTCTTTTCCCCGCGCATCACTATTTGAATCTGGTCGTTAATTCGATCAAGATCGCCCTCGATATCTTGGAGAAAAAGCAGCAGACCGCATATTGCCCCGTCAGAGATCTCCAATTTGCCAGGTGTCTCTTGCTGAAAGAATTCGGAGACAAATGAAATCTTAGCCCCACAATGATTAACTATTTCCTCAATATCAATTAAGGCTATCCTTCTCTTTACATCATTGTGGCAACCAGGTCCCCCTCGATGTACCTTGCGCCGATCTTTTTTGGCAGCTGCGCTTTGACCCATTTCCCTCATATTTTTCCTGCCGATCGTGCGGCCTCAATCATGTTCTGCAAGGGTCGCGGTGAATCTGCACCCCGGCTCCCCCTCTTAACTCTACGGCGATCCTTCCTGTTGGCCGCCTCCGTCCCTATTCGGCTCGCCCCCTTAGTATTCTCAAGCTCTTCAAATTTCCTTCTGTCCCAGATGATATCTTCTCCCTCGAGGCGGACGCTCGCCCACTCATCCTCGCCAACTATAATGTGATCAAGAACGGTTATTCCCAATAACTTTCCCGCCTCAAACAGTCCGCGCGTGATCCTAATGTCCTCTTCGGACGGGGTTGGATTCCCCGATGGGTGATTATGGGCTATGACGATAGCCTTAGCGTTAGAGAGAATGGCTGTTTTAAAAACCTCCCTCGGAGCGACTATGGCTGAGTCCAGCGACCCGATCGACACGATATTGATTGAGTTAATCCCGTTGCGATTGTTAATACAAATGGCTAAGAAAACTTCTCGGTCCTCACCGGCCAAAAACTCTCTAACCACGAATGCCGCGTCTCTTTGTCCCTTTATTGATTTGCTCCTGTACTGATTCCCCGAATCCCTGACGAGCATGACCTTCACAACCTCGATGTTCTTTAGTCTATCCTCAGAGGGCAATAAATTCTCCGCCTGCATCTTATTTTCCTCCTTTTCGGAGGATCTTGACCGGGTCTCCCTTTTCATGCTAAAAACTATCTTGGGCTGGGAGACTTGCAAGAGTCCTCTCGGCTTAGGGCCTCCTGATGATCTTCGCGGGTCACGGAGGCTCTTTTCTTCAAATACATTCTTTCTGCTTTTCCTCGTCATGAGATTAAACTTCGATCTCTTTCCCCTTCGTTTCTCTCCAAAATTCTCTTGAGATCTCGCGCGAAGGCTTTGACCTCTTCTACTCGCCTTTTCGTACGCAATAATTTTACAAAATGCCGCTCCGGCATGATCTCTCCCTTTTTCACCTTCTTCTGGGAACGTTTTTCATCTGTTAATATCCCCAATGCTTCGTCATATTTCCTCACTGCTCTTATAAGGCCGCGATTGATAGTTAATAGTTTTGTTTTCCATTTCTTCGGTATCGCTTGGTCGGTTTTAATGCGTTCAGCGTATTCCATGAAAGGCTTAATCCGCTTAGAAGCTTCCAATTTTCTCACCTCCTTTCCTTGTGGGTTATGCTTTTCCGCAGCCGGTTGGCCAGTCGGAAGGAGCTGCTCGCTGCGGCTCGTCGACGCAGCAACGGTTTACCTCATCGGCCCCGCCAGTCCCCTTGAATAGAATGTGCGCCGCTTCTCCCCGGCTATCAACCAACATCACATTGACCGGAAATCTCAATTTATTTGGCTTCCCGCTCAGCAGGATAGATTTGAATTCTTTGCTCCCTTCCAAAAATTCAATTCTCCCGGTCATGAAGGCGCCATTTACGCCGACCCAGACCCAGCTTATAGGAGACTGGAAATTGTAATCGATGAGAATTTTTTTAAATATCTTCTGCATGCTTTCTTTTGTGAACATTTCGCTCTCTTCTCACTTAATATTAAAAGTAACACCATACTTTCGTTATAGAGTGATCACGCCTGGCCCATCTGTGGCTCTATTCGCAGGTTAGTCAAATCAATTGGCTCATCGCCCTTTTTAAATAAAACATGGAAGGCTTTTCCGATCCGATCCACAAGCATCATATTTATCGGACGTCTCAGTTTTTTCGCTTTGCCGCTCAAAGTGAGGCTTCTAAATTGTTTTTGAGGAATTGATAACTCCCATCTTCCGGTCAAAAAAGCCCCGTTCACTCCAATCATCACCCAACTGATCGGAAATTCAAAACGATGCTTTAAGATGATCTCTTCAGCGATCTTTTGAAATTGCTCTGGTTTAAACATCGTCTATGATCTCATCCAAAAACACAAAAGCCGTCCCAACCCCAGGGTGTCGGTGAGAAAGATGCTTTAGGCAGGTTTCTCTCCCCAAGATCAAGACGGCGGTTTTGTGGCCTGAATAAACGAAAAGCATCTTTTACTCACCGACAATTTCATCATAAACACAGACCGCAGGAGAAGTCAAGCATTTTTTTCCAGGGCCTTTACCTTCCGCCCAAATCGGGCTTTTTTAGCTTTGGGCATCTGAAACCGACCTTCTTGTCCCATCTCGGCCCGTCTTTTTTTTTGTCAATATCCCTCGCAGGATGGGGCTATCTCCAATTCGCCTTTTTCGTTCAGTTTGACATCGACGGTGATCCTGAATCCATTCTTTACGATCCCCTTCTCTGCGAGATATTTTTGATACCAGGCATATGTCGGATCCCAAATGTGCTTAAGGTCCAGGCCCGGTCTTAATTTCTTAAACTCCTGATGGACCCTTCTAATCGCATTGGCCTCATTCCATCCGTAGTGCCCGTTTATTAGCATTGACAACGTTGCTTTGGGGATCCCTGATTCCCTGCTGAAAATTCCGAGCGTTTTAAATTCTCTTGTTATTAGGTCATTTAGAACCCCATATTTCCTCATCCTATCTCTCCCCTACGAATGCCCTTTTACGCTCAAAAACCCCGTTCAGAATTAATCTTGAACACTCCCACGACCATTCCCTAAGGGGATTGCCGCCAAATCCCCTGAACAAGGTTTTTGGCCTTCCCTCTCTTCCCCGGCAATTTAACAACGCTCCTGATATATGCATTGACCGAAAGCCCGAGGACGCGGGCTTGTCTTTTCACTATTTTCTTCTCGGCCCCTGACAAGTATACCCTTATCGTCACGTACTCTTGCTTACTCCGTTTTGTTTTGGGCATCCTTTGATTCCTTTTCTGATCGAAGTCTTTTTTTGGGCCCTGACTTAGCCTTTTTCTTCTTTTTCGGCCCCGTCTCCTTAAGTTTTTCTGCTTCACGCAAAATGCAATCCTCGCAGACTTTGTTACCTTCTATGATTTTTGAAAGCTTAAAAAGACACCTATCCTCATAGCAGGCTGACTCAATGATTTCGCACCAGATCTTTCTCACCTGTACCCTCGGTTCTTCCTTAAGGCCGTTTTAAATGGCGTACCCTTTATGTCATCTCTGCCCTATCAAACTTTCTAAGAACTTCTGCGAGTATTCTTCCGCAGTCCAGACCTTGGGGTTACCGGAGGCATCGGCCTCTTTCTTAAGTTCATGGTGAGCTTTTCTTAAAGTCCCCATCGTACCCCAAAAAGTCTCTTCTTCGATATCAACGGAATCGGGCACCGTTTCTTCTCCCCGTCCATCCGCCCCGGGGAATGGAGGAAAAATAATATTCCAGGCTGAAAGGATGTCTTTATAAGCCTGCCGAATCTTTTCTAAAGGCCATTGACCCTGTTCAGTCATTTTGAGAGAATCCGCACAAAGATTCGAGTCTCCGGGTTCCATCGGTAATTCTTTTCCGCATGAAACCGGATGATCTGCAAGTGGCTTCTAAAAATTATTCCTGTCATGCAATCCAATACAAATGTAATGAGCCGGTCAAGATTCGGATCCTCGATGTGCGAGATCTGGCCCTTCAGCATCTGCATTCTCCTTCGCATCTTCGTTCCTTTTCGGATCGGCAGACCAAAGAAGAGTGCTATTATTATCGGGCCGCTGTGAACAGTGCCCTTCCACCGATGTCTGAGTTGGGCCTGGAATTCCTTTTTCCCCCTCGACCTTGGAGGACCCGGGATTACAATCTTATAAAGAGTGGGAAACGGTTCGGCGACTGGAAGATCCATTCGAGGTTTTTTCTTGTATTTCCAACGAGGAACCAAAGCGACGAATCCGTCCTTTCTAAACTTTCTATTCCAGGAATATAAACTCGACCTGGAAATATGTCTGGGTTTCCCAGATGTTTCGGCCAGGAGCAAACCGGAATTATAAAGGGCGAGAAATTCTGAAATGGCCTTCCACTTTGGCTTGCCAACTCCAAGCAGCTCTTCTTTGAATGCTTTCAAAATTTTGAGCTTAATCAAGCCCTCACGTTTGGCTCTTGGATCAATTCCGTCGAGATTAGTGGCTCGGATTCTGTTGTGTTGGAGAACCCAAGGAGATTTTTTGGGGTTTTTATATTGGGAATTAAGCCGAACAACATCCGACATGCTCTTCTCTCTCTATCGCGGGGGGCATTACTATTCAAAGATTTTCGCAAATCTCCCGCCTCGCATTTTATTATCCGCAACCTGGTTAACGCTCCGGATAACTGCACGATTTTCCGATGCTCGTATGGCCCTCATGATCTCGGCCGAGACCCCGCGCTGAGCTCCGCGGGCATCGATGTTATAGTTATATGTATTTCCGCCTCTTTCGGTTTGGGACTCGGGGACTACCATCTCGGATCCTCTCTCGCCGAATGTATATCTTTGACCGCTTTTTCCGATGCCGAGGATCGGTTCGTTGATCCATCCACCGTGCTGCATCCCTATGATGGAGTTCACCGCCGAGCCGAGCCAGCCCACCACGCCCTGGCCGCTTTTATATTCGCCGGTGATAGAGCCGAAGAGAACCCAATTCGACATCATTTTTGATACGGAGCTGGCAAAGGCATCCGCCATGCCCTCGAAAGTATTTTTTAAAGCATCTCCCATGTCTTTGGATTCAGAGATGATCCGCTTGACATTGAAATCCCATGAGGAGCCAAAGTTTTTGGCAAATGTGTCTCCGATCGAGACCGCATCTGCCATATCCTTCATGGCCTTGATACCCAATTGGCTAAGTTCTCTCGTTGCCTCACTTGCCGCATCTGCTCCGGCGGCGTAATCTTCCCAACCAAAATCTTTGATTAGTCTTTTTGTCTCTTCAAATATTTGCCTCTGCCTTTCATAATCCTCATTTCCTTTTTGGACCATTGCATTGACCTGGCTCATCGCCGGGAACATATCGTCAGCCAGAACCTGCGCCCTATCGGCCTCCACTCGATATAAATTTTCCTCGAGTTTTTTCTGTTCCTCAAGTTGATCAAAGAAAGCTTTGTTTTCCATTCCACCGTATGCCATCTTTTCAATCTGCTCGGCTTGTTTGGCCCAGGATTCATAATAGGATTTTTGCTCTTCAAAGTATTTTTTTAGGTCTGTGAGTTCAGGAGGCTCCTTTTTACCGCCCTTTGAACCATAAGGCCCGGGTTCATATGGCGGGTACTCGGGAGGTTTAATGATCCCTATTTTTTGTCCTAATCCTTCCCACAATTCTTTTGATTTTTGGCCTAACCAATAACCAGCTTTAATTTGACCTGTTGGAAAAAGAAAATCCCAAATGGTAGGATTTGATTCCTTCCACTCTTTTACTCTTTTAAAACCTTCGAGGATATCATTGAAAAATTTTGCAAATTCTAATGCTGCGGGAGCTAAATAAAGTTTGGACGCTTCGATTTGTATATTGATTTTTTTGAAAATATCCTCAGCTTCGGATCCCTTCCGAATCAGATCGGGGCTGAGAATGACGCCGAATTTCCGGGCTTCTTCTGCGAGTTCGTTGAATCCGGTCCTTCCTTTATTGAGAAGAGGGATTATGGTCTCACCACTTCTTCCGAAAAGCTGCATGGCGATGGCGATCTTGCGAGGGCCATCCTCCCAGGAGGTGAACTTATCCATGATGTCGCCCATCACATCATTCAAAGGGCGAAGATGGCCTTCAGTAGTCTTTACTGAAACCCCCATTGCAGAAAAATATTTCGCTGCATCGCCACTTCCCGATGAAGCGTCTTCCATATTCCGCGATAAGAGTTTGAGGCCAATGGCGAGCTCTTGGGCATTTACATCCGACATCTTCGCAGCATATTGCCATTTTTGAAATTCATCTGTGCTAATACCAAGTACAGCGGCCTGTCGCTCGATGTCATTGGTAGCCGATGCGATCTGAAAGGCGGTATCATAAATCATCCGTTTGGCGGCATAGAAGGCGGCGGTGACAATGGCTACCTTTGCCGTCACGGCCATCCAGCCATCTCGAAGCGAATCAAGAGGTCCCTTGGCCTGCTCCGCACCCTTCTTCGTTTCGTCAAAGGCTTTTTTGGTCTCATCAGTAAATTTCTTTACTTTGACCGTGCCCTTGTCATCGACTTCAAGAATTATTTTGACTTCCGGCATGAATCACCTCAAATGTTTTAGAGCAGGCATCGCAGTCATCTTTACCGGCTTTTTTGTATCTTAACGGTTCCGTTATCCAAAACGTCGATGGTGAGAACTATTCCGCCCATGCTGTCTGCTCCTTTGATTTATCTTTTATTTTCCCGTCCAGATCCAGACGGATCAATTCCCCCGAGAGGGTGTCGCAGGCGCCCCCTCGGGGGAACAGGGGAAAGATCCTGGCCCGATCTTCGCGGCCCAAGCCGTTACTGTCTTCGGGCAAGAGAAAAGACGAATGGCCGAGGAGGAAGCTAAGCGAAAATTTCATTCCCGTTATTCTGCCACGACGCTCTTATCAAAACCTCTGAAGTCGGCAATTTCAAATTCATACTCGTGGCGCGACTTATACTGGATCTTGTCGGCGTAAAACATTTGTCCTGTCGCCGGATTGTCGGCAACGAAGAACTCGGGCTCTCTGCGGCCGTTAAGATAAGCGGCTTCGAGCAATTCAACTTCTCCGCCGTCTGCAATCATCCCCCAGTCTGTCGTATCGACGAAAAGCGGGTTGCAGATGATGCGTTCGTGGTTCGCTCCGAACCTTCCGGCATGTGGATTCCCTCCTGCAACCAATGGCCATACAGAATTCAACCCCTTGGCGATTTCAAGAAGCGCTCTCGGAACCCATAGGTACTTCGGTTCAAGAGCCAGGCCCTCGCCCGAATCCTGCTCCGCCTGGGCATACATTGCCTGTAGACGAGCCGTCAGGGTAGCGACTCCTGTCCCATCATTTGTAAGGGCAGTGGCGCCGAGGTTTCCGTGGTCTCCGTGAAACAGGGCCACATTGTCGCCTTTGAAATCGGCATTGCTGATGATCTTTGCCCACGCTCTCCTTGCATGGGTCCTTCGATGCGCCCTTCCCATCTTTGCGACGAGCTGAACGACGGTTTTCAAGTCATCGTTCAGGATGACCCGCCGCGTCACCGTCAAGATCCACCCTTTTTGGTTGATCGCATAGGTCGCCTCGACATCCGTGGGCAGGGTGAGTTCCTGGTAGTCCACGGTCTCCGGAGTGACATCCGGGACATCTCCCAGGTATCCCACCTGAATTATTTCGAGGGGCTTAAAGTTTTCCGCATTCCGGTAATAACTGATCAAAGCCTCTTCCATGTAACTCACCGACTTATATTCTTTGATCAGCCTCCGGTACATCGAGTTGCCGAGCACGAATGAAAAACTATTTGTGCTATAGGCCGCCGGCAGCCGCATCATCTCCATAAACGCCTCGCCTAATTTCAGCCCCGCTTGAGATGGAAATCCGCGAAATTCCGAATCCCCGGTCAATGCCGTGTAGGCCCCCCTAAGCGACCTAAAAGCGGGCACCCCTTTGAATTTGTCATCCACTTCCACTCCCAGCAACTTATCGAGAGCTGCCTGAAGCTTTTCCGATTCTTCGAGCCAACCGATGTACATTGCAATCCTCTCTTTCCTTCCTTTTTAAGGAATGATGATTTTTTGGTTTTTATAACTCGCCCGCGCTCATTTTTTTGGCTTCTTGTAGGATCATCTCCCTGGTCAAAATCGAAGCATTATGAATCACAACATCGCAGAGCTTGTATCCCCGGTAGCGGATAGCCCTATTCCCCATCACCGTGAGCGTAATCTCGGTAAAATCTTTCTCATCCCTTTGTTTTCCACATAATCTACAAAGTCTTTTTTCCGAAGTCCGGCCTTCATCCATATCTACTCCTCCAGACCCGCAAACGAAGTCTTCAATGGCGTGATTAACCAACCTCCTTCTTCCCGCTGGCCGTTAACCTTTTTGTTACCACGTCCAAACCAAAGACCTCCTCGGGGAGCATCCCTAAGACCTTCGCAATGCTCTTAGCCTCGTTCATGGTAGGCGTCACTAATTCATTCTCAAGAAGGGAAACCCTGGACGGATGAACTCCGCTCTTCCGTGACAATTCAAATTGAGTGATGCCCTTGTCGAATGTGCGTATCTTTTTAAGTTGGCTCATCGCACTCTCCTTATAAATGAGAATCCATTGTTGATATCCTTGTTTGGTATTGTGGCATGGGCATTAAGTATAATGAAGGACGAAAATGAAGAATTTTAGACGGATATTTGTCAGATTACTCTGGCAGGACAAGAATAGGAAAGCTTTTTTAACGCTTGACGGATTGCGCGGGTATGGTCTCCTTGTTTGTTTTCTATGATCTCAAAACAGTAATCGACGACGGAAATAAACGGTCCTGTATGTGGCCGAGGCACTCCAATATATGTTATAAATTCTTTCGCTATCACAAAAGCCAAATTAAGTTCATCTGCTCGCCGACGCATGCCCTTTTTTAATTTTTCTATCTCTATAGCAGACATTAGGACTTCAACCAGTCTTTGAAGGGGCTCCCGTATTGTTTCAGCTTTTGATCTCGCCTCCTCATTGATTTTCAAACGGCGATTTTCCTCGGGGTCGTTATTCTCCATCGCGTCATCCTGGGTAATACATTTTCGGAAAGGAAGAGGGAAGAATCGGCCCGAGGATATATCATAAACATCCTTAAGTGCCAGGTCCAATTTAGATATCATATTGAGTAGTTTCTTTACCTGGTCGGCTTTCGTTCCTTGATTCCATTCAAATACCGTATAGTGCATAAGGCTAAAATCTCTTTCGAGTTGATCAATAAAAAATTCAATGGTATTTTTATCATGATTTTGCAGGAGAAACGTAAGGTGTTCTCGCTCGATTTTAGAGAAAGAATATTTATAGGAGGTTATTTCTTTGCCATCATTTAAAACACATCTTTCTTTTATTTCTTCCATTGCCATGTTTTACCGATGCTCTCCTAAGTCTTCCCTCTATGTTAGCCCTAAATCATCCCAATGAGCAAGGCAAAAAATCTTATTGACAATACGGCCAAAATTTTAGAGAGTGGTGATGATAGTCGTCTTGAAGACCAACATCAGATGTTTCCCGGGGGCCATTAGATTGAACAGAAATAGCAAGGATGGTGGAGATGACTGGAATGAAAAATACTGATGGGAGGAGGTGATAGAACAATGAGGAGGTTGTTTCCAATTTTCCTCGGTCTGGGTCTATTCTTCTTTTTGATTTACCTGACGACCGGTTTCTTTGTGATCCAGCCGATTGGGGCGCTGCCAGAGGGCGTAACCATCTGGTATTGGCGCTTAGGAACTAACCTCCCGTTCATTGGTTCTGCCGATGGAATTCTGCTTGAGAAAGTGGGGAGCGTGTCAATATTCGGAAGGGCCGCCGCACTGAGTAAGCTGTCCGAATTTTTGATTAAAAGGAAGATTGTAGTGTTTTCCTATAGTGAGACTTTGTATCTCATTTCGACGGGCGGTGTGACGTTCGAAAAATAAGATATGATCGGATAGGAGGGGTAGAGGTGTGGATCATCTTGTGGATTGTCTTTTCTATACTGGTAGGGGTGTACGCTTCGTCTAAGAGAAGGAGCGGTGTAACTTGGTTTTTTCTATCGTTGATACTGAGTCCTTTTATTGGATTCATTATTGTCGCAGTAGCCGGTCTTCCGAAAGGAGAATTAAAGAAATGCCCCAACTGCGCCGAGGAGGTCAAGGCTGAGGCCAAAGTCTGTAGGTTTTGTAGTTTTAACTTTTCTCCGGTCCCCGTCCCGGAATCAAAGCCTTCCCAGCCCACGGCGACGCCCAAGAAAATCGATTCGGAGGTTGAGGATCTCGCCGCCGATTATGTCAATAAGATGACCTCAAAAAAGGTAGACTGAATGGAGGATTTATGAAAATGAAGTCTTTTATTAGTTTTTGTGTTCTGTTTTTCCTTTTTATCACCATCGCTTCGGTTCAGGCTCAATACACTAAGCGCGATGTATCAAAGCTTCAGATCGGAATGACCACGGAAGAGGTCAAGGCTCTATTTGGCCGTCCAGATCATATCAATAAATACGGCGGACCAAAAGGCGAGGAGCAACAATGGGTATACCGGGAAAGTCGCCATCAGAGCCTTTATGTCTATTTTGAGAATGATCGCTATAACGGTTATTACCAGCGAGTAGGAGAAAAACCCGGTCGTCTCCCATAAAATTTCACGAAATAATTACTTCAACTCCGGCGAACCACTTCCCGGGAGCCGTGGATCCAGTTCTGAAACTTCAGGGCGTGCAATTTTTGAAAACTTCACGAGCCCGAAAAATCCTCACCAATTTGTCTTTCACAGTCTCCAAAACATCTCCCCCATATTACCCCTAAGTGGGATTTCAGTTTAAGAAGATTTTTAGTGATGGTAAGGGCGCAATTCCTGTGTACCAGGGCTTACTTGAGGGTTTTTCTCACTGTGTATTCGATCATCTTTGACCCCATCCAACTGCGTACGGAGCCGGAAAGATTCTCGCCCTTCTCCCCGATACGCGCTCGCACAGCTTGGGGCTGAAGATCGGGAAGCGGGCTCGAAACCGAGATCTGATAGGTGCTTGGGCGAAGGGGCTTTCCACCTTCGCTAAACCATGCAGATACAAATTGACTATTAAGCACTTCAACCTTGTCCTGCGCGAAGTACTTTGAGGCAGTATCACGCAGGCCAAGCATGAGAGTCATGCCATTAGGGAGATTCGTCTTCCCGACTATACGCACACGCCCATCGTTGCCCCTCTCGATTTCAAGGTGCAGTTCGACGTTCAGGCCCTTCCCTAATTGAGGAGGCTTCTCGCGTGAGGCGCTGTACTGTTTTTCGGTCTGTATTCGCTTGCTATTGGGCGAATAGATCAGGAAGTTTGACCCGTCTGGCAAAGCGATCCTCTGCTCCGATCCCGATGCCGCTTCTGTCTCAGACAAAGCATAAGCCATGATCTCTCCTTTAGGTGGAAACAGAATCACGGCTCGTTGAAGCTCCTCGCGAAGGATCCGCTCTGCAGCCGCTGCTTCGAGTCGACGGTTAAGGATGACGTTGAGGATTGAGACTTCGCCGCTCCCGGCGTTAGGTTTAAGGTATTCGACGGCGTAGTAGTGTGTCCTCGCAGAATAATCCCTGGCCAATATCGATGGAGCGATCAAGATAACAAACAATGTACAGATCAAGCTGATCCTGGCTGACATGTATCTTCCTTATGAGCGGCCGGTCTTTTCCTTTGCTCTAACTCATTTTTTGAACTGCTTCTATATCTTATTAAATGTCAAACCGCCATCCGCATCGCTCATTTGCGATTGTAATATACATCTTTTTTTGGAATTAGGGAATAGAAAGTTACAGGAAGGAGTCAACACTAAACCTGATCCAGATGTTATTCTCAAGAGGACTCCAAAAAAGGAGACTGGTTTTGAAAATTTCACACAACGACATATTGTCACTAACCCTGCTCTAAAAATCTCAAACAGGTGTCATAAATCCAGGCATTTTGCGATTTTTTTTTGACACGGTTGAGAATTCCGAAAACCATCATTAACCCATCATAATCATATCACAAATCTATCATCCAAGTGCCTATTCTCAACGTCTCAAACACCCTGTCCCCCTATAGTTATTTGGTGCTTGGAATTTGGTGCTTATGTTTTCATGACTCCTACTTGAACATTCCTGAATCTCGCGGGCGCTGTGCCGTGCCCTACATGAGCCACTTGCCCGGGCTCTCCCTTTCCACAATTGG
>Ga0299912_10002866_pt1 | contig 14134 bp, 4 predicted proteins | sample RVTome_2_FD_207667 | JGI IMG/M metagenome (GOLD analysis project Ga0299912, IMG submission 207667) | Soil microbial communities from uranium-contaminated site in the Upper Colorado River Basin, Wyoming, United States - RVT95D214 (version 2) ...
ATTGAGAACTTTTACGACAGCTCGGATGAAGTGAGCGGGCAGAAGGTCGGGGGCGTATCAATATCAGTAAACGCGGGCCTGAGCGCGACAACGACCGATGGGAACGGCCATATGCGCTCCTACATGCACGACGAAAAGGGCCGGCCGATTTCTGAAACAGAAGGCGGTTACACCACCTCCTATTCCTATAATACCGACGGCCTCATCACCTCAGTCAACTACCCTATGGGGAACACGGTCTCTTATACATACGACTCCGGCAATCCGGGCCGCACCTCGCAGGCGAACTTGCTTCGGATGACGGAGAGCCCCGGACCCCGGGGCTCTACCGAACCTTCCCGGGTGACCTCCTTCACCTATGACCCAAGCTCAAACGAGGTTTTAAGCATCTCCTCACCGAACGGGCTTACGGTCGAGCATATGCTCGACAGCCAGGGAAATATCATCGAAGCCAAGATGAATATACCGGGGATGGAGTCAGGCTACAGCTACAATCAGTACGGCCAGCTCATATCGGAGACAGACCCGGAGTCCGGCACGCGGACCTATAACTACTATCCGGAAGCGGCGCCGGGGGGCACAAGCTCGACGCTGGGCGGCCGAGCGCTTGATCCCGGGACAGGCGGATACCTACAACAGGCCGCCTCCCCTCTATCTTTTGAGCGCTATGAGTATGACGGGAACGGCAACCTCAGGGCTCATTCCAACTCCGAGGGAGTGAGCAGGTCCTGGAGTGTGGATAAGTTCAACCTGGTGACTTCTGAATCCGCGACCGGGCCGGGGTCGGTGTCGCCCTATAACTTCGGCGCGACCTATGCGTATGACGCCAATGGGAATGTGGAGACCAAGAACGAGGCCTGGGGCGGCAATGAGGCGCCGGTTTCGCGGACGACAACTTATATCTATAACACACAGGGAAGCGTCCTTTCCTCGACCGAGACGGGGCGGGGTACGACCGCCTATGCCTATGACGGGAACGAGAACCTGACTTCGGTAACAGACCCGGAAGGGAAGTCCATCTGCTTCACCTACGACGCGCGGAACCTCGTCTCTTCTTTCCGGAGGGGTGAGAACGGACCGGCGAATGCTTTCGACTATGACGGGAATAAGAACCTGCATATGATCACAGACGGCCGGGGCAAAGCGACCACACTCTCCTATGACGGCTACGACAGGCTAAAGAGTGTGCATGACGCTCTGGGGAACGAGACCGTCGTCAGCCGCTCGCAGATGGGGAACCTGGCTGAGGTGCGGAACCTGGATTCAGCGGGGAAATTGCTCAAGCAGAGCGTGACGGTGAATGATCCTCTGGGAAGAATCGTGGGGAGGAGCGAGAAGCTCCTTGACCCGGCGGGCCAGACTGTGGAGGAGATCGTCTATCAGTACCGGTATGAAGAGGGAGGCCGGGTGGTGGTGGTCGTCGATCCCCTTGGCCGGGAATCGATGGTCATAAAGAACGAGCTGGGCAACGTCATCAAGGAGATTGATGCGGCGGGCAACGAGACCGAGTACTACTATGAGGACGGCCGGGGGAACATGACCCGGAAAGCGGAGAAGGAGAAGAAGGCGGATGGGTCGTTTGAGACTTATGTGACCCGCTATGAGGATAACTCCTTCAACAAAGTGACGAAGGTCATTGACTCCTTGAACGAGAGTTGGGTCTTCACCTATGACGAGATGGGCAACCTCTCAGGCAGCCTTGATCCTGAGGGCAACACAGTGTCTCACGCATATGATGCGCTCGGAAGGAAGATCAAGACGGAGCGGCATTTCACAAACGGCACAAAGCAGGTGACGGAATTCACCTATGACAACTCGAATAACATACGCTCGATCAAAGATTCAAACGGGAACGTGACGCAGTACGACTATGACGAGCTCAACCGGCTGGTGAAAGTTGCCTATCCCGATACGACATTCATTGAGTACAGCTACGACGGGAACTCGAACATCGTGGTGGAGAAGCAGAGAAACGGCACAAGGGTGGAGAACACCTACGATGACATAAATCGCCTCGTGGCGCGTAATATCCAGAGGGCGGCCGGAGTAGAGGGGACGGCTGCCGAGACCTATGGGTATGACGGGGCATCGCGGCTGGTGAGGGCTGCGGATGAGGATTCGGAGGTGGAATTTGTCCATGATTCGCTCGATCGTTTACTTGAAGAGCAGCAGAACGGGAAGGCGGTGAAGTACACCTATGATAAACTTGGAAACCGCACGTCTCTCCAGTATCCCAACCAACGGATCATTGAGCGGGAGTTTGATCTTCTGAACCGGATGGCAAAGGTGAAGCAGGGGACTGAGCAAGTTGCAGACTTTACGTTTGTGGGCCGGGCGTTCCGGGCCGTGAGCAGGACCTATGGGAACGGCGATACTGTAAACGAGCTCTACGACCTAGGCCGGAGGCTTACGGGCCGGGAGGCGAAGAACAAGAATGCTGAAATCATCAGCCAGTACGTCTACGGCTATAATAAGGTGGGGATGAAGACATTCGAGCAGCGGGGTCATGACGCAGGCAAGGGAGACCTCTTCAACTATGATGAGCTTTACCGACTTAATCAGGTGAAGATGAATTCGCCGGAACCGCAGAACCCTTCGACTTCACAATTTGAGAAGTCGAAGACTTATAACTTTGACAAGGTGGATAATATCCTTAAAATCATCGAAACACAGAATGATCAGACAAGAGAGATTCTGACGCAGGTGAATAACCTCAATCAATACACGCAATTCGACGCTCTAAATCTGACTTATGACGCTAATGGGAACCTCTATCAGAAGGGCGCAGCGCACTACACCTACGATTACCGGAACCGGTTGGTTTCCGTAGAGGATGGCGCAAATACAACGAGCTTCAAGTATGATGTGCTGGGGAGGAGAATTGAGAAAAGCGCAACGGGGGCTTCGCCTGTCCGCTATTACTATGATGGCTATCGGGTTATCGAGGAGCGGGACGGTTCAGATGCGGTGATGAAACAGTACATACACGGAAACGGGATCGATGAGCTCCTGTGGATGGATAAGTTCAGCGGCTCCACGCCGAGTCCGTACTATGTCCACACGAACGCCATCGGCTCAGCGACCGCCATTACGGACAATGACGGCAACCTCATCGAGCGCGTCTCTTACGACGACTATGGCAAACCCACGTTTACGGACTACCTCACCGACCCGCAGAACCCAACTTCAAGAACCTTCTCCATCATCGGTAACGACTATCTCTTCCAGGGCAGGGAGTATGATCCGGAAACTGGACTCTACAACTACCGCGCTCGCTACTTTGATCCACAAATAGCCAGATTTCTGCAGACGGATCTGGTGGGGTATAGGGATTCGATGAATTTGTACCAGGCTTTGGGCCAAAGCCCTGCGAATTATGTGGATCCATTTGGCGAAATTATATATTTGACCGGAGACAACCCTCAAAGTGATTTTAAATGGTTCGTAGCAGTTTTTAAAGCAATTGGAATATGGAAGATAGATGGAATAAATATAGAAGAATATTTAACTTTAAAGAAAGACAATAAAGAAAGGAATTATATAGATTTGTCAGTTGATGCTGATGTTTTAAAAAAATCATCGAGATATCCAGAACGCGAGGGAAAAAATTACCCTGGTTATGTAAGATGGCTTAAGTCGAGAAAACAATTGAAGGAAAAGCCCGAGTTCTACGAAAAATCGCTTGAGGAGTTGTTGGCGTTCATTATTCTCGATCGTGAGCGTAAGCCCATAGAGTTTAGGACAGGTTCTTTAGTCAATATTAAAGGGAAGGATAAGCCTGTAAATGCTGCAAACTTTGGTGGGGGGGTTACAGCAGAACCATTCGAAACCAAAAGCGGAAATATCGAAATCGTTGTGAATCCTGAAAGCTATTCAAGATATACTGGCTGGCAAGGCTCTCTGCTGATGTCAATTCCTTTGATTATAGTCCATGAACTTGGACATGCATTAGGATCTATGTGGGGATATACGTCAACTGAAAAAGATAAAGATTATGGAATGTTTTGGGATTTATCACTCATGTTGGAAAATTTATATAGAATTAAAAGAGGCGAGGAATATATAAGATCTACGCACGGGTTTCCTCCACCTTTGTACATAAGATAAAAAGCAATTTATGGAGAATGGGAAATGAATATTAGGCGAATTTCAAAGAGCTTATTGACTGAACTCGAGGAAATTGTTTTAACAATACTACCATTTTTATTATTTATTGCATTTTATATTAATTTTGAAGCAGGCAAAGCTAATTGGAGTTTGTGGTTTTCAACGAATAGAATATTAGCATTCATTTTTCTGATTGGAGTGATTGTTTGGCTAATATTAAAAAAATATAATAAATATTATTTTATTGTATGGACAGCATTTGCATTATATTTTTCGTTAAGTTTTGTTTTTCAAGGATGGACCACTAGGTCATATGGGCATTATGGATATGATTTTTGGGGTCATGCTACAAATTTTCTCCAAGGGCATGGACTTCCATCTCTAGATGAGTTTAATTATCCGCTATATGTTTTCCCTAATCTAAATCTGTTCATATTATTTTTAAGTCTATTGCTATTTGTAGCCTTATTTAATTATTTAAAAATAGAAGTAATAAAAAAGATCATCTTTGTAATATGCTACTATTTTGTATATTGTATTTTTCTGTTTATGCAGTATATGCCAAAAATAACTTCATCAGAAAATTATGAGAGTGCCTTTAGATTGGTTGTAATTATCAATTCGATATTATCTGGATTAATTATATTATTATTAATAAGATCGAAAAAGATAATATCAATAAATATCTTAATAATAACTTATTTTATTATAAATTTTGTCGCAATTAATATCTATAGAATAAAAGATATATATATTAATAAGCTTTATTTTGTAATTGGAAATTCTCAATTCAAGGAAATGCTTCAAATAGTTATGGTTTATATAAATTATTTCTTATTATTTTCAAATATACTATATTTAATAATACTAATTTATGGCATTGAGCTTTACAATAAGTCTAGGAAGATCAAACAAAATAATTAGAGAGGCAGTCTGACGACCCGCAGAGCGAGAGGTTTAATTTCTTCGTGTCGGAGAAGATTCAGGTAACGGTGGATCCTGAGTTGTCTTACGCGGGGAAGAAGATTATGTCGGGGGATTATCTGCGGGCGGTGCTGTCGCCGGAGCTGAGCGAGGTTTACAGCCGGGAAGGCACACAATATGTAAGCAAGGAAGAGCTGTGGCAGGGGATGGACTATGTGAAGTCGGTGAGGGCGGAGTGGATCGACTCAGCGCATCCTGAGCCGGCGCAGAACGCCTCGACGGGGAGGGGCGAGCTGGGGGGTGCGGTCTATCTCCATTCGGGGGAATTTGCGCTGAGCGAAGTGGATTTAAGGATTCCCGGAAGGGGGCTGGATTTCGAGCTGCGGCGGACCTATGAGTCGCAGTCGATTTATTCAGGTCCTTTCGGCTGGAACTGGGACCATAACTACAACCGCAGGCTTCAGGAGCTGCCGGACGGGTCGCTGGCGTATTTTGACGGAGCGGGCCGGCGGGACGTGTTCCGGGCGGTGACGAACGAAGAGGGAACGGTGCTGCGCTATGAGCCGCCGGGGGGAAGATTTGTCGAAACGTATAGGAGGCTGGATGGGTCGGTGACGATGAGAGACGAGAAGGGGGTCATCCAGGTGTTTAACGGCCTGGGGAGGCTCACAAGGCTCATGGACCGGAACGGGAACTCACTCGAGTTCGCTTACGACCTCAGCGGCAAGCTCTCGACGGCTATGGACACCATGGGGAGGCTCATCCAGTTTGAATACTATCCCTATGTCGAGGGCGACGTGAGGTCGGGGAGGCTTCAGAGTGTGGGGGATTTCTCAGGGAGGAAGGTGAACTACTCCTACGATGCGGCGGGCGACCTTGTTTCGGCGAACTTCGAAGGCCTCCTGACACAGTACGCCTATACGACAGGCAGCGACCTTAAGAGCGGCCATAACTTAACGGAGGTTGTGGATCCCAAGGGCCAGAAGGCGATTGAGAACTTTTACGACAGCTCGGATGAAGTGAGCGGGCAGAAGGTCGGGGGCGTATCAATATCAGTAAACGCGGGCCTGAGCGCGACAACGACCGATGGGAACGGCCATATGCGCAGCTATATGCATGACGAAAAGGGCCGGCCTGTTTCTGAAACAGAAGGCGGCTACGCTACCTCCTATGCCTATAATACCGACGGTCTTATCACCTCAATGACCTCCCCAATGGGGAACACGGTCTCTTACACCTATGATAGTGCGAACCCCGGCCGCACCTCGCAGGCGAATTTGCTTCAGGTTACGGAGATGCCGGGAAGCGGAGGCGGGCCGACACTCACCACGATCTTTACCTACGACTTATCCTCCAACCAGATGACCTCGATGACCGATCCCAAGGGGAACATGACCGAATACATGCTCGACGCTGCCGGCAACGTCGTGGCCGTAAAGTCTCCTGGCAACATCGTCAACTCCTACCAGCACAACCAGTACGGGCAATTGATCGGAGAGGCGAATCCCGTGGGCGCTGTGACCGAGTACGCCTATTATCCCGAGTCTGCGCCGGGCGGGAGGAGCGCGACGCTGGGCGGCCGCTCACTTGACCCGCAGACAGGCGGCTACTTGATGGCGGCAGTTCAGGACACCGGCGGAGAAGCCATCGCCTCGCGTTACGAATACGACGAGCGGGGCGCACTCCTGCTTGAGGCGAGGGGAGAGGATGCGACCGAATACGAGGTGGACCGCTTCGGCCAGGTGACAGTGATGAAAGAAGGGGCGCAGTCGGCGGCGGGTCAACCGGCAATGAACCTGGAGACCGCCTACACCTATGACGCAAACGGCAACGTCACGACCAAGAGCTCGCGCGGGGTGACCTCGGTCTATAGCTACGATAGCCGCAACCTTATGACGTCCGTCGATCAGACGGCGGGCGCGGAGACGCAGGGCTTCAGCTTCGCCTATGACGGGGCGGGGAACGTTATCGCGGCGACCTATCCCAAGGGCAACCAGGACACGTTCGCCTACGACAACCGGAACCTCCTTGTCTCGAAGACAGAGGGCGGGTTGACGACGGTCCATTATACATACGACGGAAACGGGAACCGGAAAACGGTCGTGGACGGAGCTGGGAAGACCTCGACCTATGTTTACGACGGCCATGACCGGCTGCTGGGCGTGACCGACCCGCTGGGGAACCAAGTCTCCTCGACACTGGATGCCAACGGCAACGCGACTGAGGTCAGGGCGCAGGGTGCGGACGGGGCAGCAACGGCCGCCGGCTATCAATACGACGCGCTCGACCGGATGACGCAGCAGACGATAGGGACCTCGACGAGCGTCTATGGGTATGATCCGGCCTCGCGGCTGGTCTCAACACAGACGCCGAACGGCGGCGTGTGGGCCCTGCCGCGTACCGGGACAGGCCGGGTGCGGCAGATGACGGACCCAGCGGGGAACACGGACGATATGAGCTGGACCCCTGGGGGGAACCTGGCCGGCGTCGTGGAGCGCGAGGCAGGGGGCCGGACCCTGGGCCGGTCGTTCAGCCGGGATGTCCTGGGAAAGGTGCTCAAAGAGGGAGACACAGTGGGCCGCGACCAGCGCTACACCTATGACGCCGATGGCCGTCTGGACGGGACAAGCGACCCGGAGAACAACCAGACGACCTTCACCTACGACGGTTTCGGCCGGGTGAAGGAGGAGATCCGGCACCTGGGGACAGGCGGGGAGGCGAAGACATCCTTTGCCTACGACGCCAACGGAAACCTTGTTTCAGCGCAGGATGCCAACGGAAACACAACAAGCTATGAGTATGACGCCAAGAACAGGCTGACGAAGATCACCTATCCGGACGCAACGTTCGAGACCTACGCCTATGATGGGAACGACCGGGTCGAGGTGCAGAAGGACCAGAACGGGACGGTTGTGACCAATAGGTATGATGATTCAGGAAGGCTCATCCGGCGTGAGGCACAGAAAGCAGCCGGCATCGAGGGCCCGGCGTTTGAGGCCTTCGGCTACGACGGCCTGGGCCGTCTCATCAGGGCGGAGAGCGGGGATACGGTCGCTGAGTTCACTTACGATGAGCAGGGGAGGATTATAGCGGAGAAGCAGAACGGGAAGACTGTGGGGAGCGGGTATGATGCTGACGGGAACAAGACCTCGCTCGCCTATCCATCGGGGAAGACGGTCGGCCTTGCCTATGACTCTCTGGACAGGATCCAGACCATAGCCAAGGAGGCGCCGGTTGCCTCTTATACCTATGAGGGCAAGGCCAAGGTCACGGGGAAAACAGCAGGGCCGGTGAGGATGGAGGCGGCGTATGATGACGGCCGGCGGCCGACGGCGCTCTCCTGGAAGAACGCGGCAGAGAACAGGGAGCTTGTAGCGCGGCTCATGGGTTGGAATAAGACTGACCTCAAGACCTCGGAGACGCGGGTTGACGAGAACAGCAAGGTGGAACAGTATGAGTATGATGCGCTGTCGCGACTAAAGAAAGTGACGGCGCCCGAAAAAGAAGTGAGCTACGTTATGGACGGGGTTGAGAACATCACCCGGATCGATGAGCGGGAGAAGGATGTTAATAAAATTGTTGAGCTCCAGGTCAATAGCCGCAACCAGATCGTAAGCCGGAACGGGGTGCCTTTGACCTATGATGCCAGCGGGAACTTAATTCACTATGTCCACAACTATATCTATGACTGGAAAAACCAGCTTGTGCGAGTAGAGAAGGCGGACGGCTCAGAGGTGAGGTTCACCTATGACGCGCTGGGCCGGAGAATCGGGAAGGAGTATATCGCCGGGAGCAATCAAGCAGCAACCCGCTATGTCTATGACGGATGGAGGGTGATCGAGCAGAGAGACGACACGGATGCCCTAAAGACGCGCTACACCTACGGCAACGGTATCGATGAGGCGGTGGAGGTGGAGAAGGACCGCGATAACGACGGCGTGCTCGAGAGCTATTATCCTGTGCTGAATAACATAGGGTCTGTGGTGGGGATCGCGGACGCTGAGGGGAAGCTTGTGGAGAAGATCGATTATGCGACCTACGGCACTCCGACCTTCATCTACGACCATGCCTCGCCTGAAGTGGACGTGGTAAGAGTCAAGGAGGGGGCGATCCTCATCCGGTTCTCAGAGCCGGTGAAGAAAGATAAAGCGCAGCAGGCTATAAAGATCAAAAAGGGGACGGAAGAATTGAGCGGGGCGATAACCTTTGAAGATGAAGACCGGGCGGCCAAGTTCACGGTCGCAAGCTCTCTACCGCAAAATGAGACGCTTACAGCAAGCATTTCGACCGACCTTGAGGACCTTGCGCAAAACAAGCTCGCGCAGAAGTTCAGTCAGACATTTACCTTTGCTGGGACCGATCTAATTGCTTATGACCGCACGTCGCCCGAGGTTGAGAGCATCAGGCTTGTCTCGGGCGTCATCTATGTGGAGTTCAGCGAGGAAATTGATCCCGCGACGATCGCAGGCGCTGTTGAGCTTTCAAGCGCGGTTGGACCGGCTGCAGGGGAGGTGTCGCCGAGCAACGAGAGGACGGTGAAGTTTACGCCGACGAGTACGATCACGCCGAGAATTGAATACACGGTGAGGGTGAAGACCGCAGTGAGGGACCTTTCCGGCAAGAGCCTTGCCTCAGAGACGGCAAAGGCATTCAACACCTCAGGCTCAGACCTCATCATCTACCAGAAGCCCGACCCCAATCATCAGATAGCAAGCTACATCGGCAACACAACGCTCTTCCAGGGCCGGGAGTTCGACCAGGAGACGGGTCTGTATTATTTCCGGGCGAGGTATTTGAACCCGGAGTTGGGGAGATTTTTGCAGCCTGATCCCAAGGGATATGTGGATTCTTTTAATACATATCAATCATTAAGAAACAATCCTATTAACTTTTCTGATCCATATGGTAATCAAGCTTTGCATGGAATGAGTGAACAAGGTCTTGTTAGTGCATATGTGCAGCTTCGGCGACAAGGATTTTCTGATGATGAGGCATTAGAGTGTCTTGAAAAATATGGATATATTGGACCCGATATTGTTTTTAAACTTAGCTTAATAATAACAGCAAAATCCAAGCCATTTGTCAAAGTTATGGAGCCAGCTGTGTATCATGGGAGTGGATTTGTTCCAGTGGTTGGAGAAGCCCAAGACTTTTTAGCGCTTACAACAGGATATGATCCCATAACAAGCGAGCAACTGACTATCTCAGAAAGAGCAATTAGTGGTGTTACGCTGTTTATCCCAGTTGTTGCTGGAACACATATTAGAAAAGCAATGAAGCTTTTTAGAAAAGCTCCCCAAGCAGATGATGTCGCTAGACTTGCTATGAAAGAAGCTCGCCAGATTAAAAGCAATAAATGGTTGCTACTGCGGCAAAAGGGATTACCGAAACGAATCGTCATCGGGGAGAATATGGAACGCGTCCGGGCCGCGGCCAAAAAGCTTGGGGCCGAGACCTTTGAAGGAACAGGCATGGAAACCAATCGTGCTTGGATTCAGATGAAGAAGGCTCAGGGTTATGAAATCTACGACATAGGTCCGGATTTCGTGCGGCGTTCTGAGCGTGTGGAAGAAGGAATCCGTCCTGACAGCCCCTTCTATAATATGGAACGTAAGGAAACAAGCGGATATAAGAAGTATTTTAAAGTATTTGAACGGATAGGCAAATACAAAGGTGGAACTTCAGTGATCGAGTGAGGACCCTATGAACAAGCAACTAGCTAAATATTTTTTCGATGAAGCATCCAAAGCCTTCGCCTTCCTGGTAAATGAGTGCAACTTCGCTCCTCCTCGACTTGAGGTGGAAGAGAGTATCAACTTTGCCTATGTTACCTTCATGGGAAAGAACTTAGCGGTCGAGTGCGTCCTTGATGAGCGGGAAAGTGACGTTACCTGCAAAATCGCTCGTGTTATTAATGGCAGAAAAACACATCACTACGCAGTTGATGAAAAGGGCATGCGAGTTCGTGAAGCACTGAGCAGTTTGCTACGGCGGCGAGGAGTTAGGGAACGCATCTTTACACAAGTCCAAGGGCTCGAATTTTGCGATCGAATTAAAGTTACTCTTGCGGACTTTGCTCATATGCTCAGAACGCATTGCGCAGATGTTCTGGCGGATTCACCGGCCGCCCTGAGCTAGAGGTGGTAGCGAAAGGCCTGTGAAAGGGAATGAGGTCAAGTCTTAACTCTCTGCTTTTTATAATCTGGTATCTGACCTGTCCCCCGAAAACTGGACCGTGCGACTCCTGGAGGTCAGGGAGGGGAGCGAATACAGCATCGCCGGAAAGGTCAAGCTCCTCGAGTCGAAGACCGAGGTGGCCTTCATCCCCGACACCGGCTTGCGGGAAGACTCGGTTTATACTCTTTCTCTGGCCGGGCTTTCGGATGTGGCGGGGAACCTGCTGCCTGAAGTGAAAAGCAATTTCCGGACGAAAAAATCCTCGGTTCTGGGCTTTGTCGAGGCCAAATCGGTCTCCGATTCGCTCCTGGTGGGGAACATCCTAGTGGTGGCCTCGGCCGAGGAAGGGTTGAGGCTCTTCGACGTTTCGGACCCGACGAACATGGTCCCGCTCTCCACGCTCTACCTGTCCCGCGCCCGCGGGCTTTCCAAGGAGGACCTGCCCAGCCTCGAGCTCGACCCTCAAGGCCGGGTCATTGTGGTGGGCGGGGGAAATCCCTGGAACGGCTACATCAAGATCGTGGACATTACCGACCCGGCAAACCCGGTGCAGGTCGGCTCGCAGAAGATCACGGAACGGGTGGGCCGGGCCGCTTCTTATTACGACGTGGGGCTCGAACCGCCGCCCACGACCCTGCCCGAGGCCTACCTGCGGCGCGTCCAGTCGCTGGCGGGCTATGCCTTTGTGGGGACAACGGGCGGAGGCTTTGAGATCATCGACGGGACGAAGATCGAGCCTCAGACCTCGACGAAGCCGGATATCATCCTGGCCATCATCCAGGATTCGCCGACGGTCATGGACTTGGCGGCTTTCCAGGACGAGGGGGCGGGGAGCACGTATCTGGTGACGACCGCCTTCGGGATTTATAAGGGATTGTACCTATACAATGTGACGCAGCCGGCCGAGATCGTGGAGCTGTCTAAATATCAGACGGCCTCCTCGCCGCAGAAGCTGGAGCTGGCCCTGGGCTATCCCTACGACGTAAACAACAACGGAACCGTCGAGGAAGGGGAGAAGCGCGACCTGCTGTTCGTCTCCATCCCCGGTGAGGAGAAGATCAAGGTCCTGGACATTACCGACCGGAGCTTCCGGGAGGTGGGGGAGGTGAAGACGCCCGGACCGGCCGGAGCCATGGTGGTGGACGCGGAGGCCGGGGTGCTCTACACGCATGCCGACGAGCACCTGCTGCTTATCGACATCCGGGACATCCGGCGGTGGGAGCAGCCGGGGTACCTTTTCCTGGACGCCAACGCCGACGGGGTGGACGACCGGATCATGAGCCGGGTGAAGACGCGGGCCGGGCTGTGCCAGGCGCTTTCGGTGGACACCAACCTGAAGATCGCCTACGTGGGGAACTTCGATCAGGGGGTGGAACTGGTGCGGGTGGACCCGCCGCGGGTTGAGATCGTGCAGGATACGGACGAGGACGGGGTGTATGAGGTGGTGGAAGAGGTGCTGCCCTATGGGCTGGAGAAGAACGCTCAGGGCAATCCTGTGTCGAGTGCGCGGAACTTTGTTTATCTTTCGGCCTTTTTCCCGGGGACCAAGAGCTCGACCATCACGGCGGATCTTTGGAGCGTGAACTTTGAGGGCGAGCTTTTGCCAGACTGGGGGCAGGCGGAGACGGGGCTCAAGGCGGTGGTGCTGACGCGGCAGTCGGACGACCCGAAGAGCGAGAAGTTCAGTTTCTTCGTTTCGGACAAGATCCAGGTGACGGTTGACCCGGAATCGCCTTACGCGGGGAAGAAGATTCTTTCGGGGGATTATTTGAGGGCGGTGCTTTCGCCTGAGCTGAGCGATGTCTATACGCTGGAAGGCAAGCAGTACGTCACCAAGGAAGAGCTGTGGCAGGGGATGGACTATGTGAAGTCGGTGAGGGCGGAGTTGTCGCTCGCCAAAATGAGAAACGAAGATAAAACGAGAAGAAAATTGTTGAAAATCAATATCCAAAAGATGGAATCGGAAGCGGGATGAATAGGAACTGGCCTTCTCCGGTAAGGAAAATCCTTCGAAAAAGCGTTAGTGGAGCAGACGTCTGCCTTAGAATACAGCGGAAAAGATTGAAAAAATCAGGCCGCGTCTTTCCAGGCATAGCGGTGGTGGAGCCCGCCAAGCCTGAGAAGATCTATGATTTTAGCCATGTCCGAAGGCCTGGCCTGGACTGGCCGGGAATAGGGCGTTTCCTTGTCCAGACCGTAGTGGGTTCGGTCGTCGTGATAATAATCGAGATATTCATGAAAGAGCCTATAAAGATGCCGTTTGTTAAGGATGATGACATGGTCCAGAATTTCCCGTCGGACGCTGCCGACGAATCGTTCGGCCACGCCATTCTGCCAGGGAGATTGGAATGAGGTTTTGATGGGCTCGATGCCCAGCGAACGGAGCGATTGGTCGACGAGCGCGGAAAAAAGACTGCTTCGATCATGGATCAGGTACTTGCAGGAATGCGCGGAAGAGAAAGCCGTTTGCAGTTGGGATTTAACCCATTCGGCCGTCGGATGAAAAGTGACGTTGAAATGGACGATTTTCCGTTTGTCGTGGCTGATGATGAAGAAACAGTAAAGCTGTCTGAAAAAGAGCGTGGGCACGGTGAATAAATCCATGGCGGCGACGGCATGTCGATGGTTGTGAAGGAATGTCAGCCATGTGCCATGCTTGTCGGCGGAGGGGCGTCGTTTGGGCATATGGCGCGAAACGGTTCTTTCAGAGACTCTGAATCCGAGCTTGAGGAGCTCGCCGTGGATGCGCGGCGCGCCCCAAGTCGGATTAGCCAGGGCCATTTGTTTGATCAGCCTCCGGATTTCCCTGCGTCGTTCCGCGTTGTTGTGTCCGTGGCCGTGCCTGGAGATGAAATCCCAATAAAGCCGGAAGCCCCGGCGGTGCCAGACGACGACCGTTTCAGGTTTCACGAAAAGAACGGCGTTT
>Ga0299912_10002868_pt1 | contig 14132 bp, 12 predicted proteins | sample RVTome_2_FD_207667 | JGI IMG/M metagenome (GOLD analysis project Ga0299912, IMG submission 207667) | Soil microbial communities from uranium-contaminated site in the Upper Colorado River Basin, Wyoming, United States - RVT95D214 (version 2) ...
CTGATGGACTTCCCTATCCCATATTTGCCTACTGTGCCCTTGTCCCCTGGACCTACTTTGCCAACTCACTAACCAAAGCCACCAACACCATGGTTATGAATCAGAATGTTATAACAAAAGTATATTTTCCCAGACTGATTTTGCCGGTCTCGGCCGTAATGTCGGGGATCCCGGATTTTCTGATCTCCTTCTCTATCCTCATAGGTATGATGTTCTTTTATGGTGTCATTCCTACTGCTAATCTTTTCTTCTTGCCACTGTTCATGCTGCTGGTGATTATGACCGCCCTGGCAGTGGGGCTGTGGACTTGCGCTGCCAATGCCATCTATCGGGATGTGCAATATGTGGTTCCTTTTGTTGTACAGTTTTGGCTCTTTGCCTCACCAGTGGTTTATCCTAGTAGCCTTGTACCCGAAAAATGGAGAACGATCTATGGTCTAAACCCTATGTCGGGAATAATTGAGGGTTTTCGCTGGGCACTACTTGGTAGAGGTGAACCATCAGGGCCAATGCTTGTTGTTTCTGTAATTATTACCTTTTGTTTACTCATTAGCGGTATACTATATTTTAGAAAGATGGAGGGGACAATAGCGGACGTAATTTGAGAAAAGTTAAATCGCGTCAAGGAGTAAAGGGTGAATGATGTTGCCATATTAGTTGAGGGGTTGAGTAAACGATATCGCATTGGCCAGAGAAAGGGTTATCTGACCCTGAGAGATGCGCTGGCAAGATCCTGGAGGAGTGCTCTCAGCCTTTTCAGAAACAGGGTGAAGACGGGGCCGAAAAATGCAAACAACTATATCTGGGCCCTAAGAGATGTCTCCTTCGAGATTAAAAAGGGTGAGATAGTGGGCATCATCGGGCGAAATGGAGCGGGAAAGACAACGTTGCTTAAGATCCTCTCTCGCATTACTGAGCCGACAAAAGGTTGCGCCGAAATCCACGGGCGGGTAGCCTCATTACTTGAAGTCGGCACAGGTTTTCATCCTGAGCTGACGGGGAGGGAGAACATCTACTTGAACGGTGCAATTCTAGGGATGAAAAGGGCGGAGATTGAGCGCAAATTTGATGAAATTGTAGCATTTGCCGAGATCGAAAAGTTTATTGACACCCCTGTTAAACGATACTCCAGTGGCATGTACGTGCGCTTGGCCTTTGCGGTGGCTGCCCACTTGGAACCTGAGATCCTGCTGGTGGATGAGGTATTGGCAGTTGGCGATGCATCGTTTCAAAAAAAATGCCTCGGCAAGATGGGAGAGGTGGCGCGAGAGGGTAGGACAGTGTTGTTCGTGAGTCATAATATGGGAGCAATTAAGTCACTGTGTAACAGGGGGATATTGTTGGAGAACGGGAACGTTTCCATAGATGGTTCTGCTCCTAACGTAGTTGATAGATATATGTTACAAAATCTTGGTACACCAATAACACGTGCAACATTTCCTGAAGATTCTGCCTTACGGATACAGCTTTTAAACGCAGAAGTTGTTCCGCATATTGCTCCGCAAAGGGAAAAAATAATATGTCTCAAATGTACATACATCGTTCGAAAAAAGTCAGAAAATATGATGCTTTGTGTAGAGGTACGTACGCCTTCCGACGTGAGTGTTTTTTACGCTAATGACAGTTATCTCTCGGACAATCGTAAACGTAATGTTGGGATACACACGGTAACACTATCTATCCCTTCGTATCTTCTGGCACCAGGTGAATACCTTGTTGCTTTTGGCTTTTGGGAACCAGGTCATGCAGCAGAGCATTTCCCTGATGTCCGTTTAACATTCCGAAAAGAAGAACCTATTTCCCGGTTATCCTCGCATGGGATTGAGTGGCCCAGTGTGATTTATATGTCGCCAACATGGAACTATGTTGCGAACAATGATGATTTCACACGAGATGATGCCTTATAAAAAACTTACTCATCTTGAAGAAATTATTGCTAATGATGGAGAACGTCTCATACCGGGAGTTACCCATGATCTAGCTGAAGTCGTTCGCCATAGAAGCTCCTATATATTTTTTTGCGAGGTGATCCGTAGGGATTTGACAATCATTGGGAAACACCATAAGCGAGTCCAGATTGTCGAGCTGGGTTGCGGTGTTGGTCATGGATGTTACACGCTGTCAGAACTACCTAATTCACATATTTTCGGCATCGACCATTCTCCGGAGAGCCTAACGTATGCCAGAACTCACTATGCCCGTTCAAATATCACCTACCAGCTGGAGAATTTAATAAATTTTATTCCCGAAATGCTCGAATACGATTATGTGACTTCTCGTGGTGTGTTTGAGCATGTTTCAAACGGATTACGGCTAGCTCTATTGACAAAATGGCGTTATCGGTTATTGTTTGATGTCCCTTACGATGAACCAGAAGGAGGAAATCCTCATCATGTGCTGCACGGTATTCGCGAGGAAGCTTTTGTAGGATTTCCGAACGTCGAACTCTTTTTTCAGGACTTGGCGGGAGTAATCTATGACATCGCGCATAAACCAGCAGAGCCAAATATGATATTATGTGTATGTAGTCATCCTGATCTTCCGAAAGTAGGTAGCGGCCAAATAGGCTTTCCTTTGCCAGCTTGGCAACCAAAACATGACCTCAGTGTTAGGGGCCCGAACAGGTTCATTGCTACACGGCGGCTTCGTCGTGTTCTCCAGAAATTGTACCGCTTGACCCGTGTAGCGCTAAATGGTTAGTTGCAGTCTGCCCAATATTTCGAATCAGTATTTAATAGTTAGATACTACAGAAATTTACTGCGAGTGGCGTCATTATGAGTATTCAATGGTTTGGCCGCGAAACTATAGATAGAGCAATCGTGGATTATATCAAAAAAGTTGAAGTCGTGCTTGACATCGGTTGTGGAATTAGGCCGCAGCAATTTATCACGCCGCGACTGTATATCTGCTGTGAGCCACACGATGAGTATCTTCAAGTTCTCAAGGACCATTTTGTGGGTACTAATACGGTGCTTATTCGAGGATCAGCGCAAGAAGTGCTGATATGGATGCCGGACGATTCAGTAGACACTATCTTCATGATTGATTTTATTGAGCATATGGAAAAGAACGAAGGAATACGCGTGATTGCGGAGTGTGAGCGAGTTGCTCGCCAGCAAATCGTCATTTTTACCCCACTGGGATTTGTGCCTCAATATTACAAACCCGGCGAAGTTGATGCATGGAGTTTACATGGAACACAGTGGCAAGTTCACAAATCAGGATGGACACCTGACGATTTCGGTGATTCGTGGGATATCCTAGCGGCGCGTGACTATCACATATATAACGAAAAAGGAGTTAAATTCGATACGCCTAAGGGTGCATTCTGGGCTATCAGGAATCTAAAAATATCACCTAAAGCGGAAGCTATTATCGTTTCCAACACCAAACAGATAGAGAACGGTTCGGGGAAAAGTGCATCTCAAGTGCTCATCGGATTGTTGTCTGATATCGATAGGCACATACGCGACCTGATCGATCCCAAGAGAACAGAGATGGCACAACATATCTGCCAGCGCGAATCTGAACTTAGGGTGCGGGAAACGTTGCTTGATCAGCGTGAGGCTAGGTACAACTCTCTCCTTCTGGTTCGATTTGTACGACAACTACGACGGATGTTCAGGAGGTCGGGGTGAGGATCTTGCTTCTCACCGATATGCCACCTTGCCGGAACTTCACGGCAGGGATCGTCCTTGATCAATTGTGTTCCTTTCTGCCTGAGGGTTTGCTTGCATGCTATGCTGTCGTAGAGCGCGGTCTCGATCCACAGATTCCTTCGCATCTGAGCTCGATGCCGGTCGAGTATGACGAAAAGCCACGAGAGAGGTGGCACATTCTCCCCGGTTTCCTCGGTAGCTCAACTTCGTTGTTGATGGGAAGTTATACTAGCTTCGTTGAAGTTAGAAAGATCGCTAGCAGAGTAATCAGGTTCGGCAAAAGATTTGGCGCAGATGCTCTATGGTGTGTTCTGGAGGGTCAAACCATGATCCACTTGGCACTTCCGGTCTCACGTGGCCTCGGCGTACCTCTTTACACTGAGGTCTGGGACCCCCCTGGCTGGTGGCTAAGGTCGAGGAAGGTTGATCGTATCACGACCGGTCGCGTACTGCGCGAATTCGGACGAGTTATGCGGTCGAGTGTGAGCTGTGCAACGGCGTCCTGGGCAATGGCAGAGCAATATAGACGCGTCTATGGAGCCCATGCTGTGCCACTTCTTCCAAGTCTTGACTTGCGTTTAGCTCTGCCACCTGCAAAAGGACCCCACCGAGGCACGCAGTTCGTCATTGGCATCTCAGGACAGCTGTATGCTACTGACGCGTGGGATGCCTTGATTGCGTCACTGGATTCCGTGGACTGGAAGATCCAAGGTCGAGATGTGAGGATTCTCCTGATGGGCCGGTGGGTAAGTTTTCAGGCAGGTGGGAAGGTTAACATAGAGTTTCTTGGTTGGCGATCGCAGGAAGAAACTGTCCGATTGTTGGCAGACACAGATGTTCTTTACTGCCCCTACTGGTTTGATTCTGCTTATGAAATGGAAGCTCGCCTTAGTTTTCCATCTAAGCTCACAACCTACTTGGCTGCTGGGCGTCCGGTAGTGTTCCATGGCCCTCCCTATGCATCTCCAGCGCGTTTCTTGAAGAAACATAGCGCGGGAGTCTATTGCTACTCACTGAATAAGGGGGAAATTATCAAGCGACTCAATCAGTTGGCATTAGGTGGCGATTCATACGCTGTTGTTACCAGGAACGGTCGAGCAGCGTTTGAGAAATACTTGACACTGCCGGCGTTACGAAAGAGCTTTTTCGAGTTTCTGCCTGTGGAAGGGATGAAGAGGTAATTGCTCAAGTATGAAAAAAGCACAATAGTTCCTGATCTAGTGCAGGTGGAAGACGCATGAATGTCCTTCATGTAAGTAATACAGACCTCATGGGGGGTAGGTTTACTGGCTATTATATGCAGCGGTCAATGAATGAGGCAGATGGCCACGTCGAAATGGCCGTGTGGGAAAAAGAATCAGAAAACCCCACTGTTCATCAGATAGGCCCCTCTAGACCAAGTCTTCTTTGGTATTTGACGGCCGTCATTCGGCGGCTTGACAACTGGTTTGCCCTGGAAGGCCTCACTGGTCTGGGCAGTTTTATCATGCCATTTAAGCCATACTTTCGGCGCGCAGATTTGCTCCACTTGCATCTGATCTACAACAGGGCATTTTTCAGCATGCTTGCGATGCCGATATTGAGTCGGCTAAAACCTGTGGTTTGGACAATTCATGATTGCTGGCCGACTTCCGGTATGTGTGTTCACACTTTTAACTGCGAACGTTGGTTGACCGGTTGCAAAGTCAAGTGCCCCTATCCCAGGGGAAGGTCGCCACTTAGATACTATACACCTGCGTTCCACTGGCTACTTAAGCGAATGATATATAAGCACATTGATGCAACGCTGGTTGTAGCTTCGAAATGGATGCAAGATCGGGTGCAAAGAAGTCCCTTGCTTGGTAACCTGCCGTGCCATTTAATACCTTTTGGTATCGACTTAGAAACCTTTGTTCCTAGGCCCAAGGCGGAGTGTCGTGAGAGACTTGGCATCTGGCCTGATCAAAGGGTCATTGTCTTTCGAGGTGTTGCATTAGAGAATGACCGGTACAAAGGGATGCGTTGGCTGAAGGCCGCCTTAACCCTTTACCAGCCAAACAAGCCGACGTGCTTGCTCATTTTAGACGATGGTAGAGACTTTATGTCTTTATGGCCAAAGTACAGGGTGATTAACATGGGCTGGGTGGATGGTGAGCAGCTTATTGACGTATTGTGTGCTGGGGATCTATTCTTGATGCCCTCGATACAAGAGTCGTTCGGACTGATGGCGGTGGAGTCCATGGCGTGCGGCACGCCGGTCGTGGTGCTTGAGGGTACCTCTCTTCCAGAAGTGATCAAGGCACCCTTAGGAGGGGTCGCGGTACCATCCGAAGACGTTGTGTCGCTGGCAGGCGCAATTGACCGATTGTTGAAGGATGATGACCTAAGAAAAAAATTAGGACGGCAAGGTCGAAAGATTGCTGAGCAGGAGTACTCGTTAGCTTTGTACGTTGAACGGCATCTCCGTTTGTATGAAGCCGTGGTGGAGAAGCACAGAAGGCGTAGGTAGTAGAGAGACGATGTCCCATTGCAACTGTTGTGGCACTGCACCGACAGGCGGCTCGAGCATTAGGTGATCGCACTCAGGCAATAAGGATGTATGAGGGATTTACAATGCAGGCAGTTATGGAAAATGAAAGAGGAGACAAATGAACCTTCAAGTGGTCAGCAGTGCAAACTATATCTGTGGGGCGTGAAGGATTTGTTTTTTGCAAAGCACCCATCGCACCACATGTACCGCGTGCATATTATACTATGAGACCTTTGGTTTCTATCATAACCCCAGCATACAATCGGGCTTCATATCTGGATGAAACAATCCAGAGTGTTCTCGGGCAAGACTATCCACACATCGAGTATATCGTTTTGGACGATGGGTCCACTGACAATACCCATGAAGTGCTTGAGAAATATAGTGGAACGATCTATTGGGCGTCTCATTCCAATATGGGTGAGACGCGAACTGCCAATAAAGGTTTCGGAATGGCAAAAGGAGAAATCGTTTGCGTCGTGAACTCAGATGATCCATTGTTACCTGGTGCAGTCAGCACGGCCGTAGAATTTTTGCAGTCCCATCCAGATATTTTAGTCGCTTATCCTGATTGGTACCGTATTAGCCATGATTCGAAGATCATTGAACGAGTACAGGCGCATGAATATGACTATTTGTACATGCTCAGATGCCATCAGTGTATTGTGGGATCGGGTGCGTTCATCCGCCGCAAAGCATTTGAACTGGCAGGCATGCGTGATTCTGAATTTACTTACGTGGCAGATTTTGAATATTGGCTGCGCCTCGGTTTATACGGCCCATTTGCCCGTATTCCAGAGACATTGGCAACCTTCAGGGTGCACCCCGATTCTGTCTCGATGTCCCACACGGGAGCAGCAATGGCGGATGAGCATATACGTATGATGCAAAAGTTTTATTTGCTTCCCGACCTTCCGCCGCAAGTCCTCGAGGTGCGCGCCGAGGCCTTTAGTTGGGCTCATTATGTTGCTGCCGGTAGGTGCGAATCTGTAAGCGAGGCAGCACGTAAACATTACCTAAAATCAGTCCAATATTATCCGCTGAGTTTTTTGGGAAAGCATGGATTGAAGATTATTTTGTTTTTGTTACTACCTAGACCTCTATTTAAGATACTGCATTTGGTTTGGCTTAAGTGCCGCTTAGTACTAATCAGCGACTACCGATTTTTTAAAAGGGTTTTATAGTGTTAATGTAATTAACTAAAAGTGACATCTATTATTATTTGATATATAATTCTGGTGTTCTACCAAGTTATATTTTGTTAAATATCGAATGGATTGCTTCAATAGCGATTGTATCATTAATAAAAAAGGGGTAATAGTATTGCGCAATCCGACGTCAAGGGTAGGGGGAATAGAGCATGAATGTTTTTTTATTGGGGGAGCAAGTTACGTCGGGGGGCAGTCAACGATCTCTTGTTGCAAAGCGAGCATCACACCCGTGTATAGGCCCTCTTATATGAAGTGTGCTATCACAAGCCGGTGAATTTTATATACGGGGATATGCGTTACTGGGAGATGAAGCAATGAATATTCTGATTCTGGGTGCCTCTGGTATGTTGGGCCACAAGGTTTGGCAAGTCTTTGCTGAGCAGTTCGATGCGTATGTGTCTGTGTGCCGGGGGTTTAATTACTATGCTCGATATGAGCTTTTCGACCAAGCACGCACGATTGATTGCGTATGCGTCCAAAACTTGGATAGCATCGTTCGAGCAGTTGCAGTAGCTCGACCCCATGTTGTGGTGAACTGCATCGGCATCGTGAAACAGGCTGCGGCTGCCCAAGATCCGCTTATCAGTATTTCAGTTAACGCCCTTTTTCCGTACCGTCTGGCTCATCTTTGTCAAGCCGCTGGAATTCGTTTAATTCATATTAGTACTGACTGCGTTTTCTCAGGGCGTAAGGGTAATTATTTGGAAAACGATGTTGCTGATGCAGAGGATCTCTATGGGAGGACCAAGCTATTGGGTGAATTACACTATGATGGCTCTCTGACCTTACGAACCTCTATGATAGGACGCGAGCTTGAGACCACTCATGGTCTGATCGAGTGGTTTTTCGGTCAGGAAGGCAAGACTATTAAGGGTTTTAAACGAGCTATTTTTAGCGGATTCACGACAAAGGTCTTAGCTGAAATTATCGCTAAGATTATCCTTAAACACCCGGATTTGCAGGGTATTTACCACGTAGCCTCTGAACCTATTAGCAAATTCGACCTTTTGTCGCTGGTAAAAAAAGCATATGGCATGAATATACAGATTGAACCTGATAATGAAGTTGTCTGTGACCGGAGTCTCAATGCCGATCGCTTCAAACGCGCTACTGGGTATATTCCACCTTCCTGGTCGGATATGATTGAGCAGATGTATAATGATTCTACCCCTTATGATGAAATAAGGAGGTCGTATGCTCACTAATAAGCGGGTTGTGGTAACAGGGGGTACCGGTTCTCTTGGAAAAGTCTTGGTGCGTAGATTACTGTCCGGAGAGTTGGGTTTACCTAAAAAAATCATAGTTTTTTCACGTGATGAAGCCAAGCAGAATGACATGCGACTTGCACATCAACGTATAGCAGCTGCTACAGATGAGGTGATCTATCACAATTTCGAGCAACTCTTACAATTTCAGATCGGCGATGTGCGAGACTACCATAGCATCAACGCAGTGCTCCGTAACGCTGATATTGTGTTTAACGCCGCTGCGCTTAAACAAGTACCCACATGTGAGTATTTTCCATTTGAAGCCGTTCAAACCAATATCATTGGCGCTGAAAACATCATCCGTGCTATTCGTGAACAGCAACTGCCAATCGAGACCGTCATGGGGGTATCAACTGACAAGGCATGTAAACCGGTCAACGTCATGGGGATGACAAAGGCGCTTCAGGAACGCATATTGGTGCGTGCGAACCTTGATTGTCCTGATACGCGGTTCTGCTGCGTGCGCTATGGAAACGTGCTTGCTTCTCGGGGATCGGTAATTCCACTTTTCCATGACCAGATTCGTCGAGGTGGCCCCGTTACTATCACTACCACCGAGATGACGCGTTTTCTTTTAACCCTTAACCAGGCTGTAGATACTATTTTTACTGCATTGCAACAGGCACACAGGGGTGAAATTTATATTCCGCGTGTTCCCTCTGCCAGGGTTGTAGATATTGTAAACATTCTTATTGGAGAAAGGCCAATAGAAACGGTCATAATCGGTATTCGCTCCGGGGAAAAGGTGCATGAAATACTTGTTTCTGAGGAAGAAACGCACCGTACCCAAGAACAGGGAGATTACTATGTGATTAGACCGGTACTGCCTGAACTCCAGATATCGGCGGTGATTGAAAAGCCGCTGCAAAAAGAGTATAGTTCAGCTAACAACATTATGAATAAGAGTCAGTTAGCCAACGTGCTGAAGACACATAAGCTTATGATTGAAGATAAAACAGTATTTGAAGAAGATTTCCTATCATGAAAATCATGACTTTTTTGGGCACTCGCCCGGAAATAATTCGTCTAAGTCTTGTAATTAGAAAACTGGATGCTCTATGCGATCAAGTCCTGGTGCATACTGGTCAAAACTATGACATCAATCTCAGTGACATTTTTTTTCAGCAGTTGGGTGTTCGAGAACCTGATCACTTTTTGGGCGCGCGGGGCAGCTTTGGTGAACAGATCGGTGCTATCTTAACGCAGTGTGAGCGCGTGATGCTCAAAGAAAAACCAGATAGATTCTTGGTGCTAGGTGATACCAACAGTGGATTGTCTGCCATCATGGCTAAACGCATGCGCATTCCTGTTTATCATATGGAGGCAGGTAATCGCTGTTTTGATGATCGCGTTCCAGAAGAAATTAATCGGCGCATTATTGACCATTCCAGCGATGTGCTGATGCCTTATACCGAGCGTAGCCGCCAAAATCTGCTGCGGGAGGGCATTCCTGGCGAGCGCATCCACGTGACGGGAAATCCTATATATGAAGTGATCAAACAATACGAACCACAGATTCGTCAATCGAAAATTCTTGCACAGCTTAAACTTGAATCAGGAAAATACTTTTTGGTCACAATGCATCGTGAGGAAAATGTAGATATTGAATCTCGTTTGCGAGGAATTATTACTGCACTCGATAGATTACAACACGAGTACAAAATGCTAATAGTTGTGAGCACACATCCCCGCACACGCCTTCGTATTCAGTCTTTTGGAATCAAGTTAGAGAACCCGGGGGTGTGTTTTCTTGATCCATTTAATTTCTTTGACTTTGTTGCACTTGAACGGAATGCCTTTTGTATATTGAGTGACAGTGGCACGGTACAAGAAGAGTGTTGCATTTTTCGGGTAGCCAATGTGACCATTCGTGATATTACTGAGAGGCCAGAAACTATCGACTGTGGTAGTAATATGCTCAGTGGGGCTGACCCTGAAATGATCGTCAGATGTGTACGAACTGTGCTCGAACAAGGTCCACAATGGTCAGTGCCATCGGAATATCTTATAGACCATGTTAGCAATACAGTTGTAAAGATCATACTCAGTTTTTATAGAGGAATTTGATGCGATAAGTAAATATCAAGCCTAGAAATTTATCAAACAATTTATAAAAGCTCTTCGAAGCAAGCTGTGTTGAACCTTAGTTATTTGAACAAACTGAGATTATAAAACATGTTTAGTTTTTTGAGAAAATGATTGGATAAAAAAGCAAGTATGCAGACAGTTAGTATAGTAATTCCTACCTTAAATAGGGCTCATTTAGTAACTCGTGCAATTAAAAGCGTCTTAACACAAACCTATCAAGATTTTGAAATTATAGTAGTAGACGATGGATCCCAAGATGAAACGGAAAAGGTCGTGCAACAATGCGGAGGTAAAAGAATTAAGTACATTAAACATCAGAAGACGATGGGTCCTGGGGCGGCACGAAATACTGGAATTGATATATCTTACGGCGAGTATATAGCTTTTTTGGATTCTGATGACGAGTGGCTGCCAACAAAACTAGAGAAACAAATTACTCTTTTTAAAAAAACCACTTTTAACACTGGTTTAATTTATTGTGGCGTAGCACATATTGATCAAATCAATAGAAATGTTAAAGAGAAATGGATTCCCAATTATAGAGGTTATGTTTTTGAAAAAAATTTATCTGAAAATTTTATAGTAAGTGGAAGTTCTACGGTGATCGTTCAGCGAAAGGCTTTGGAAAAAGCTGGAAAATTTGATGAGTCTTTGCCGAGCTGTGAGGATTGGGACTTATGGATTAGAATTGCGAGACATTATGAGTTTGACTACATACCTGAGATATTAGTTAATTGCTTTGCACATTCTGAAAGGATATCATCGAATTTTGAAAGAGTTATATTAGGACATAAATTATTTTCCAAAAAATATAAAGAAGAGATTGATAAGCAGAGTAGTAATGTTAAGGCAAAACATTTTTTTTATTTAGGGAATCATTTTTGTTATTATGGCGATGAAAACCTTGCCAAGAAATATCTCTCGCAGGCTTTTCGCATTTATCCAATAAATCCTAAATACTTTTCCTCCCTTATTTTTTTTACCTTTTTGGGATCAAAAGCTTATACTAGAGTATCTTCTTCTACGCGTCCTTTAAGGCACAAAATTCTTCAAAGAATTTTTTAGGGTGAATTTTTGAATTATAAGAGATTATCTGATACATCTTGTAGGGCTTTCTAGTTCACATAACAAAAGGCAAAGGACGTGCTTACGCTCAGAGATTGTGCTATAAAGCTAGCATCTAATATCAGAAAGTTTTTAAAAGCTTGTGTTGCTCGCTTTGATAGAGAATCTATTGCGAACATGTACATCAGGGGAAAAGGAATTGAAATAGGAGCATTGCATAATCCATTACAAATACCCAAATCAGCAAAAGTAAAGTATGTCGACAGAATGTCAATACCTGACCTTCGGAAACAATATCCCGATTTGGATTCAAGGGAGTTGGTAGATGTTGATATTATTGACGATGGGGAACAAATTGCGAAGATTCCGGATTCAACACAGGATTTCGTTATAGCAAACCATTTTCTTGAGCATTGTCAAAATCCTATCGTCGCAATTAATAATATGTTGAGAGCTCTCAATGAAGGTGGAGTATTGTATCTATCTATTCCAGACAAGCGTTATTCTTTCGACATCGATCGTCCAGTAACATCTATTGAACATCTCTTGAGAGACTATGAAGAAGGTTCAGGTTGGTCAAAGAGGCAGCATCTCGAAGAATGGACAAGGCGTATCAATAAGATCAAAGATGATGCTGAGATCGAACAACAGATGACACACCTTATGAATATTGACTATAGTATTCATTACCATGTTTGGACACAGACTGAAATGCTGGAACTTATTTTAACTTTAAAGAAAAAGTTACATTTTCATTTTGAAGTAGAACTCTTTCTCAGAAATAAGGACGAAGTCATAATCATCCTTAGAAAAAACAGTTAAGTCCTAAAAGAACCGTTAGCTCATTATATTGCAACACCGGCAAATCTACTTAGGAGTGAGACACGAGCTTGAAAATCCTTTACTTCTCAAAGACCTCATTTATTGGTCCGAGCAGCAGGTATCGTATCTATCAGTACATACCCTATCTAAAACGAGCGGGTATTGAGGTGTCAATTTCGCCCCTCTTTAAAGGGGGGTGGTTTCGGATCTTAGCCATACGCCAGAGACCATTACGTGCCGTTGCTAAGTTTCTATATTCCTTGGCGCGGCTTTTTGTGAGGATAAAGGCAATTTTGAAGGTAGGCAAATATGACCTTTATTGCTTTGAGCACCAGGCCTTTCCGTATATACCTGTTTTTTTGGAGAGGATCGCTAAGAAGATAAACCCTAATATGGTTCTCGAGTTTGACGACGCCATTTACCTTACCTGTCTTCATAAAAAGAAGATACCCAGACTTATCAGGATGAGTAAGTACGTCATCGTTGGCAATGAGTTTCTCAAGGACTATGCCTTAAAGTTCAATCCCAATGTGACTATTATCCCTACGGTGATAGACATAGATCGGTACAGGCCTAAAAAAGACTACCATCCCCATGGGAAGTTGAACATAGGCTGGGTAGGTCTTGCCTATAACCTCCCGTACGTACAAGAACTTGCGGGGATCCTGCAAAAATTGAGAAAAGAGGTTGGGGAATTTGTATTGACTGTTATCAGCTCTAAGGGGTTTGAGTTAGATGGAGTAGAAGTAATTTTTAAACGGTGGAGCTACGATAATGAAGTAAAAGAAATTAGGAGTCTTGATATCGGGATTATGCCCTTAGCCGATGATGAGTGGGCCAAGGGAAAGTGTGGCCTGAAGGTCTTGCAATATATGGCGTGCGGTGTACCGGTGGTCGCATCCCCAGTTGGTGTTAACCGTGAGATCATCAATGACGGTGAGAACGGGTTTCTCGCCGCCACGGATGAGGAGTGGCTAAAGAAGTTGTCTCTTTTGGCCCGTGATGGGAAATTGCGTCGGACGGTAGGCCAGAAGGGTAGGGAGACAGTGGAAAAACATTACTCCCTCAAGCTCTGGGGTCCCAAAGTGGCGCATTTATATAAAGGCTTAACATGATATTTTCTCCCAAAAGAATGGCCGTTTCATCCAGCAGGTTTTTGACCATCAAGTTTTTCATGAAGGTGTAAACTAACCTTTACAAAGCTTTCCCCGTTATTTGACAATTTCTGTAGAAATGATGTAACATTTCATTGATATTTTATGTTTAGCTCGGCTGAAGATTAAACAAGAGATTTTTGGCCGGAGGTTATATAACAAGAATGGTATTGGCCCAGAACATGTTGCTCTATCCTTTTACCTTTGTGCTATCATTTATCTTATCCCTCTACCTCACCCCAGTCATGCGCAGGGCTTCCTTGCAGTTTGGGATCGTGGATCATCCTGATGGTAAATTAAAAAAACATAAAAAGCCAATTGCTTATCTTGGCGGGGTCGCCATCTACCTCTCCTT
>Ga0299912_10002869_pt1 | contig 14131 bp, 10 predicted proteins | sample RVTome_2_FD_207667 | JGI IMG/M metagenome (GOLD analysis project Ga0299912, IMG submission 207667) | Soil microbial communities from uranium-contaminated site in the Upper Colorado River Basin, Wyoming, United States - RVT95D214 (version 2) ...
GCAGATTCTGCTTAAAGGTGGTTTTCCGCAGCCAATCCCTGTTGGAAATCATGACCGGTTGGGCGACCGATTCCTTGACCAGCATCTGATCCAAATCCCCGTAGAAAGTCTTGATGACGGCTGTCGCTCCCCCGATGGGATTATCGCCCGAGGGGCGACCGGCCGATACCATAGCCGTCGTGATGCCGGATGCGAGCGCAAGAGAAACGCTGAACTCAAACGGATCTAGAGAATCTGCTATCCTGGTGATATCCCGGTAGCCGATGACTCCGACCTCGGCGTTAACCGCAACCAGGCCGGGCATAACAACTTTTCCACGGGCATCTATTACCTTGGCTTTTTCCGGAATTTCCACGTTTTGCCCGATATCGGAGATTTTTCCGTCCTTGATGAGAATCGTTCCGTTTTTGATAATTCCACCGGTGATTGTGTACAGGTCTCCGCCTTGAATAGCGGTGACTTCCTCGGCCGCCGAGAGCGGCGAAATGATAAAGATCATCGACATCGCCAGAACGAACAACAGCACAGGCACGACATGATGTAACTGTTTATTACCCATATATGGTTTCTCCTTACGGAGCTTTATGAACGATCTTGCCTTCGATCATCACCCTGTCAATTTTAGTCCCGACATCCAGCGGGTCGCCGCTGAGAATCAGGAGATTTGCATCCTTGCCTACATCCAGGCTTCCCAGCCGGTAGTCAATCGCCATCATCTCGGCAGGATTTATAGTGATTGCCTTTTTAGCGATTTCCCTGCTCAATCCGGATTTGACCAGCTCAGCTACGTTTCTCAGGAAGTCTTCGTAGCTTCCGACATTGTCGAATTCCGGCCTCAACGCGATTTTGACCTCAGCTTCGGCAAGCATCCTGGGCACATTAATGCGAGTGCGAGTGTTGCTCTCGAAGTCTATCCGGGCCGGAAGAATCACCGGAATCTTTTTCTTCGCCAGCTCTTTTCCAATCAGATGAGTTTCGGTGCCGGCAACCAGAACCAATTTCATTTTTTCATAAGGTTCGAGAAGTTTGACCAGATGTAAAATCTCGCCGGGCAAATTGCATATCACGAACGTCGGCACCCTGCCCTGCAGGGCATTGACGAGGGGTTGAACCTTCGGATCCGTGGAGCTCGTCTTGGTTTTTGCGGAATCCAGCGCGGACTTGATAACATCTTTGACCTTGTCGTTCGCCTGGAAATGAATCATCACAAATCCGGATTCGGCTACTATCATATCCTCGGGCCTGTGACCGGTCGGCCGTATTACGGCTCCCTGTCCTGTTATACCCGTGCTGGGTGCCCTTCCGAAGAAATAGCCATAGCCGGAATAGTACATAGCCGATCCACTGTCGCCGGGGAGCAATCCTACGGTCGTGAACCCTGCACCGAGAATACGTTTGAATTCATCCTGATGAGGATACAACTCATCCACCACGCGGTAGTGCGGAGTCGAAGCGGGCCCGCCCATCGGCGGCGATGACAAGCCGATGCGCGATGATGGATTCACCAGGCCGGGGAAGATTGTCTTGTCAGGCACTTCGATAATCTCGGCAGCTTCGGGAATTTCGACGTCGTTTCCGATTGCCTTAATCCTGCCGTCGGCTATGACGATGATGCCGTTTTCAATTACGCCGGAAGTAACGGTATCGATCCTGTCGGCCTTGATAGCGATTATCTCTTCCGCTGCGGCCCCGACTGAAAGCCCGCATAATAATATGCATAAAAGAATATAGCAGCAAATACTCCTCATATTATGATTCCTTCTCGCGGAGAGCTGTTTTTTGTTGGCATACCAGGTCGAGCCCTTTTCGCTGGTAGATGATTTTGCCGTTTATCAGGACCATATCAACCGGGCTCGTATGATCGAGCAGGCTGCCTTTTTTTATGGCAATGTCGGCGTCTTTACCCACTTCGAGAGAACCGACGCGGTCGTCAATGCCGAGAGCACGGGCCGAATTTATGGTGATTCCCTTCAACGCATCCCGGTCGTCGAGCCCGAAGTGGGCCGACATCGAGGCCTGAAACGACAGTTCTTCCTGCGGAGCGATATAGGAGTCCCAGCCGACTGCATCGGTATTGATTGAGAGCTCCTTGACGCCGGCCTTTTTATATTCGATCCCCATTCCATGAAAGCGGCCGTCGTAAGTGGGCCGGGAGAATTCCATTAATCGCGGGCCGATATTTACAAAAACTCCGTCGCGTTTCGCCGCTTCCTGGCCCACGATATACCCGCCGTATGCCGTATGCGTGGGGATGACTTTCAGGCTGTTCTCGTCGTTGAACATGCGGATTGACTGCATAACACCCCAGCCCGAGTAGGTATGTACGATCGTCGGCATTTCGCCGTTGAAAGCCTTCCGCATCTTCTCCAGTTCCGGCTTATATTTGGGCTTTTCCTTTCGCTCGCCCCGTTCATACGCCCGCCATGCTTCGGTGTACTCTTTCGCCTGTTTGAGGATTTGCCTGAGAATCCATGACATCCCCATGCGCGTGGCGCCCAGGTCGCCGGCCCGGCGTTCGGGATTGAAGGCCTGCGTCATTTTCATCGCGCCGTACTCGCGAAAAATCATTTTCTCCGGATCGGACGGATCGAGCTTGACAATAACGCTGAAACCAGCCAGGTTCGTCCCGCTCCCGGGCATTGCGTTGATTGTAGTGACGCCTCCCGTCACAGCCTTTTCAACATTGATGTCTTCGGGATCGACGCTGTCGGCAATTTTCAATTCAGGATTGACCGTTGTTACCATATCGTTGAATCCGCCTTCGGCGCCGACGTGTGTGTGAGCTTCGACAATGCCGGGTGTTACCCATCTGTCCGAAGCGTTAATCACTGTGTATCCTTCCGGAATTTTGATGCTCGATGCCGGCCCAAGAGCCTCGATCTTTCCGTCGCTGAGAAGGATAATACCGTTATTGATAACACCTTTGCCGACGACAAATTCCCCGCCCGGTGCCATCGTTAAAATCTTACCCGCTTTTATGGCGTATTTTGCGGGAGCCGGCTCATCTTTTGCAATCGACGAACTGACTATCAAAGCCCCAATAATGATAACAGCAATGGAACACGCATGTTTCATTCGTTTTTCCCGCGTTAAACCTTTCGGTTTAACGTTCTGTCTATTCCTATTCGAAAATTATGACGATTCTTCCTTCGCTACTAAATTTACGCCATTGCGCTGATAGACGATTCTGCCGTTAATCAGCACAAGATCAACCGCGGCTGCGACATCGAGCAGGCTTCCCTTCTTAATGACGATATCGGCATCCTTGCCCACCTCCAGCGAACCGATGCGGTCGTCGACGCCGAGGGCCCGGGCAGGCTGGATGGTAATAGCTTCCATCGCAGTCATCTCATCCAGGCCGTAATGGACGGCCATAGACGCCTGGAAGGCCAGTTCCTCCTGCATATCCCATCCGACGGAATCCGTATTGATCGAAAGATTCTTGACGCCCCGGCTTATGTATTCGGCACCCATCCCGTGAAATCGACCGTCTATCGGAGCGTTCCAGCCCCGGAAATCGACCAGTCGCGGACCGATGTTGACGTGGACCTTCTCACGTTTCGCCGCTTCTTCGCCGGCCATATATCCGCAAAATGATGTATGCGTCGCAATAGTATCCATTTGATACTCATCGTGAAACATGTATATGCTCTCAAGGATGCCCCAGGCCTCGGCGCTGTGAACTATAGCGGGGATTTCGCCATTGAAGGCCTTTCGCATGTTCTCCAGCTCGGGTTTGTACGCCGGTTTATCTTTGCTTTTATCGCTCTGGTAAGACTTCCATGCATCCGTGTATTCTTTCGCCTGATTGAGAATCTGCCGGAGCATCCAGGCCATGCCCATTCGGGTCAGCCCCAGGTCGCCGGCGCGTCGTTCCGGATTATAAGCCTGGGCGATTTTCATCGCTCCGATTTCACGAACAACCGATTCATCAGGGTGTGAGCAGTCGAGCTTGACGATAACAGTAAAACCGGCAAGGTTCGTCCCGCTACCCGGCAGTGTATGGATTGTAGTCACCCCCCCTGTAACTGCTTTTTCGGCGGCAATATCCTCCAGGTTGACACATTCGTAGATTTCAAGCTCGGGATTGATCGTCGTGACCATATCGTTGAAACCGCCTTCGACGGCGATGTGGGTATGTGCTTCTATTATACCCGGCATAACCCATCGATCCGACGCATCGATAACCGTATAGTCGTTCGGTATGGTAACATCGGAAGCCGTGCCGAGGGCCTCGATTTTTCCTTTGCCGACCAGAATCACGCCGTGATTGACGACACGCCGGCTCGAACTTGAACCTTCGGACAATGCCATCGTCAAAATCTTGCCGGCCCTGATTGCATACGGCTTCGGCGCTCCTTCAGTAACAGTGCTAAATTGAAGCACGCAAAAGATAACAATTGCAATTCTTGAGCCTATTTTCATTCTTCTCTTTCGAAAACAACCCGCCCGTTCACGATAACTTTCTCCACCCGGCTTCGAAAATCGAACGGCTCGCCGGACAGTATGACCAGATCGGCGTCTTTACCCTCGTCAATGCTTCCGATACGATCGTCCACGTGCAGCAGTTCCGCCGGATAGATGGTGACTGCTCGAAACGCGTTGTCTTCATCCATCCCGTACCGGACGGCGTAAGCCGCGTTCATCGGCAAATACTGAGTCCCCGAAGTAGCGCTTGTATGCAGAGCAACACGGAGTCTGCTTCGTGTCAGCAGGTCAGCATTGTTGATCGCCTTTCCCTTTTCGTAGCGGAGGATATCGGGGCCGATGGCAACTCCGACATTGTATTTTCTCAGCTCGTCCATGACTCTAAATCCATCTTCGCCGCCAAGAATGACAACATCGAGATTGAATTCATCTCGAAAGACTTTCAGTGTATTGCGTATTTCGTCGGCCCGGCCGGCTTGCACGAGCGCCGGCATTTTGCGTTTGAAGAGTCCCCTCATAAGTTCAAGGTTTGTATCTCGCCGGGGACGATCCGGCTCCTTGAGAGCATCTTCTTCATTCGGATCTTGATCTTTGTTTTTGTCTTTTTCGTATTGCCGGCGGCGCTCGTATTCCTCGAAAGCACGTTCATATTGGTCCCACTCCTCGGAGTATTCCTTAGCCTTTTTCAGGAGCTCGCGCGCCTGCCAGATTTGTGTCAATTTTGCGCTTGATCCAAGCATCGAGAATTTGACGGCAGCATATTCTTTGACAATCATATCTTTCGTACGGTCGCCGGTCAGCTTGATGAGAGCGGCATTGCCGCTGACAAGCCCTCCGGTCTCCGAAGCCAACAAGACAGAAGTGACTCCCGAGCGCAAGACATCCCTGAAGCCTTCGTCGTTCGGCTTGATGGCATTGGAGACGCTCACCAGATTCTCGCTGCCGGAACCGCTCGTTGACGGTGCCGGATTCATTCTGACCGGTTCACTTTCCCAGTGCAGCCCAAGATGAGAATGGATGTCGATAAGGCCGGGTATGACGACACTTTTAGCCGCATCAATAACGGCCGCCTTTTCCGGGATATCTTTCGGCTCGCCTACGTAAGCGATTTTATCATCCTTAATAAGAATCAGGCCGTCGGTGATTGTCCCCCGGCTCGCAGTCAGGATTTTACCTGCGCGAATCGCCGTGATGGATGCTTTTTCGGCTTGTTCATTTTCCGGCTCCGACTCTGAACGCGTGTACACGACCTTGCCGTCGATCAGCGTTTTATCGACAACAGCCTGAACGTCGAACGGCTCGGACGTCAGGATGACCATGTCCGCGTCTTTGCCCTTTTCGATGCTCCCGGCGCGATCGGCAATTCCAAGGATTTCAGCGGGCGTAATTGTAACCGCCCTGAGCGCTTCTTCCGGCGACAATCCCTGACTGACGGCGTAGCCGGCAATAAATTGCAGATCGCCGATAGTCCCATCGGTCGGCGACGAAAGAGCGAATTTAATACCCGCTTCGGCCAGAAGTCTTGCATTCTCCGGATTTACTCGCCCGAGCATGATATCCCGCGTGTCGTCTTTCTGATACTGACGGCCGGGCTCGAATGCCCCGGTGACAACCACCGGCGCACCGCTCCATTTAATCTGATTAATGACATAGCACGCTTCCGTGCCGCCTTCGATAATAAGCCTGAGATTGAAGACCTCGCTGAACAGGATTGCGCTGCGGATATCCTGTGCGTTATGGCAATTGATCCGTACCGGCAGCTTGCGTGTCAACACCGGCAGCAGCGATTCCATTTTCCAGTCTATTTTCCGCGGGCGGTCATTCAAATATCGCTGCGCCTGTCCGAAGACGTTTCGCAGGACGGCCATTTCGCCCATCCGCGTTGTCGGCAACTGTTTTTCCTGCGGCACCATCGGATGGCACGGATCAGGAGGAACCGGGGGATTCCAGAGCGCCGGCGGATTCTTCGGCAATTCCCCGATTGTGACGCGAAGCGCCGAATCGTCCTTGAGGCGGCGCTTGGCAACCGAATCGCCCGCAAGCTTGACGACCGAGCCAAGGCCGCTAACCAATCGCCTTTGGCCGGGCGAAACATAAACCGTTGTCACGCCCCCGGCAAGCATGCGCCGATATTCGCCGTAGAAGTTGAAAGCATCGACGGCCCTGATATCCGGAGTCACCGATTCCTCATCGTCCCTGGCTGGTTCCGCAAGCGTTGTAAATGCATCTATGAGTCCCGGAATTACTACCTTATCCCCGGCATCGATAACTTCAGCGCCTTCGGGTATTGCAAGGTCTTTTCCAACGGCTTCTATCTTGCCGTCGCGAATCAGAACTATGCCGTCCTGAATAGGCGCAGAACTGACCGGGTAGATAGTGCCCGCCTTAACGGCGACGACGGATGTATCTTCAGCCCTGACACACGGAACAAGCAATGCAGCGATAAAAACGAAAATCGCGATCGAATAGAATTTCCATCCGCCGATACTGAGGGATCCCATTTTGCACCCTTCGACTTCGCTCACCCTTCGACTTCGCTCAGGGTGAAGAAAAGCCTTCATGCCGAGCGGAGACGAGGCACGGGCGGAGACGAGGCATCGCAAAATGGTAATTCTGAAATATCTATAGCGTATATTCATGACTACGGCTCATCCTTGTACTCTCACACAACCCGGCCCTTAATCGTTTAGTCAGTGTCTTTAGGCTCCTGCAATTTTATCGGCGGTTCCAACAGCTTTTTCAACCGCTCATCTTTTGCCCGTTCATAGACAATCTCACCGGCAATCATGACCTGATCGACCCAGCTTTGTGCATCCAGAGGATCGCCCGTCAGGAAGATCATGGTTGCTTCTTTCCCGGTTTCGATACTTCCCAGACGGTTATCGACGCCAACAAACTGCGCTGGATAAAGCGTTATTGACTTCAAAGCTTCTTCCTGTTTCATTCCATACTTGACCGCGGTCGCAGCCTGATACCAGAGATAGCGTCTGCCGTATTGCGAAGTATCTGTCTGGAAAGCGAATTTCACGCCGGCCTTGTGGAAAATCATCGGGATAACCTTCATCTCCTCTTCATTCGTCTGCTCGTTGGTTTCCCACACGATAAGCTGAGGATCCAAAATAACCGGAAGCTCGCTTTTGGCGATCAGGCCGGCTGCTTTATAACAATCCGGACCAAGTACCAACACGGTATTCAGCTCATGTGTTTTCTGTATCTCAATTGCTTTCGGCACATCCGCGGCCCGGTCGCAATAGATAAATGCAGTGAGCTTTTTGTTCAAAAGATCGACCATTGACTGTTTGGTCACGTCAATTTCTTCGTCGAAAGGCTTTTTCTCTTCTTCGGCTTCCGCCTTTCGCTGCTCGTATTCTTCAAGGTAATCTTTCAGTTCCGAAACATATCTTCTGAATCGCTGCATGTGTCCCATGCGGCTGGTGTTTCGGCTCGGCTGCAAGGAGATTTTCAAGCCGGCGTAACGTTTAACAAGCATCGCTTCGACGGTTCGGCCGTAAGGTTTGACGATGGTTCCCGTACCGCCAAGCAGTGTATTGTTGCCGGGCAGGACCAGCATTGCCACGACTCCGTCTCGCAGTGAATCCTCGAAAAAAGTGCTGATCGGATCGATCGAATCGAACGTCGAAATAAAAGGCACTTCCGGCATGTTCTCATTGGCCCGGTCCAGACCGTCCGATGTGTGAGCCATTACGAAGCCGGGCATGACCACCTTGTCCTTGGCTTCGATTACAAAGGCGTCCCAGGGAATCTCAACGTCGGTTCCAACGGCTTTGATCGTTCCGTCTTCGACTAAAATTACGCCGTTTTTAATATCCTTGCCGGCAATGGTAATGATCCGGCCTGCTTCAACAGCAAGCTTCTTGCGAACGGGCGCCGTGTATGCCATCGAACCGGCGATAAATACGATCAACAATATAGAAACTAATGTTATACGAGACCTGGATTTCATAACGTCTCTCCTGAAGCCTGCTGATAGACAGTCTTGCCGTTTAGAATGACTCTTTCTACACGTGTTGTCACATTCAGTGGATCGCCGCTGAGAACGATAATGTCGGCATCCTTTCCTTTTTCAAGACTCCCCACCCGATCGGAGACGCCGAGTATTTCGGCCGGCGTGATTGTGATGGCTTTAAGAGCTTCGTCGGGATTCATTCCGTGCCGAACGGCGAAGGTCGCCGCAGTTAAGATGTCGATTGACCCGAGTTGCTCACCCGAGGACAAAGCCACTTTTACTCCGGCTTCGGCCAGGATACCGGCATTGTTCCAGTTCACTTTCCGGCCTTCGCTGTACTGGCCCATATTCCCCGGATAGTAGTAGAAAGGTCCCAATACGACGGGGATTTTCCTTTCGGCCAACTGCCCGGCGACTTTGTAACCCTCGGTGCATTCCTGAAGAATCAGTTTCAAACCATATTCATCCGCGACCTTCAGAGCGGCACGAATCACAATCGCCCGGCGGGCATTAACGTGAATGGGAATCTCATCCTTCAACGCCGCCGACAATACAGCCAGATTCGGATCTTTGATTTGTTCGGTATCCGCCTGCTGCTGGGCATCGAAGAAACTCTTGCGGAGCATCCAGATAATCGCCATCCGGGTCCCCGGCCGCCGATAGTAGAAATTGATCGGAGGTTCCCGCCAGGGGATGCGATTGCCTTCGGTCGAATCCAAATCCATGACAATCCTCAGCGCCGCCTCGTCCTTGACTATCATTTGTTGCGGAATTTTGCCTGCCGGCTTGACGACAACACCCAGGCCGCCGATGACATTCTGCCGGCCCGGAGAGACAAACAACGTTGTCACCCCCGTCTGAACGACGCGTTTTAGAGCCTTGCTCTGTGGGTCCAGCGCATCTGAAATCCGAAGTGTCGGAGTTATCTCGCTTGACTGCTCGTTCAGATCTCCGCGAACCGGCTGTACGGCACTGGCATCTACAAGTCCCGGCATGACAACGCTCTTGCCGGCATCAATAACGGCGGCATCTTCGGGAATCTCAATCCCTGTGCCGATCTCCACAATCTTTCCGTTTTCGATCAGGATAACACCATCGGTAATCGGCTCGCCCGATATCGTCAGGATCTTGCCGGCCTTGACAGCCGTGACCTCTGCCCGGCCGGGCGCGACAAACGCCGACACAAGCAGTAAAAAAGTCAGTAAAATGACGTAGTTTCTCATTCTCCCTGCCTTTGATATACAATATTGCCATTGATCAGGACCATTTCAACGCTGGAAGTCAGTTGGAGCGGCTCACCGTTGAGAATCACCAGGTCGGCGTCTTTGCCTTCGGAAATGCTTCCGAGACGGTCGGCGACGCCGAGGATTTCCGCGGCATTAATGGTCAGGCTTTTTAATGCCGTCTCCTTGTCGAGTCCGTACTTGGCGGCGAGGATTGCCGAGGTCCTCAGATCGCATAAATCGGTCTTCGGAGCCAGCGATGCAAAGGCGAGCTTGACGCCGCTGTTGGCTATCCTGCCGGCACGTTTCAGGTCCTTATCCTTACTGGAAAGAAGCAGCGGAGAATATATGACGGGAAGATTCCGCTTCGCAATCATATCCGCAATTTCGTCGCCCTGCCCTGCCGCAACGAGGACCGCATTTAATTTGTATTCATCAACAATTGCCATAGCCGAAGCGATCTCATCGACAGTGTGCGCCCAAATATAAGCCGGCAGATTTGCGTCCACCACACGTTTGAGAAGTTCACGGCGTGGATTAAACTCTTCCGCCTTGTAAGCCTTTCCCTGGTTCAGCTCCTCTCTGAGCAATTCCACCAGGCCGGCTCGCGATGTCGGCTCGCGGTCGAACATCAGGGCCTGATTCATCAACGAGAACTCGACTCCCGCCGTGCGTTTCAGCACCCATTCGTCGGCTTTGCTCGTATCCAGCTTCACCACGGCCGGCTGCCCCCCTACCGGATTCTTGTAACCCGGCGCTAGCATGATGGTTGTCACGCCGGAGCCGAGAGCTTTCTTAACATCCTCCGCCTGCGGATTGAAGGCATCAAGTATTTGCATATCAGCGGCGACGGCTGCAACAGTCTCATCCATCTCGCCGAAAATATCCAGCGACAATCCGATATGGCAATGGGCGTCAATCATGCCCGGCATCACATTCATCTGGGGCATATCCAGAATTTTGGCGCCCTCCGGGATTTCTGCGTTTTGGCTGACGGTTTGTATTTTGCCATTATTGACGACGATTACACCGCCGGCTATGACGCCGTCCGTTACCGTCCAGATTTTGCCCGCCCGTATCGCGAGGACCTGCTGCTCGCCGCCGGAACTTGCCAGAGAAAAGCAACTACTCAGTACAACCAGAAAGGCAAGAAATCTTCTCTTTTTCACTGCTGGTCTTTCCTTTCAAAAACAGTTTTGCCTTCTATCAAAACCATTTCTACCCGGCTGAGCGTATCCAGCGGATGGCCGCTGATGATCACGATATCAGCCTCTTTGCCTGCTTGCAGGCTGCCGATTCTGTCGGCCACACCGAGAATCTCGGCGGGAGTCAAAGTTACGGCCCGCAGCGCCAAATCCCTGTCCATGCCGCTGGCAACCGCCATCGCGGCGGCCAACGCGACGAATTTCGAGCTTGCACCGTCCCTGCCTGAAACGCCCAGCGCCAGCTTGACGCCCTTATCTGATAAAATTGCGGCATTCCGGATATCATGGTTACGGTATTCCAGGCTGGGCATATCGATAAAAGAAGTAGAAACAGGACCGAGAATGACTGTTACCTTACGCCTGGCAATCTCCCCGGCAACCAGATAACCCTCGGTACATTTATCCAGAATCAGCGTGAAACCGAATTCATCCGCCAGGCGCAGCGCATTGAGAATATCCGTGACTCGGTGAGCCTCGATCTGGAACGGAATCTCCTTACTTAGAACCTTCGCAAGGACTTCACGAGTGGGATTGGGGCGGAACCGGGCCGGCCGTTTGGGCTTGTCAGCTTTTTCCGCCGGGTTCGCTTTCTTTTTCTTATCGTACTCGGCTCTCTTCTTATTATATTCGGCCATCTCCCGTGCTTGTTTTTCCCTGTTGTGCACGTATATTTTCGTCTCAAGCAGCGATTCACGAATCGACGAATAATCCGACAGTCGCCCCAGCGACGAGGATTCGTTATTTGCAGAGACGCCAATGGCCGCCTTGACGGCTATATCGCCCTTCAACAGCATCTCGCCTATATCCATCGATCCGTTGAGTTTCAAAACCGCGCTGCTGCCGCCGATCAAACTGTGAGAGCCCGGCGAGATATAAACGGCCGTAACACCCTGTGCCGCCACTTCCGGAGCTTCTTTGACGAACGGATCGAGCCCGTCGAGGATATTCAACTCGGGAGCAATCGAGCTGCTGTCATTCAGCTCGCCCTCAATAACAAACAGCCGGGATTGAGCGTCAATCATCCCCGGCATGACAAATTTGCCGCCTGCATCAATTACCCGTGCATCCGCGCCGATAGCGACGTTCGGCCCCAATGCGGCAATCTTCCCGTCTTTTATAAGGATTATGCCGTTTTCGACAGGGGCGTCGCTTATCGGGAGAATGGTGCCGGCTTTGATCGCAATTTCCTGTGCTGAGAACGCACCGGCGGAAATAAAAAGTAAGAACAAAGATGCAAGAACGAAAATCCCTTTTATGTCTTTCATTCCTTTTACCTGCAAAAATATCGGACTAACTCTTCTATTACTATCCATCGGCTGTATCTAAAGAATTTCTTCAAAATAATAGCAAAAAACGAGCCAAAAGCCGCTTTTTTATGAGGTCTTGAGCGTGTTTTAGACAGCAAAAAGGAAGACTCGTATCCCTCCAATTTTCGCTATATTTATGTGGTAATTTTTCTCTTGACGGGAGAAAAAAAATTTGCGAACTTTCGCAATTTAAAATCGTAAATAATTGCTTATAGGGCGAATATAATTATTGCGAGCTGGAAAGAGCAATTTTGCCTTTTGCATATCGCGTTTGGCACTATTCGCTCCCAACAGCTCTGCTTTTATTTGATTTTGGGAAAGGATTTTACAATGTGGGACGATGATCCCGATATTCTGGATGCTTTCGAAGAATATGATTACGAGTCCGAGTCCGATGATGAGGATTTGTCTGACCTTGCGTTCGATTCCGTGATCGCAGCGGATGTCGAGGACGGCGCACTCGATAAAGACGGCGATTTCTTTGACGACGAAGATTAATTTCAAACGATAACGATCCATTACACACCGATATAACGACTTTAACAAGCCGGAACGCCTGCTTTTTACACATTTTCCGGGTAAAATGCCGCAGCACCGCGTCTAACCGAATAATGGAACAGATGGCAGCACGAGCCAATGCCGGATTCCGGCCGGTCAAGTAACCGACCCGGCTCCCGCGACTCGAAAGCTCCGCCGCCGAATACCATAGACTTGGTGTCCGTTTCGTGTGCGCCAATACCAGGCGCTCGAACGCAGAAACCATCGCTAAACTGGCGATTCGCTCCCCGGCACAGTCCAATTCTTGTGCAATTAGCATGAAAATCCCCTGTTGCGTTTAAAATTGGCTTTGATTGGCTTTGTTTTTTCGCCGCCTCCAACTGTTTTAAACTCTCATAAACCATTGTTATTACTACCTTAACATCAATTTAATCCACCGGCAAATTGGCTTTGTTTTTTCAAATTAGCCTTCTCATGGAAGCCACAAAGACACGAATTAACTTCTGCATTTGATTTTCAATCCTGATTATCTGCTATCCTGTTATCCTGTTATCCGATTCCCTGATCTGCTGATCTCCGCCTTCTACATTCTGTGTTCTGCGTCCTGTATCCTGAATTTTTATATTCTGAATATATTTTGTTGCATATTATACAAACCGAGTTAATCGCCGTCAAGATAATTCCAAAAAAATCTCCGTGAGACGGTGTTTGCTGTGTGTGGCGCGTGGCTCGTGCCCTGTGATCCGAGCCCTTGTAAGGTGCGATGCATCGCACCATTTCTCTATCCATTCCTGGTGCGATTTATCGCACCCTATTCATGATCAGGTATATTCCCTTCTTCGAGGCATTCGGGGAGCTGGCCTGCAAGAGTGATGTTAAATTTATCATATCCGCCAGAAAACAGATCTTTCGCCGCATCGTAATCCGTCCCAACCATCCAGAATGTGCCTTTTAAGGTCGATAAATCAAGACTAACCTGAGCAATCCGGCCATCATGACTGTAGTAGTTAGGTGATTTATCGTCGTGCTCCTGGGAGTAATGCAGGTTCATATAAAATACCCGGCTGGATGTCGTTTGGTCCGCTGATTCTATAACCTGGCCGGTTCCCGACATCATAATAGGCTTGTAATCCGGATCGCTTTCAATCGGATTCGGCAGCAGCATTGCATGAACGATATAAAAAGGCCCGCCGAAATCAGCCAAATAGAAACGTATAATAGTTGCTTCATTCGTATCTGCTGCAGTGGTACCTATTGCCAACTGTAATTCCTCACATTTAGCAAATTGACCCGTGTCCGGCCCATCGATTTCAGCACCATTCTGGCCGGCTGAAAAAACCGGGTAGAAAGCCAATAATACTACCGCTACAACTAACGCTGGAACTGTTGAAAACATTAAACTCTTCATACCTAATCTCCTTCCATTTCATTAAAATGTATTAACCGCAGATTAACGCTGATTAACGCTGATAATCAATAATTATTTACAACCCGCCGGACTTA
>Ga0299912_10002870_pt1 | contig 14125 bp, 13 predicted proteins | sample RVTome_2_FD_207667 | JGI IMG/M metagenome (GOLD analysis project Ga0299912, IMG submission 207667) | Soil microbial communities from uranium-contaminated site in the Upper Colorado River Basin, Wyoming, United States - RVT95D214 (version 2) ...
TCGTTGATGGTGGAATAGTTCGGATACGAACGAGGTACGCTAAGTGGTCGCTTGAGCGTGTGCGGTAATACTTAGGAAATTAGATGACAATTAAGGGGATCCAGGATAGAATAAGAAGAGGTCAATATAGGTTTTCTGATCATTCTGTAAAGCAAATGATAAAAAGAAAGGTAACCCGTCAAGAGGTCGAGGCGGTCATACTTGCTGGGCAAATCATTGAGGAGTATCCTGATGATAAATATGCTCCCAGTTGCCTCGTTTGCGGCAAGACTAAACAAGGAAGGGATTTGCATGTCCAAGTGTCATTTCCCCCTACTGTTGTGATTATTACAGCGTATGACCCGGATCCAGAGGAATGGGTTGATTGTAAAGTGAGGAGGTGATTCTCGTGAAATGTGTATTCTGTGGAGGGGAAGTCGTGAAAACCAATGTTACCTTTACATACGAAGAAGATGACAAGTACCTCATCATTGAGCATGTACCGGCAGAGGTTTGTACAAAATGCGGGGAAAAGATGTATTCTCCTGAGGTCACCGATGAACTCCTACGCTTTGCTCGAAACGAATTTAAGCCTGCAAGGAGAATCGAAGTGCCGGTCTATGATTTTGTCATGAACCAATGAACGACCGCCGATGCTTAACAACTGGCCACAAGGTATTTCGTAAAATGCTTCATATGTTATCCAATTCTGGCAATCAGGAGCCCCAGGGAGGTGACGTATGAAAAAAACGTTTGATGCCGTAAACTTTCAAAGAAAAGTACGTGCTGAATTGAGCAAGCAATACTTGGAAAATCGTGAGGCCTTCCTTAAGGAACTCACGGAAAAATACGGCACATTAAAGAAAGCCAAAGGTCAGCACACAGAGAAGGCAACATCGGCATAACGGTCGGACTCATGAATTTCGCCATCGGCGGCACGAGCGAGCAGAGCAACGAAGTCTTCCGCGAAATCCTCTCCTGCGGCTCCTCCTCCACCAACTCCACGCTGTCCTTATCGTTGATGGTGGAGTAGAGGGAAGACTGGCAACAAATTGAAATAATTGAGGTGTGCTATGAGTACAAAAGAGTTACTACTCAGTGAGATTGAGCAGGTTCCGGAACCCTTGCTCAATGAAGTGCTTGCTCTCGTTCATTTTTTGAAGTCCCGAATAATCCAGGAAAGACAGGGCACTGCTTTGGCAAACGAGTCTTCCTTAAAAAAGGATTGGCTAAAGCCGGAGGAGGATGAGGCGTGGCAACGTTTGTAAAAGGAGGGGTATATGAAGAAGACGAGCGATATTGAATATACCGTTCAAATTTGGAAGGAAGGCAATCAATTTGTTGCACATGCAATGCCTTTGGACGTGATGAGTTCAGGAACGACACCTGAGGAAGCCAGAAAAGCCCTTGATGAGGCTGTTCACCTTTTTTTAGTCACGGCAACTGACATGGGGACTTTAGAGGAAATTTTACTAGAGGCCGGCTACGAATTTACCAAGGGGAAATGGGTAGGGCCGTCGTGGGTGGCTGTCGAAAGGCATTCCGCAGTTGTTGGTTCCTAAAAATGCCAAAAATATCTCCAATTCATTGGAAAGATCTTGAAAGAGTCTTTTTAAAAGTTGGTTTTCGGTTTGCGAGGCAGGAGGGAAGCCACCGGTCTTATATAAAATCCGGGGTTTCCAGGCCGATTGTAATACCTACGTACAGAGAAATCCCGGTATCAATTATAAAAAATAATCTTAAAACAGCAGGAATATCGAGAGAGCAATACTTCGAGCTATTGGGTAAGCAATGAGCATTCCCGCTATGAGATTGCAGCTCATAGTTTTAGAAGGAGGAGCAGGTGGTGCGCTTCACCGAGGCCTCGACCACCCTGACCGTGCCCAAAGGGCAATGGGTGACCATCGGCGGCGCCAGCGAACAGAGCAACGAAGTCTTCCGCGACATCCTCTCCTACGGCTCCTCCACTACCAATTCCACGCTGTCACTGTCGTTGATGGTGGAATAGAAATGGGTGCACATTACATTTAAGTTGCTTTTGATCCAATATCCCTTCTTTTTGTTTCAGACGATCTTGCTTTTTTCTTGCTAGATTTTGTGAAATTTGAGTATTGCCTTGATTTCCGTTTAGGTGTAGAAAGTTTGTAAAGAAATTTCTCCTTCCCGGAACTGTTGTCAGGGGTGCCGACAGAGAACTGGCATTGATTCGTAAGTTGGGGTATTCCGCCATGCAAGACGAATACTATGCCCATTCCCTAGATGGTAAGCCTTCCGAAGATTGGCAATCCCTTGAAGAACATCTAAAAAACGTCGCAGAAAAGGCCCGAACCTTCGCCGATGCCTTCGGCGCAGGCAACTGGGGGTATCTCGCTGGATTGTGGCATGATGTGGGGAAGTATTCACCCGACTTCCAGTTGAAGATTCATGCAGCAAATGGGCTGCATGTAAGCGGAGAAACAAGGACAGGGCGGGTCAATCACTCCACGGCTGGAGCCCTTCTTGCTGTCGAAAAGTTCCGCGAGGCCGGACGAATCTTTGCATATATGATTGCAGGACACCATGCAGGTTTACCAGATTGGGAAGGAGATGAAACGGGTAACGCCGCACTTTCCAGACGTATCAAAGACAAAGAACTTCTGGAATCAATCAGGGGCATTATTCCACGGGATATTCTGAATCAACCGTTCCCGGAAGTGCGCCCCAGACAAAGAACTAATCCGGCTCTCTGGATACGCATGATCTTTTCCTGTCTGGTTGACAGCGATTTCTTGGACACGGAATCTTTCATGTCCTCAGAAAAAAATCTCTTGAGAGGCGAATATCCGGCGCTCAAGGAGCTTCTGCCGCGCTTTGAGGCGTTCATGAATGAGAAAATCGCTCAGGCAGAGAACACACCGGTGAATAGGATTCGCTCTGAAGTCCTTACCCGTTGCAGGGATGCAGCAAACAAGGAACCGGGCATCTATACCCTTACGGTGCCGACGGGCGGGGGCAAGACGCTGTCTTCAATGGCCTTTGCTCTCAACCACGCAGTCTCGCATGGGAAAGACAGGATCATCTACGTCATACCTTATACCAGCATCATCGAACAGACGGCAGACCAGTTTCGACAGATATTTGGTGATGCCGTCATAGAGCATCACTCCAATTTCGATAGCGGGGTCGGAGATGAACAGGACGGGCGAATCAGACTTGCCTGTGAGAATTGGGACACTCCCATCGTTGTTACGACTTCCGTGCAGTTTTTCGAGTCTCTTTTTGCAAGTCGATCAAGCAGGTGCCGTAAGCTTCACAATATCGTCAACGCCGTTGTTGTCCTCGATGAGGTTCAGCTTTTTCCACCTGAGTTTTTAAAACCGATTCTCCATACTCTTAATGAACTGCGGGAGACATATAAGGTTACCCTGCTTCTCTGTACGGCAACGCAACCAGCTTTTGATCCCCATCCTGAATTCCGTTTTGATGGCCTTGCGGACATGTGGGAGATAGTGAAAAATCCGAGCGATCTGCACCAAAGACTCAAGAGGGTTGATGTGGTTGTTCCCGACAACCTGCTTCAACCGAAAAGTTGGCGGGAGCTTGCCGAGGAACTGAAGGAGATGGATTCGGTACTCTGTGTCGTAAATCGGCGTGATGACTGCCGTGAACTATGGGAAGAGATGCCAGAAGGAACATATCATCTTTCAGCCCTGATGTGCGGCGCACACCGATCCCATAAGATCGCCGAGATTAGAAAGCGCCTCGAAGAAGGGCTGCCGACCCGTGTTGTCAGCACTCAGCTCATAGAGGCGGGCGTCGATGTGGATTTTCCTGTCGTCTATCGTGCCCTTGCCGGTCTCGACTCCATTGCTCAGGCAGCCGGGCGATGCAATCGTGAGGGGCGATTGGAGTTGGGAAGGGTCGTTCTGTTTTGTCCTCCAAGTGAGCCACCTGTGGGCTATCTCCGGCAGGCCGCCCAGATCGGCAGGCGCTTTATCAAATCATGCAGTACTGAGCTTCTTGCACCGGAACAGTTCAGGCGGTTCTTTGAGGAGCTTTACTGGCTTCAGGCAGACCGGCTTGACGCAAAGGGAATCCTGGATGATCTTGCCGCAGACAGAGAGTTTCGTTTCAGCTTCAGGTCGGCAGCGCATAAGTTCAAGATCATCGATGAGCAGAAACAGGCCCCTGTTCTTGTCGCCTACGGCGAAGGCGCTGAACTCATCTCCCTCCTTGAAAGAATAGGACCAGCAAGATGGCTCATGAGAAAATTACAGCGCCATGTGGTGAATCTTCCCCGATATCTGCACGACAGACTTGTGGTGGAAGAGGCCATTCGCCAGGTATATCCGGGAATATTCGTGCAAGGCCACAGTGCCCTTTACAATGACGAAATCGGATTCTGCCCTGAAAGATCAATCGTGTACGCGCCGGACGACCTGATCTGTTAGGCGCAACGAAGAAAGGAGGTACTATGAATAAAGCCTTGGCAAGGAGTAAGACCATGCTTCTACAGGTTTGGGGCGACAACGCCTGTTTTACCAGACCGGAGATGAAGGTAGAGCGCGTCTCCTATGATGTAATGACGCCCTCGGCGGCGCGGGGGGTATTGGAGGCCATTCTCTGGAAACCGGCTATTCGGTGGCAGATCGATCAGATCGATGTGCTGAGGCCAATTTGCTGGGAATCGGTGCGACGCAATGAGGTAGGCGCTCAGATGTCGAGCCGGACAAGCGGTCTATACGTCGAAGACCACCGTCAGCAGAGAGCAGGACTTTTCCTGCGGAACGTGGCATACACGATTCATGCCCATTTTTTGATGACCGACAAGGCAGGCACGGAAGACAACATCGTTAAATTCCAGGAAATGTTTCTTAGACGGGCCGAAAAAGGACAATGTTTTCATCGACCTTATCTCGGCTGTCGTGAATTTTCGGCCCATTTCAAGTCGGTACTTTCCAATGAGCAGGTCCCGGAGCCGGTCAGCGAGACACGTGATCTGGGATGGATGCTTTACGATATGTTCCATGATAGGCAGGCGGACAAAGATCATGTTCATAGCTGCACCAAAGGCTGCCGTCCTTCATTCTTCAAGGCAAGAATGGAGAATGGGAGGATTAATCTCAGAGAAATCGAGGTGCGGTCATGATACTGCAGGCACTGGTGTCTTACTACAATCGCACGGTCGAAAGTGGGGGTGATGTCGCAGCGCCAGGATTTCAGAAGCAGGAAATCCCGTTTCTCGTAGTGCTTGACGAACAGGGACGTTTTGTTGATCTTCAGGATACCCGTAGCAGAGAGGGAAAAAAAATAATGGGGAGGAACTTCACAGTACCCAAAGCCGTTAAGAAAACAAGCGGCATCGCAGCCAACCTTCTGTGGGATACGCCTGCGTATGTTCTTGGCCGCCCAAGGCCTGGTCATAACGACGAACCTGATAAAACATTTAGACAGAAGCAGGCTTTTCTGGATCGCATCAAGGAGAGTTTTCCAAAACCAAATATTGATGAGGGAATTGCTGCGGTCGTTACCTTTCTCGAAAGAAACAATTTTCAGTCCGTTTTCAAGCACCCCCTCTGGCACGAAATCGAGGAAAAGGGCAACATCATCAGCTTTAAACTGGAAAACGACAACTGCCTTATATGCGAGAGACCGGCTATTACTAACATCTTGAAAACATCGACTGTTTCACACGGGGAATTTCCATGCCTTATTACCGGGGAAAAAGATACACCGGTCAGGCTCCATACAGCGATAAAGGGTGTATGGGGTGCCCAGACTTCTGGAGCAAACATTGTTTCTTTCAATCTTAAGGCATTTACCTCTTTTGGGAAGGAACAGGGCTTCAATGCTCCCGTGGGCGAAACGGCGGAGTTTGCCTATACTACGGCCCTAAACACGTTACTTAGAAAAGGTTCTCGGCAGCGTATCCAGGTTGGTGATGCCAGCACTGTCTTCTGGGCTGAAAAGAAGCATGACATCGAGAATGTCTTTGCCGATATATTCGGCGAACCCGTAAAAGACAACCCTGTTCAAGATTACAAAGCTATTATTGCTATGTTCCGGGCTCCAGAAACGGGCGCGAAACCAGAACTGGATCCAAAAACCAGATTCTATGTCCTCGGTCTTGCGCCAAATGCCGCCCGGATAGCGGTCCGGTTCTGGTACGACGGCACCGTCGAAGAGGTGGCAAACAATATCTATCGGCATTTTGAAGACTGCTCAATCGTGCACGGACCGAATCAGCCCGAGACGCTCTCCCTTTTCCGCCTGTTGGTGTCAACGGCGTTACAGAGTAAGTCCGAGAATATTCAACCTAATCTTGCGGGCGAGTTTATGCGATCAATCTTGACGGGGTCGCCTTATCCGAGGAGTCTCCTGCCCGCCGCCATTCGGCGGCTTCGAGCCGAACATGAGATTACATACCCACGCGCCGCGCTGATAAAAGGGGTGCTGTCCAGGGAAGCGAGATACTATCATCGGAAAGAAAAGGAGGTTGGTATGGCACTGGATAAAACGAACGACAATATTGGATACCGCCTTGGACGGCTCTTCGCTGTGCTTGAAAAGATACAGGAAGAAGCCAACCCTGGCATTAACGCCACGATCCGTGATCGCTTCTATGGCGCGGCATCGAGTACGCCTGTGGCGGTCTTTTCTCTCCTGATGAAGCTCAAAAACCACCATCTTTCAAAACTGGTGAACCGAGGAAGAGCGGTTAATTTTGAACGCATGATTGGAGAGATAATGGACAGGATTACCTGTTTCTCTGCGCATTTATCGCTTTCCGACCAAGGATGTTTTGCTGTGGGCTACTACCATCAGCGTCAGGATTTTTTTACGAAGAAAGATGTTCAGTAAGCAAAACAATACAATAAACTAAGGAGGATATAACCATGAATAATACAATCCAGAATCGTTACGACTTTGTTCTTTTCTTTGATGTCAAAGACGGCAACCCAAATGGCGACCCTGACGCGGGGAATTTGCCTCGGATCGACCCGGAAAGCGGCCATGGTCTTGTCACCGATGTATGTCTTAAAAGAAAAGTCCGAAATTACGTGCAGTTGGATAAGAATGGCGAAAAAGGAAATGACATCTATGTCAAAGAAAAGGCCGTTCTTGGCCGAGCCCATGTGGAGGCGTTCAAGGAACTTGGCATTCAACTCGGTGAAGAATACAGGGCATCGATAACAAAGGAAGTATATGAGGCGCTCGAAGAATTAGGCCTTCCTCCAGGAATTACGCTTGATAGCGACGAAGATAATCGCTCGTTTACGCTTGTGGTTGAGTCTGATGCCGATAAAAAAGAGATAAAAGACTGGCTTAAAGATAACAAACCAATTAAGGCTATCAAGGATGTCATCAACGATTCACTCAAGCAAGCCAAGACAAGAAAGCCTTCAGCAGAAGAGGTTGAGCAGGGCAGAGACAAAATGTGTGAGAAGTTTTATGATATCAGAACCTTTGGAGGAGTCCTGTCACTCAAATCGGCGCCTAACTGCGGGCAAGTAAGAGGCCCCGTGCAGTTGACCTTCGCCCGCAGCATCGATCAGATCGTTCCCCTGGAACACACTATTACAAGAATGGCTGTAGCGACCGAGGCAGAAGCCGAAAAGCAGCAGGGAGAGAACCGCACGATGGGGCGCAAATTTACTGTCCCCTATGCCCTCTATCGTTGCCACGGGTTTGTTTCTGCTCCGCTGGCCGAAAAGACCGCTTTTACCGAAGAAGACATGAATCTTTTCTGGAAGGCCCTTATCAATATGTTTGAGCATGATCGTTCCGCTGCTCGTGGTCAAATGACTACCCGCAAGCTCATTGTTTTCAAGCATGACTCCAAAATGGGCGAGGCTCCTGCTCATAAACTGTTTGATCTGGTTCAGGTCGGTCGTCCCGGTGATGCCGACAAACCTCCGCGATCATTCTCCGATTACAGGATCGATTTTGACAAGACTAAGGTTCCGGCAGGAGTCAATGCAGAAGAAAAAATATAAAAGCTATGGGAGGCCTACATGATGACCCACTCCAACCCTCCCCGCCTCATCCCTCCCCACGGTGGCTACCGTGATCTGAAGTCCTACCAGATGGCGGAGATTGTCTTTGACGCCACGGTGGTATTTTGCGACCGCTTTATTGATAGGCGCTCTCGCACCCATGACCAGATGGTACAGGCGGCGCGCAGCGGCAAACAGAATATTGCCGAGGGCAGCATGGCCTCCGGCACTTCCAAAAAGACTGAGCTTAAGCTCATTGGTGTGGCGCGAGCGAGCCTTGAAGAGCTGCTGCTCGATTTTCAGGATTTTCTGCGGCAGCAATCCTTGCCCCTGTGGGGCAAGGATCACGCCAAGGCGAAGGAGATTAGAGCCTTGGCGTATAAGACCAATAGGTCATATTCGACCTATAGGACCTATTTTGAAAGCGCTGAGGCTGAAACTGCTGCCAATGCCGCGATCTGCCTGATTCATCAGGCAAACTACCTATTGGACCAGCAACTGCGCTCCTTGGAAAAGGCGTTTGTGAAAGAGGGCGGTTTCACGGAACGGCTCTATCGTGTGCGGTCGCAGGCGCGCAAAAAATGAATAGGACGTAGATGACTGATAAGACTTATACAGAAGAAGATCTCATCATGATCTCCGCTTTGCAGCACTTTGTCTTTTGTCAAAGGCAGTGCGCCCTGATCCACATCGAGCAGGTTTGGGATGAGAATCGTGCGACTGCCGAGGGAAAGATCATGCACGAGCGGGTCCATGAGCAAGACCGCGAGTCCAGGGGGGATATGCGGATTGAATACGGTCTGCCGCTGCGATCCTTGAGGCTCGGTCTGATAGGCAAGGCCGATGTGGTGGAGTTCCATCGTGTGGGCAAGGATATGTGGCAGCCTTTCCCCGTGGAGTACAAGCGGGGCAAGCCGAAGGTTGACCATTGTGACAAGATACAGCTCTGCGCCCAGGCTCTTTGCCTGGAGGAGATGCTCTCTGTTTTCGTGCCACAGGGGGCTATTTTTTATGGCCGGACCCGGCGGCGTCTTGATGTGATATTCGATAACAGCCTGCGGCTGGAGACCGAAGAGACTGTTGATAAGGCGCGCCGCTTGATTACCGCCGGTCTCACGCCGCCGCCGGTGTATGAAAAGCGGTGCAAGAGCTGTTCGCTTATCGAGGAATGCATGCCAAAAACCATTGAAAAAAAATCATCGGTGAAACGTTACTTGACACGAATGGTTGATGCGCCATGAAGAAGCTCCTCAATACCCTCTTTGTGACCACACAAGGGGCCTATCTCGCCAAGGAAGGGGAAACAGTGGTCGTCAAGGCGGACGGCGAGATCCGTCTTCGTGTGCCTGTGCATACGCTTGGCGGGATCGTCTGCTTCGGCAATGTCTCTTGCAGCCCTTATCTCATGGGCTTTTGCGCGGAAAAAAGCGTGGCCATAAGCTTCTTGACGGAGCACGGGCGCTTTTTGGCCAAGATTCAAGGACCTGTTTCCGGAAATGTCCTGCTCAGGCGCGAGCAATACCGGAAGGCAGATGACCTCACGTTCTCTGCGGAGACGGCAAAATTCATCCTCACGGGGAAGATCGCCAACTGCCGCACTGTTTTACAGCGCGCGCTTCGGGACCATGCCGGCAAGATCGAGGAACAGAAGGTCAGAAGCGCCTCCATGCGGCTCAACCGCCAGCTTGAATTGTTGAATCAGGATGCGCCGCTGGATGTTCTGCGCGGCATCGAGGGAGATTCTGCCCATATCTATTTCAATGTGTTCGATCATCTGATTGTCGCGCAAAAAGAGGCCTTTCGTTTCGATGAGCGAAATCGAAGGCCGCCGCTGGATAATGTCAATTGCCTTTTGTCTTTTATCTACACCCTTTTGATGCACGATGTGCGGTCGGCTTTGGAAGCGGTGGGGCTGGACCCGGCAGTCGGTTTTCTCCATCGTGACCGCCCGGGCAGACCAGGTCTCGCGCTTGATTTGATGGAAGAGTTCAGGCCGTTTATTGCCGATCGCCTGACCCTGTCGTTGATCAATCTTCAACAAGTGCAGGACAAGGGATTCAAAAAGATGGATGCCGGCGCTGTGGTGATGGACGATGAGACGCGTAAAACGCTCCTCGTGTCATACCAGGAACGAAAGCAGGAGGAGATATTACACCCCTTTCTGGACGAAAAGGTGCGGATTGGAATCCTGTTCCATATTCAAGCCATGTTAATGGCCCGGTATTTGAGAGGGGATTTGGATGGCTATCCGCCGTTTATCTGGAAATAGCCGAAGGTCAGGAGGTAGAGGATGTTTGTGTTGGTCAGCTATGATGTCGCCACAACAGACGCGGGAGGGCCTAAGCGTCTCCACAGAGTGGCAAAGGCCTGTCAAGACTATGGTCAAAGGGTTCAGTTTTCTGTCTTTGAGTGTATCGTCGATCCTGCTCAGTGGGCCGTCTTAAAGCAAAGGCTCATTGATGAGATAGATCAGAAGGCGGACAGTTTACGGTTCTATTATCTCGGGTCCAACTGGCGCAGACGGGTTGAGCACGTCGGCGCAAAAAAAGGCATTGACCAAGAGGGGCCATTGGTTGTCTGAAGTCAACTGCGAACCTGAAGCTGACATGCATCTCCCGGGGGGTTCGCAGAAGATGTAACTGGTAGAAATCAAAGGATTTAGCTAACAAGCTCTTTGACAATTGAATAGGATGGGGAATAATTGTGGTGGGGTCTGCGAAAATTAAAGAAAAAATGTTTTTAAATCATACAGTTGGTGTTTGTACGTCGCGCCCCGTACGGGCGCGTGGATTGAAACTAGCCTTGGCCCACAAGGACATTGAGGTGATAATTGTCGCGCCCCGTACGGGCGCGTGGATTGAAACATAAAATACCCAATAAAACATATTTTCCCCTTTCGTCGCGCCCCGTACGGGCGCGTGGATTGAAACCAATAATACGTGCTTTTCCCGTCTTGGTTGTAAAAGTCGCGCCCCGTACGGGCGCGTGGATTGAAACAAAATAGACAAGTTTCTTGTGTTGGCCATTCTTAGTCGCGCCCCGTACGGGCGCGTGGATTGAAACACGGAAGAGCTAGAAGCTCCCATTTCGGATTTTTGTCGCGCCCCGTACGGGCGCGTGGATTGAAACACGAAACACGCGTGGGCCCGCCGCCATTGCGGCGTCGCGCCCCGGACGGGCGCGTGGATTGAAACCTGGCGCGACAAGCTTGTCAAGATGTCATACTCTCGTCGCGCCCTGCGCGGGCGCGTGGATTGAAACGAGATCCTGGTGGGGGATCAGCACCGCTTCGATTGATGCCTCCGCGCGGGCGTTCTGTTGACGGGAAACCTGTCTTTATTCTAAACTTGACAAGTGAAGAGTAATAAAAGCCCAGAAAAAGTCCTGCTGATCTTCCCCCCTGTTGCCAAGCCGTCTGAGCCGCCAACTGGCATAGCAGTGCTTTCCGGTGCTTTGACTGCTCACAATGTCGCACACACGCTGCTGGATGCCAACCTCGAGGGGATGTCGAGTCTCCTGAAAAAGCCCCTTACCCTTGCCGATACCTGGACGCGCCGCGCGTTTCGTAATCTCTCCAGGAATCTGAGCAGCCTCAAGAGCTGGGAAACCTATCAGAATATAGATGCCTATAAGCGCGCGGTATTGGATATCAACCGCCTGCTCAATATAGCAGGCGGCGACAGGGTGCGCATAAGCCTTGCCGATTATACAGACGCGCGCCTATCGCCGGTTAAAAGCCAGGACCTCCTCTATGCTGCGCAGCACCCAGCGGAAAATCCCTTTTTTGAATATTTCAGCAAGCGCCTGCCAGCAATTATTAAACGCGACAAGACAACAGTCGTTGGGTTTTCCCTCAATTATCTGAGCCAGGCCCTTACGACCTTTGCCATGATCGGCATGCTCAAACAGGAGTTCCCTGATATTACTATCATACTCGGCGGCAGCCTAATCACCTCGTGGCTGCAAGGCAATCAGAGGGAAGGATTTTTTCAGGGCCTGGTTGATCATTGCGTAGCCGGCCCTGGAGAATACCAGCTCCTGGAGCTGCTCCAGAAAAAACCTCCCCCCAAGGCGCATTTTATCCCTTGCTATGATTCCTTGCCAATCAACGACTATCTGGCGCCAGGGCTGATCCTGCCCTTTCGGTCTGCCATCGGATGCTACTGGGGCAAGTGCTCGTTTTGTCCGGAGACGACCGAAGCAACTTCCTATGCCCCGATCCCTGCGGAGAAAGCAGCGATTGATCTCCGCAACCTGGTCTCCCAAATGAAACCGGCGCTGATCCATCTCGTGGACAATGCCATCAGCCCGGCCTTGATGCAGGCCCTTTGCGATAAGCCGCCCGGCGCTGCCTGGTACGGCTTTGCCCGCATCACCGAGCATCTGACAGATCCAGTGTTTTGCACGGCCTTGAAGCAATCAGGGTGCGTGATGCTGAAGCTCGGCCTGGAATCAGGCGATCAAGCAGTGCTCGACGCCCTCAACAAGGGGATCGATCTGGAAACAGCGGCGCTGGCATTGCAGGCGCTCAAAAAGGCAGGCATCGCCACCTACGTCTATCTCCTCTTCGGCACGCCGGTCGAGACGCGCATTGAGGCGCAGCATACCCTCGATTTCGTGGCTCACCATGCCGAGGAAATCGGGTTTATGAATATAGCCATCTTCAACCTTCCCCTCAGCAGCCCGGAGGCTGCCGGCCTCGAAACAGCCGGTTTTTACGAGGGGGATCTCTCCCTCTATACCGATTTCCAACATCCCCAGGGCTGGGACCGACGATCAGTCAGGGAGTTTCTGGACACGGAATTCAGGAGACACCCGGCAATCCGGCCTATACTCAAGAATCATCCGCCCCTCTTCACCTCCAACCACGCCCCCTTTTTCGCAGGAATAGGGCACTAGCGAGATTAATCAATTGATTTCCATTTCATCGTGTTTATACTCTTGGGTATCTTAAAAAATGGAGGGGAAAATGCTGGACTTCACGCTTTCGCCGGAACAGGTAGCGATACAACAGCAGGCGCGGGCATTCGCGCTCAAAGAGATCCTTCCCATAGCGGCCTACTATGACGAATCGAATCGCCTGCCGATGGATATCATGAAAAAGGCCTTTGCTGCCGGGCTGTTGAACAGCGGGATACCAAAGCAATACGGCGGCAGGGGATTAGGCGTCATCGAAGCCACACTTATTACCGAGGAGCTCTCGGCCGCGTGCCTGGGCTTGGCGACGTCGATCTCCGACAACGGCCTGGGGATGATGCCCATCATCTTGTCAAACAAGGAAGCCCTCAAAAAGAAATACCTCACGATCCTCGCCAAAGAGCCTAAACTCATCTGCTTCGCCACATCCGAGCCGACCATGGGTTCCGATGTGGCCGGCATGCGCTGCCACGCGGAAAAGAAGGGGAACGACTATATCCTGAACGGAACAAAGTATTGGATCACGAACGGAGGCGTCGCCGATTACATGACGGTGTTCGCCACGGTTGATCCCAAATTGCAGCATAAGGGGATCTGCGCCTTTGTCGTGGAGCAGGGCTGGAAAGGGGTATCATCAGGACAGCATATCGAGAAGCTGGGGCAGCGGGCGTCCAATACGACGGCGCTCAATTTTAAAAATGTGGTTGTTCCAAAAGAAAATGTCTTGGCTGAGCCGGGCGAGGGTTTCGTGCTTGCCATGAGGACCTTTTCCCGCACGCGCCCCCCCATCGGGGCCTTCGCCGTCGGCGCCGCGCGCTCGGCCATGGAATTCGCCATCGACTATGCGAAAAAAAGGCAGGCATTCGGTATGACGCTTCAGAGTTTCGAGGCGATTCAGTTTAAATTAGCGGAGATGTACCAGAAGGTGGAGACTGCACGTCTCCTCGTTTTGAAAGCGGCGTGGGAGGCCGATAGCGGCATGGATCCGACGATCAGCGCCTCTATCGCAAAATTTTACGCGACAGAGGCGGCGTTTGAGGTGGCGAGCGAGGCCATGCAAATCGCCGGCGGTTATGGATACACGAGGATGTTCCCCTTCGAGAAGATCCTTAGGGATATACGCCTACTCATGATCTACGAAGGTACAAGCGAGATACAGCGGGTCATCGTAGCGGGTCACGCGCTCGGCAATTACAAGCCGGTGATGCCGCCGCTCGAGGATCTGGCTATCTTGCGGAGCGGGGGAACCGGGA
>Ga0299912_10002871_pt1 | contig 14125 bp, 12 predicted proteins | sample RVTome_2_FD_207667 | JGI IMG/M metagenome (GOLD analysis project Ga0299912, IMG submission 207667) | Soil microbial communities from uranium-contaminated site in the Upper Colorado River Basin, Wyoming, United States - RVT95D214 (version 2) ...
CCGGACCGAGGCGAAGGAGTTCGAGGTCGTTCTCCGGGACGGCGTCCGAGCCGGGACCGTCGCTTGCCCCGATCCCAAGACCGTTTCCCGCGTTCTCGTCCAGTGCACGAACTCCCTCCTCCCGTACAGCCTGTCGGCCCGGGAGCTGGGCCGGCGGGAAGAGGTGGAAACCGAGGTGGGGCGCAGCGCCGACTTGCTGATCAAAGGCCTGGCCCCCTGTCTGAAACATCCATCCCGCTCCAAGCGTTGACAAGAATATGAAAGACCTTGAATAGGAGGATTCCCATGTCACGAAAAGTCAGCCTTTGGGTGTTCGTCCTTGTACTCGCGCTGGCCTTCGCCTCGCCGAACGCATCCCCTCAAACGCAGGCCGCCCCGACCCTCGACGCAGCGAAAAAGCTGGCCGTCATCGACGAGATCGCCTCGCTCCTGAACAAGGACTACATCTTCGCCGAGACGGCCAAGAAGATGGAGGACGCCCTCCGCGGCCAGTTGAAAAAAGGCGATTTCGACAAACTCAATACTGCCCCGGAATTCGCCCAGGCGGTCTCGAGAACCCTGACCGCCGTGAGCAAGGACGGCCACATCGGCTTCGCCTTCAATCCCGAGATGGCGGCCGACTTCCGGCGCCTCGAGGGCCAGAGCGAGGAGGACGCCAGGAAAGTCCGCGAAAGGCAGCTCGAGCAATCCCGGCGGGACAACTTCGGCTTCTATCGGGTGGAGCGGCTGCCGGGCGCGGTCGGATACCTGGACTTCCGCTATTTCGCCTCCCCCGACCAGGCCGGCCCCACGGCGATCGCGGCCATGAACTTCCTGGCGTATTGCGACGCCATCATCGTCGACCTCCGCCAGAACGGCGGAGGACAGCCGGCCCAGATCCAGCTCATCTCCTCCTTCTTTTTTGACGAGCCGGCCCATCTCAACGACCTCTATAACCGGGCCGCGGACACCACCCGGCACTTTTGGACCTTGCCCTATGTCCCGGGGCCGAAGCCGGTCGACGCCGACCTCTACATTCTCACCAGCAGGCGCACCTTTTCCGGGGCCGAAGAATTCACCTATAACATGAAGAACCTGAAGCGGGCCACGGTGATCGGCGAGACGACGGGCGGCGGGGCCCATCCGACCAGAGCCATGATCGTTCAGACGGATTACATTCTGCGCGTGCCCTTTGCCCGGGCGATCAACCCCGTCTCAAAAACCAACTGGGAGGGGACGGGAGTCGCGCCGGACATCGCCGTGCCGGCCGATCAGGCCTACGACAAAGCCTATTCCATGGCCATCGAGAAGCTCGCCGCCAAGGCGACGACTCCCGAGCGGAAGGCCGAATACGAATGGATCCTGGCCGGATTGAAGGCCAAGGCCAATCCGGTTCGGGTCGATGAGAATACGCTGAAAGCGTATGAGGGCGTCTACGGGGAGCGCAAGGTCACTTTCGAGAACGGGACCCTTTTCTACCAGCGGACGGGCCCGAAATACAAGATGGTCCCCATGACTGAAATCCTCTTCACGATTGTCGGCCTGGATAATTTCCGCGTTGAATTCATGGTCAAGGACGGCCAGGCCGTAGAGATCGTCGGCCGCTACAACAACGGCACGACTGACTCCTCGCCCAGGACGAAATGATATAAGTCCCCTTCCCCAGGAAGAGCTGAGGCCGAAGGAAACAAGCCAAGGAGTGTCGAGATGAAAAAATTCATGATCGGGATCTTTCTCGTGCTGATTCTGGCGTTCTTTCTGTTCGCCCAGGCGCCGGCAAGCCCAGCGGCCTCTGACCTGCCCCTCCACACCCAGAAGCTTGGCGACCGGGTCCTCTTCGCCTGGGCCGGCGATCACATGCAGATGATCCGGACCGTCGCCCTTTCGACCGCCCGGGGGGTCGTCGTCATCGAAGCGAACCTCCTCCGGTCGATCGACGCCAGGATCCGGGCCGCCATCGAGAAGGAATTCGGGCGCAAGGACATCAAGTATCTCATCAACACCCATTTCCATCACGACCACACCGCCGGCAACCAGGTCTACGCCGACGCGACGATCATCGGGCATCGGACGGTTCCCGAGGGGATGAGAGGCGAGCTCACCGGAGAGGGGCTGGTCAAGCAACTCGACAAGTTCAAGGGGATGCTCCAGGACTGGGGGGAAGGGCAAAAGGAGGCGGCCCCGGATTCCGAGGAATTCCATTTCTTCCGGGAAGGCCTCATCGTGCTCAAGTCGGTCATCGAGGAGCTCCAGACGGGCTTCATCCCGACGTTCCCCACGGTCCTTTTCGATAAAAGCCTGATTCTCGACATGGGCGACATGACCGTGGAGCTCTACGCGGTCGGCGGGACCCACACTACGAGCGACATCATGGTTTTTGTTCCGGAAGAAGGGCTGGTGGCGCTCGGCGACATGTGGCCGGATCGGATGCTCCCCTACCTGCCCAAGAAAGCGCCCTGGGATCTCGGGTTCATCCTGGAGAATTGGGGCAAGATCGTCGAGAGCGGGCGGGAGATCAAGCACGTCAACTTCGCCCACTCGGACATGAGGCTCGAGGTCGAAACGTTCAAGCAGCAGTACCGGTATCTGAAAGCGCTTTGGGACGGCCTTCGCGAGCTGCAGGCCAAGGGCGCGACGCTGGAGGAGGCCAAAGGGAAATATGTGATCGAGAGGGACTTCCCCTATTTCAAGGACAGGATGCTGAAAGTGAGGGACGTGAATATCAACGAAAACAACGTCGAGGCGATCTGGGCCAGGATCGGCGGGCAGTAAGCCGGGGCCGTAGCCGTCGACAGAGGAGAATCATGAGGAAAAGAACGGCGCTGTTGAGAGGCAAGACGCTAAAATCATCGAAGAATTGAGGGCAGGCAAGAAATAGTCCAAGGAGAAAACCATGCCCAAGCACGTTAACGTCTTCGTCTTAGTGATCGTCCTCTTGGCCTTCTCGCCAGCCGCCTTCGCCTCCGATATCCACGACGCTGTCAAGGCGGGCGACCTGGCCAAGGTCAAGGCGCTCGTCGCCAAGGACCCCAAGGTCGTCAACGAGAAAGACGGCCGGGGCCGGACGCCGCTCCATTTCGCGGGCGATGCCGGGAACATGGAGATCGTCAATTTCCTCATCGCCAGCGGGGCCGATGCCCAGGCGACCGACCCGGACGGATTCACTCCCCTCCATTGGGCGGCCGGGGCCGGACAGGCCGGCGCGGCTCGGGCGTTGATCGCGGCCGGCGCGGACCCGAACGTCCGGAGCACGCGAGACATCAGCACCCTCGAGTCGGCCTTTTACGGGCGCCATCCCGAGGCGGTCGAAGAGCTGCTCAAGGGAGGGTTGAAGGTCGAAGCCAAAGGAGATGAAGGCCGGGTGCTGCTCCACCGCGCAGCGTCCGCCGGTTTTATTTCTCTCGTCGAGCATCTCCTCCAGAACGGGGCCGACGCGGACACGAAAAACGATTTTGGCGGAGGCCTTCTCCATTCTGCAGCATCGGGCGGGCTGACAGTCCTGGCCGGCCGGTTGATCGCCGGCGGGGCGAATGTCAACGCCGCCGACGACGTCGGGCAAACTCCTCTCCACCTGGCCGTCTCCGCCGGACACAAGGAATTGGCGGACCTCTTGATAGGCAAGAACGCCGACCTGAAGGCCGTCTGCCGGGACGGACGGACCCTCATGCATTGCGCCGCGGCCGGCGGGCTGGTCGAGCTGATGGAACAACTGGCCAAGTCGGGCATGCCCGTTGACGCTCCCGACCGCTATGGCCGCACGCCCCTTTTCAAGGCCGCCGATGCCGGCTCGGACAAGTCCGCGGAATTCCTCCTCTCCCGCGGGGCGAAGGCCACGAGCCGAGATTACTATCAATCCACCCCCCTTCACGACGCGACGTTCACGGGCAACCTCCGACTCCTCGACGTCCTGGTCAAGCACGGGGCCGACGTCGACGCCCTGAATGAAGAAGGATCGACGCCCCTCCTGTACGTCACCCAGGCCGGCCGGGAGGACGTCGTCGACTGGCTGCTCGAGCACGGGGCAAAGCTCAACGTCCGGAATAAATTCAACGAAACACCCCTGACCTTTCCTCTCGGGAACGGCTTTGTCGGCCTCGTCGAAAAGCTCTGGCCGCGGGCCGAAGCCCTGAAGGACAGGGATCTTCTGGAAAAATATCCGCTCAATCGCGTCGCGTATCTCGGGGCCGTCCAGGCGGCCGCGTTCCTCCTGGGGAAGGGCTTGCCCATCGATCTCAAGGATGAATCCGGCCGCACCCCGTTCCAGCGGGCCGCCCAGGGAGGCAGCGTAGAGATCGCCCGGATGCTCCTCGACACAGGGGCTCAAATTGACGCATCGGACCCCCAAGGCTCAACGCCCCTCCATCTGGCGGCGAGGAAAGGACGGACCGACATGGTCGGCTTCCTTCTCCAAAAAGGGGCGGACTCAAAGAAAAAAGACGGACAGGGCAGGACCGCACTCGACCTGGCCGGGGCATATGCGTACCCGGCCGTCGCGGGTAAGCTCATGGAGGCGGGAGCGGAACCGGCGCCGGGGCAAGCCCTTCCGGACGTCGCCGCGCTCCTGGCCAAGCCCCTCAAGGACGGGCAGGCGATCGTCTGGTCCCTGGGACATTGCGGTTTCGCGGTCAAGACCCGGACCCGGCTCCTCATATTTGATTACATCAGCCGAGGCTGGCCGCGGCCGGAAAAGCCTTCCCTGGCCAACGGCTTCGTCGACCCGAAGGAGATCAAGAACCTGGACGTCACGGTCTTCGTCTCCCACTCCCACGGGGACCATTTCGACCCGGTGATCCTTTCCTGGCGGCCGACGGTGAAGAACATCCGCTATGTCTTCGGCTGGAACGCCCGGAAGGGCGATCGCACGATCGACATGCCCGCGCCCCGGGCGACGAGGTCGCTCGAGGGGATGGAGGTCTTCACCGTCAATTGCGAGCACAACGACGTGCCCGAGGTCGCCTATCTCGTCAAAGTCGACGGCCTGTCGATCTACCACTCGGGAGACTATATGGGTCCCCTCGACGCCTATCGGGGCGACATGGCCTATTTGCTGAAGAAGACGGGGACGATCGACCTGGCCTTCATCGAGAAACTCAGGCAGGCAGAGTCGCTCAAGCCACGAGTGGTTTTTACGATACACGCTTTCAACCGGGAATTCATGTATGGCGCCTTCGCCCGGGAAGCGGCGGAAAAAAAACTCTCCTCGCGGGTCATCTGCCCCGAGAACAAGGGCGACCGGTTCGACTTCTGAGATCGCCGCGGCACGATGTGCCTCGCGATGACACGGGAGAAACCCCTTAGCGCTTGAGCGCTTTGTATTTCAGCCGGTGGGGCTGGTCGGCCGCGCTGCCTTTGCGCCGGCGCAGGTCCTCCCGGTACTCCGAGTAGTTCCCGAATATCCAGTGAGTACTGCCGTCCTCCTCGAAGGCCAGGATATGGGTCGCAACACGGTCGAGGAACCACCGGTCGTGGCTGACGACGACGGCGCACCCGGCGAACCCCGCCAACGCGTCCTCCAAAGACCGTAGGGTGTTCACGTCCAGGTCGTTGGTCGGCTCGTCAAGGAGGATGACGTTTCCTCCTTCGGACAAAGCCTTGGCCAAGTGGACCCGGTTCCTCTCCCCGCCCGACAGCATCGAGCACTTCTTCTGCTGATCGGTGCCGCCGAAGCCGAACGAGGCGCAAAAAGCCCGGGTGTTCAGTTCCCGTCCGCCGACCTTGATGACGTCCTCCCCGCCCGAGATCTCCTCGAAGACGGTCTTGGCCGGGTCGAGCGAGCGGGACTGGTCGGCGTAGGCGATCCTGACCGTCTCGCCGACCCGGATGCGGCCCGAGTCGGGTGTCTCCGCCCCGGTGATCATCCGCAGCAGGGTCGTCTTGCCGGCGCCGTTCGGGCCGATGACGCCGACGATCGAGCCGGGCGGGATATTGATCGTCAAACCGTCCATGAGCACCCGGTCGCCGTAGGACTTGGTCACGCCCTCGAGCTCGATGACCAGGTTCCCCAGCCTGGGCCCGGGCGGGATGGGCAACTCCTGCTCGTCGCGGTAGCGCTCATAATCCTGACCGAGCAGATTTTCATAGGCGTTGACCCGGGCTTTGCCCTTGGCCTGGCGGGCCTTGGGCGACATCCGAATCCACTCGAGCTCTCGGGCCAGCGTCCTCTGCCGTCGCGACTCGGTCTTCTCCTCGACCGCCAGCCTGGCCTGTTTTTGCTCGAGCCACGAGGAATAATTGCCCTGCCAGGGGATGCCAGTGCCGCGGTCGAGCTCCAGGATCCAGCCGGCGACGTTGTCCAGGAAATAGCGGTCGTGGGTCACGGCGATGACCGTCCCCTTGTAATCCTGGAGGTACCTCTCCAGCCAACCGACGGATTCAGCGTCCAGGTGGTTCGTCGGTTCGTCGAGGAGGAGGATGTCCGGCTCCATGAGGAGGAGGCGGGTCAGGGCGACGCGCCTCCGCTCGCCTCCCGAAAGGATCGTCACCGGGGTTTCGGGAGGCGGGCAGCGGAGCGCTTCCATGGCGATCTCGAGATGGTTATCGAGGTTCCAGGCGTCGTGCTTCTCGATCTCCTCGAGCAGGCGCCCCTGTTCGGCCAAGAGCGCGTCCATATCGGCTTCCGGGTCGCCGAGCTTCTCGTTGACTGCGTCGTAGCGGGCCAGGAGGTCGACGACCGGCTGGACGCCCTCGCGCACGACCTCGAGCACGGTCTTGGCCGGGTCGAGTTGGGGGTCCTGTTCCAACAGGCCGATGCTATACCCCTTGCTCAAGGCGAGCTCGCCGATGTAGCCCTGGTCCCGCCCGGAGATGATGCCGAGCAGCGTCGACTTGCCGGAGCCGTTGAGCCCGAGGACCCCGATCTTGGCCCCGTAGAAAAAGCCGAGAGAGATGTCCTTCAGGACCTGGCGGTTGGGCGGGTGGACGCGGCCCACCCGCGACATGGAGAATATGACTTGGGTGTCTGACGGCATGGCGTGATTTTATAATAATGTTGCTTGGCTGTCCTAACTTCTTGATTAAATTAAATTGAGCCTTAAATTGTGGCTAATAAACAGCCTTAAACAGGCATTCAGCCTTGAAGCTGGTTCGACCTCGAATTCCGTCACGGATGCGACGCGCAAGAGGCATTGCGAAAAGGCGAACCGGTCATGAAATAGTTGTACCCTCGACAGCCGCCCCGGCATTCCGCGGCATGGTCGCATAGAACGCATCGTCCTTCCAGCTGCTTCGGATCGAACTGTCGATTGTAGGCAAAGCCTTCAGGACGGTTCCAGATCTCGGCCAGCGTCTCCGAACGGACGTTTCCCTCGATAAAACAGGGATCATAAAGCGATTCGCAGCCCTTGACCGCGCCGTTGCTGTCGATGCCGATGACCGACAGACCGGCCTGGCACCCGCCCCAATGCCCGAACTTCCAGGGGGTATTGCGCAGGTGCCGCTCATGAGCGTCGAAATAGCCGATGTTATCGCCGGCCATGACGGTCAGGCGCGAGTCGTCCGCCTTGTCCTTGATGAAGCGGGTGATGTCGGGGACCCTCTCCGGCTTGAGAAACAGTTCCCGATCGTCGCTCAGGTTGCCCATCCCGGAAGCCAGCTGCAGCTGCCAACCCGCAACCCCATGGGCGACGAGCAGGTCGTACATCGGTTCAAGGTCGGCGAGATTGAAATCCAGCAAGGTCGTTACGACGGCAATCGGAACGTCCTCCCGGTTCAGCCGTTCAAAGGCCTTGAGCACTCGCCGGAAAGACGTCCGAACGCCTCGGATCCGGTCATGGTTCTCTTCCATCCCATCCAAGGAAATGCCGACGTTGGTCAGCTGCGCGGACTTGATCTGTTCGATCTGCTCATCGCCCAGCAGGAAGCCGTTGGTGATGATGTTCACCCCGGCCCCCCCATCGGACAGGCGCCGGGCGATCCGCTCCCAACCCCGATACAGGAAAACCTCGCCTCCGATCAGGGTTACGCTCCGACAGCCCAAGTCCAGGAGCTCGCCGGCGACCCCGAGGCATTCGTCGGGGCTCAACTCATCGTCGCGCCTCTTCCCCGCCGACGAGCCGCAATGAAGACAGGCCATGTTGCAGCCGAGGGTCAATTCCCAGACGCAATTCTGGGGAAGGTAAGAGATTTCCGGCAAGGGCAGTCCCCGCTCGGTTCTACTCGGGGAGATTCGTTCTCAGGGGAGCGAAGACCCTCCTCCCGATCTTCTCACTGATCCCATACAAGATGACCTTCTGGTGCTCTCCGAGCGGGTCGGTTTGGATGCCTTGGGGAAACGCGGAATCGGAGGGCCGGGCGCTGTTGATGCGGACCGTGAACCAGTTTGTCCCCAGGTTTCCAGTATCGTAGGTCGACTTGGCCGATGTGACGATCATGAAGGGGATGTCTGCGTCCAGGCTGCCGGTCATGTCGACCACAAACGTCAAATGGCCGGCGCGAGGAATACGGGCAGCTTTGTGAATAAATATAAGTTCGTTTCCCTTCGCGTTCACCAGCTCATAAAGCAGAAGCGTATAGCGCCCTGGGCGGCCCTCTACATCGATGACTAGGTTGGCGCCGTTATTGGACACGGTCACCTTTTCCGGGGGGGGCATCGTCTGATCCGTCCCGGCTCCTTCAGCCCAATCCAACCGGTCGCCGTCGATCTTCGGCCGGCGATCCATGGCCGATGTCTTCAAGGTCAACAACAAGGCTTGAGACACGGTAACCGAAGTCACCGCTTTCAGGAAATCACGACGTTCCATGGTCCCTCCGTAGTAATCCCCGAATCCCTTCTCCAGGGTATCCTCAGCACATCCTATTCGCGGGCGCTGTTGAGTGTCAAGACGGCGGGGCCGCAGGGCATCATTGACAGGATTCCGGGCCGAAGATATAGTCTTCTCAAATGTTCGGTCGGAGCTCCGGGGCGTCAGCTTTCAGTATCTTCCTCTGCCGCGGGCGCCGTCCCATCTTGATTCTCGTCTGGGAGAAAATATGGAATCGTCTTCGCTTCGAAAAGCCCTAGGATTCGGCCTGCTGGTCGCGACTCTGGCGGCGTATTCCCTGGGAGCCTCGGCCCCGGTCTCCACCACGCTGGCCCCCAAGAACATCACCTCGACGAGCGCGACCCTGCAGGGGAAGATCGAGCCCGGCGGATTGATCACCGACCTCTATTTCATCTCCTGCGACCCCACCTCGTCGCCGTCGTTCTTCCTCCAGACTCCGACGCGGCAGACCAGCGGAACGACCGCCAAGGCCGTCTCCTTCACCCTGACCGGCTTGAAGCCCGGAACAGCATACAAATACGCGGTCACCGCCATGAACGACAAGGGCAAGCATACGGGTTCCTGCGTCTCCTTCACCACGCTTCCGGCAGGTGCGGGCCAGGCCGCCGCAGCGGCGCCGACCGTGAGCACGCTGGCGGCCACCGAGGTCACCTCGACGACCGCCACCCTCAACGGCACAGTGAATCCCAACGGGCTGGCCACCGAGGTCCGCTTCAAGTCCTGTTCGGCCGTCACGGCGGTCGAGTATTTCTCGCCCACCTCGGAGCGGGACATCGGTTCGGGCCGGACGGCCCAGTCCGTCGGCTATCGGCTCAGCGGCTTGACGCCCGGCAAGACATACAAATACGCCGTCCGGGCGACCAACAGCGCGGGCGACAAGGTCGGCGACTGCGTCTCGTTCGCGACCGGCGCCGTCCAAGCCACGGGCAAGCCGGTCGTTGAAACGCACCCCCCCACCAACCTAGGAGCGACCAGCGTAACTCTCTGCGGCTCGGTCAATCCCAACGGCCTGGCCACGACCTACTCCTTCGTTTCCGGGGAAACGAATGACCGGGCTCTGGCGTACTTTCCCAAGACGGCCGAGCGCCAAGCCGGTTCGTCCGGGACTCCTCTTAACGTCACGGCCAACATCAGCGGACTGCAGTTGAATACGCATTATCAATATAAAATCCAGGCCAAGAACAGCGCCGGAACGGCCGTCGGCCAGTTCGTCTCCTTCACCACGGGGGCGCCGACCGGGGGGGCTCCCACGGTTGCGACGAACAACGCCTATGACATCACGGACACCTCGGCCGTTTTGAGCGCGACGGTCAATCCCAACGGAATCTTAACAAGCATTCAATTCATTTCCTGCGACTCGGCGAGTGCCCCGGGGTATTTTCGCCCCGTCCCCCAGCCCGCTCATAATATGGGAAACGCCAATATCGCTGGTCCCCAGGGCTACACCCTGACGGGATTGAAACCCAATACCACCTATCGCTACGCCGTCACGGCTCAAAACAGCAAAGGCTCGAAAAAGGGAGAATGCAAGACGTTCAAAACCCTTCCGGCCGGCGCCGACACGGCCGACGCGACCACCCTGCCCGCTCAGAACATCAGGCAGACGTCCTTCCGGCTGACAGGGTCGGTGAATCCCAACGCCCTCGAGACGACGGTCTGGTTCGAATCCTGCGTCACCGACAAGAGCCAGGTCGAATATTTTCCGAAGACGGCCGAACAAACGCTCCCCGCGGGTACGACCTTCAAGTCGGTCACTCTGGAGCTCTACCACCTCTTCCCGGGAGTCACCTATCAATACAAGATCCTGGCCAAGAACGCCCGCTACACTGCAACGGGAGTATGCAAGGGCGTGACGACGCTCGCGCCCGAGCCAGGAAAATTCTACGTCCAGACGTTGCCCCCCGCGCAGGTCGAGCGCTCCTACGCCATGCTCCACGGTATCGTGAACCCCAATTGGACGCCGTGCCAGGTGAATTTCGTCTGCGACTCGCCGTCGGCCGGCGGTTTCAATCCCACTTCGAAATCCGATCGTTCCGGAACGGGAATTCAATCGGTCGATACTCGAGTCACGGGATTGAAGCCCGGAACGACTTATACCTATAGACTCCAAGCCACGGACAGCAGCGGGAAAGTCGTCGTCTCCGGCCAGTCGATCACCTTCAAGACCCCGGAATAGACCGGGACGTGAAACCTTATTTTTAAAAGGTGTCTGTCACCGAATTCAACTGACGTGGACCCGCCAGCGCTCGAAGGCATCGGGGTCCAGGATGAAGAGATACGGACCGAAGGCGATCCGCCGCTTGTCCGAGTCGATCACCGGCCGGGTCTGCTTGAGGTCGACCCGGGCCGTCTCGCGCCTGAAGCGGTAGATCACGACCTGTCCGTTCTCGAGGCATAGACAGCAAGGAGAGGATTTGCGGCCGTAGCGGCGGATGACCATGGTCTGATAGGGCGTGCAGAGAGCGGCCATCGAGGCCGAGGCCGGCGACGCGCCCGAGAGGCGCATGACGAACCACAGCACCACCCAGACGACCGCGAAGATCGCCGCCAGGAAAAGGATGAACTGCCGGAGGCTCTGCATGACGAAGGGCGAGATGCGGCTTTCGATGCGCCGCAGCTCCTCGGCCAGCGCAGGGGCCGGCGGCCTGCCTTGGACCTTCAGGTTGAGCAGGCAGGCGTGGAAGGCGCGGCGGCCATGGTCCAGGGTCGAATGGGGGGAATTGACGTCGAGCCAGAAGAGGCTGCCTCCCTGCTTGAAGATCACGGCCGCGGTATAGCCCTTGCTACGTCGCCGCAGTCCGTAGAGGCCGCGTTCGCCGATGGAGACCGGCTCGATGAGGTAAGGCTTGGGAAAGCTCTTGCGCAACAGCCCCTCCAGGTCGGGGTCCTCCCCGCAGGGACTGCTCAGCACGCGGAAACGGGAGGGCAGGGCGAATCCCTTCCATTCGCCCAGGTCGAGGGGCCGGGTCGGGCCGGCTGGGAAGAGCGAGCGCAGGCCGATGAATTCCCGCTCCTCGAGCGCCGCGCCCGACCTGGAGAAGATGACGGCCATGACCGCCAAGACCGCGACATAGATGACCAGGACCAGGACGAGTATCTTGCGCCAGGTCATGCCGGGACCGCTTCCTCAGCTCTCTTCATGAAGGGATGATATCCCTCGCCGCGGAGCAGAGTCAATCAAGATCGGTGGCTGACATCTCAATACACTGGATTCTCCCCGGCCGAATAAGGGAAACAAGATGTCTGTCACCGAATTCATTAATATCGGCCTGCTCCCAGACGACGGGCTCATCGCTCAGTCCAACCCCGAGTGCAATCCGAGTGCAACACTCAATAATGTACTGTAAGGAAATATAAAAATAAGATATCTTAGCTTGGGTCACAATATGGCCATAATCGAGAAATAATTAACAAGTAATTAAAGATAACATATGCATAGCAATAAAAAGAGCGTAGGAATATTTCATTATACTCTCACGAAAGCCGGGGGGGCTGAGGCCAAGCCTCTTTTTATTGCCGAAGCGCTAAAAAATGACTATGACGTGACTTTTGTAACATCTTATGCTTCTTCGTTAGATGAATTAAATCGATTTTATGGAACACATCTCAATGCCGAAGATGTTCGGATTATCATTCATCCTCTCTCTTTCATTTTAAAAAGGCTTAAAGGACTTGCTGTATTGCGCGGCGCCATATTTTCTCGATTCTGCCGAAAACTCTCTGATTCATTCGATCTCGTCATATCGACTTCAAACATGATGAATTTCAAGAAACCCGGGATACAATTTATGAAAGGCTTTGGATTCAGCGATGCCGTTTGGAGAGAATTTGAAAGAAGCGATAAACCGTTTTTTCATAAAAACAATGTATTCAGAAGAACCTACATTCACATCGCTAAGAGAATAAGCCTCCATTCAGAAGAGGGGTTCAAGCGAAACCTCACAATCGCCAATTCGAAATGGCTTGCTCAACTGCTGGAAAAAAGAGTAGGCATTGAATGTCGAGTTGTCTATCCGCCGGTGATCGATGGATTTGTCGAATTCCCATGGGAACAAAGATGTGATGATTTTGTTTATATCGGCAGGCTGGCGCACGAAAAGAGGATCGAGGATATCATCGAAATAGTGAACCGGCTGCGTGAAAAGGGCTCTCGTATCAATTTGCATCTCGTAGGTGCTCTTGTAAGCTCGAAGTATGTATCATTTCTTAAGAAAATCGCAAAGAAAAAGGGCGATTGGATAGTATTTGAAGGATTGAAATATAAAGATCAAAAACAGAATTTTCTTGTGAAGTATAAATATGGAATCACGGCTCATCCGAATGAGCCATTTGGCATTTCTATTGCTGAAATGGTTAAGGCCGGGATGATTGTCTGGGTTCCTGATGGGGGCGGGCAGGTTGAAATCGTTGATCACCCGCTTCTCATTTATCAAGACGGGAGTGATGCGGTAGAGAAAATATGGGAAATCATCGGGGACCGTAAGAAACAGGAAGAATTGAGAGCTCATTTAAATAAGATGAAAAACATATTTTCAATTGAAAAGTTCAAAAGAGAAGTCAAAGCCATTGTGCAAGACTATTTTGAATGATATGGCTCGGTCCGACCCCAATCATGCTCCAGGCCGAATTGGGGGAAGTCGTTAGACTCAGGAATGAGGGACACAGTATTGTGTCCCCCTTCGGTGCTGCAGTCGTCCTCCAACACGGGGACACAATACTGTGTCCCCGTGTTGGGCAGTCTTGAAATGGGAGCGCGGGCGCCAAGTTCGCCGCCCGGATCTCAGCGGGCTTTTTCCAGGATCTCCTTCTCCAAAGCGGCCAGCTTCAGCTCGGCTTGGGCCGCTTCCAGGGCCGCTTGGAGATAGCGGGACTCCGTGGAGTCCGCCAACCCCTGGCGTTCGAGGGTCGTTATCCGCTCGAGTTGATTCTCCAGGGATTCGACCTTCGCCCGGACGGATTTGACATTCGCCTCCGCGGACGTCAGCCGGCCCTGGATCTCGACCTCTTGGGCCGAGACGGCCCCCGAGAGGAAGCGCTGTCTCATCGCCAGCCGGTCGCGAATCTCTTCGATGGCCGCTGTCCGGGCGGCGGCCATCGCTTTCAATCCTTCAAGCTCATCGGCGGAGACCAGGCTCTTCTCGACGAGCTGCCGTGTCCGCTCCCCGGCGGCCTCCATCTGTTTCAGCTCCTCCTCGGCGTCCCGCCGGTCGAGCTCCAGCCGCCCACGGCACGCTCCGAAACGGCCATTTCGTCCGCGATTTCCTTGACGCTCAGTCCGTCGAAATAGAACGCCTCGAGAATCCTGTGCTCGGTCACGCGCCTGCTCTCCTTCCGATATGCGCTTTACTCTATTAACGCACGGGGCGCGGAAAAACCCACGTCCTAAA
>Ga0299912_10002872_pt1 | contig 14125 bp, 13 predicted proteins | sample RVTome_2_FD_207667 | JGI IMG/M metagenome (GOLD analysis project Ga0299912, IMG submission 207667) | Soil microbial communities from uranium-contaminated site in the Upper Colorado River Basin, Wyoming, United States - RVT95D214 (version 2) ...
GCGAACCCGGGTGTTTGAATCTACAATCCCCGGGGTCGGCATTCCAACGCAAACAATAGCCGTGGAGGAGACCCTATGCCAGCTCGCTCGCAGTGGAAGATTGTTCCGGTCGTATTGGCGCTGTTTGGCGCAATGGCGGCGGCCCACGCCGCCGGGATCCCGTACCCGACCAAGCCGGTCCGCATCATCGTCCCCTATCCGCCCGGCGGCTCCACCGATCCGACAGCGCGCGCGTACGGCAACTGGCTGTCCGAAAAATTCAACGTGCCGGTGGTGATCGACAACCGGCCGGGCGCGGGCTCGACGATCGGGCACGCCCTCGGCGCCAAGGCCACGCCGGACGGCTACACGCTGGTGCTCGGCACTTCCGGCGGGCTGGTGGTCAGCGCCGCCTTCGGCACCAGGCTGGCGTACGACCCGATCAGGGATTTCGCGCCCATCGGCGTGGGCGTCTATGCACCGTTCCTGATCGTGGTGCACCCCTCCGTGCCGGCGAAAAGCGTAACGGAACTGGTCGAGCTGGCGAAGGCACAGCCGGGCACAATCAATTTCGGATCCCCCGGCAGCGGCACGCCCAACCACCTCGGCATGGAATTGCTCACGGCCATGACGGGCGCGAAGTTCACGCATGTGCCCTACAAGGGCGGCGGCGCCGCGACGGTGGACCTCGTGGCGGGCCGCATCCAGGCGATCTTCGGCAGCATTCCGCAGTGGCAGGCGCACATTGCCAGCGGCAAAGTCCGCGCCATCGCCATCGGGCACCCCACGCGGGTGCGCACCATGCCCGACGTGCCGGCGGTCGCCGAGACGTTCCCGGGATTCAACAACACGACCTGGTACGGGCTGCTCGGGCCGGCGGGCACGCCCGCGGCTATCGTCAACAAGGTCAACGCCGAGATGAAACGCGCGATCGACAACCCCGCGTTCGTCAAGCACCTCGAAACCATCGGCCTCGAGCCCGCCTACACCACGCCGAAGGAAATGGGCGATTTGATCCGCACCGAGCTGGCGCGCTGGACCAAGGTCGTGCGCGATGCGGGCATACAGGCGAACTGAGCGGTTTTCCGGGCGGATCGTGCTTCTTCGACGAGAGCTCAGGGCCCCATGGATTATTGAAAAAAATGAGGGGTGAGGCGCGAGGAGTGAGCGGTACCCGTCAAGCCACCTCTCAAGGCACCCGTCAAGCGCACCCCTCAAGGGGGTATTGAACAGAAGGTATTGAAAAGAATGCTCCGTGCGAACCTTGCCCGAAGAGCAGTGCTCCTCAAGCACTCGGGCTGCCCCCGGAAAAGCGCAAACAATAAATACGGTTAGGCTAACGTTCCCGTGATTGATGACGGAACCCGGTGGTCCGTCCGCGGTTGCAGCGCGGGTCGTAAAGCGACCATCCAACATCGCCCGTCTTGACAATCCGCCTTGCGCACGGCGGATTACTACCTCTCGACCTGATCGATCGCCTTCTGGCAAATGCTGGTGATGCGCTTGTACGCTGTCTGGCGTTTTCGCCGGTTTGTATGTTCCGGAATTGCCTCGATTTTCTTGATAACGTTTTTGCAAGCCCGCAACAGCCGTTTCGATTCGACCAGAATTTTTGGGTATTTCCTGAGCGTGGCGACTTCTTTGCGAGTCAGGTTTTGCAATATGTGATATTGACTGCGTGTCACCTTGACGGTTTTCATGATTCCCCCTGATAGTCGTTATGCTTGAGCGCAATGCGCGCGAAGACTCGCTGCGATTTTATGCTCGCGGGGCAATACAAATATTACAAATTGATGACAGATCCGGCGTATGGCAGGCTTTGCGACAACTCGTTCTGATCGTGTCTTCTTTAGAAGTCGGCAATCGTAATGCAGAAAAATATCCCCAAATTCTGTGGATAAGTGTGTGCATAAGGAATGCAAATCCGCCGGTAACGCTTGATTGCACATTGATGTTACGCGGCCCGCACAAAATCCGCGCAATTCGATCACGTGAATTTTTTCGCGGAAATGATGCTGCGGTCGAGCGTCGGAGGGCCCGAGAAAATCTTGACTCGAAGACCGGGGAACGCAGACAGCGCTCCCTGGAATGTGGCAGAATGAATTTACTTTCAAAAAACCAAATTAAGGGGCTCCCATGAACGTGAATGAAAGTAATATTCCCACGGACGTTAACTGGGTTGACTATTGCGATGCGCTGGCAAGCGAGGCGTGGCTTGAATCCCGAAAGGGAAGTTTGCTGAAAAAAAATCTGGGCTCACGTATGGATTTGCGGGATGACGGCAAGAGCGCCCGGGTTCCCGAAGAACCCTCGACCTTGAATGAGGGCGGGTAGAAACCTCTGCCGCTTTGCGGGCCCCGCCCCGCTGTTTCGCAGCTGCGCGAAACAGGAAGCTTAGTACGACCGCTCCCGGATTTGGGGGGAGATCATGAGCAGGAAGGGGATCTCCCCCTTTGCCACGATCAACGAGCCGGTTGCCATTACGATCTTCTTGTTTTTTTTCTTGACCGCCGAGTTGAGCTCATAGGACATAGGCGACGGATAGCTGCTCTCATTGTTCAGGTGTTTGATGAATGTGTCGACAATGTAGCGGGCGGGCATTCGAAACAAATCTGCCTTGGCGTCAAATTCATAGGTTTCATTGCCGCCGGTCTCGGCGTCCAGCAATGCCGCACAGTAGGTTACGCTTGCCATGTTCAGCTTTTTTGATTCTGCAAAATACGCATTCGACGCCATAAATGTTGCGGGATTGTGTCAGTAATGACAATTAAGACAACGTGCGATACGTCTGCCGATGCGGGAAGGCTCGCCTAAACTCGCGTCATGACTTTGATCGGGAAGGTACCAGGCGTAATGCGCCGCATGAAGATCACATCCGGAACAATGCGCTGCGCTTATTGCGCCCTACCGCACTGTTTCGCACGGAGCACACAGAGTTTTCTTTTCAATACCCCCTGGCACACGGAGTAATTCCTAAATTTTTGTTCTTCTCAGCGTTCTTCGTGTACCCGTCAAGCGGGTATTGAAAAGAAGGGGTATTGAACAGAAGGCATTAAAAGGAATGCTCCGTGCGAAACAGCTTTCAACCGGCATCGCTCATCCGTCCTTGCGACGCCGCAGCCACGCATCGAGCGAGAACCGGCCGCCGCCGGTCACAAAGAGCAGCAGGAAGCCGCCGATCGCTCAATCCGCCTTCGCGCCGCTCGCCTTCACCACTTTCGACCACTTGGCGATTTCGTCGCGGATCAGCTTGTCGAATTCTTCCGGCTTGCTCCCGGATATTTCCACGCTCTGTTCGGCAAACTTCGCCCTGACGTCGGGCGCGGCGAGCGCCTTGAGCAGCGCCGCATGCAGCCGGTCCACGATCGGGCGCGGCGTGCCCGCCGGCACGAGCATGCCGTACCACGAGTTCGACTCGGTGCCCTTGATGCCGGATTCGGCCACTGTCGGCAGCGACGGGAAGGTGGGCACCCGCTTTTCGCTCGCCACTGCGATTGCGCGCAGGCGGCCGGCCCTCACGAGCGGGGTGGCGACCACGAATGTGGTGATCGTGAGCTGGGTCTCGCCGCTCATCGTTGAAACCATCGCGGGCGAGGCGCCCTTGTACGGCACGTGCCTGATGTCGATGCCGGCGGTCACCTTGAGGAGTTCCGCCGCCAGGTGCAGCGGCGTGCCGTTGCCCGGAGATGAGTAAGTGATATCCCCGGGCCTCGCCTTCGCCAGCCTGACCAGCTCCGGCACGGTCTTCACGGGCAGCGAGGGGTTGACGAGGATGACGTGCGGAACCGCGCCGATCAGCGCCACGGGCTGGAAATCCCTGACCGTATCGTAGGGCAGCTTGTCGAACAGCGCGGCGTTGCTCGCATGGCTCGCATAGGCCATGAGCACGGTGTAGCCGTCGGGCGCGCTCTTGGCCACGTGATCCGTGCCGATGTTGCCGCTCGCGCCGACGCGGTTGTCGACGATCATCTGCTGGCCGAGCGCCTCGGATAACTTCGGCCCAAGCAGGCGGGTGACCGTATCGATGCCGCCCCCCGCCGGAAACGCGACGACCAGCCGCACCGCTTTGACCGGGTAAGCCTGCGCCCACGTCCCGGATGCCGCGGCGAAGCCGCCGACGAGAAGTGCCAGGGCCGCGGCCGATGCAGCGAGGCGGCGCGTTGCGCGGAGTTCACTATTGTTCATTTCGTACCCCCTGTTTTTTGCGAACGGGACCATGCCCCGGCGCAGTTGCAAATCTTGTCATCGTGGAGCGAACGCGATCGGACCTTCTACTCGATTTTCACGCCGGCCGCTGCAGCAACCTTCGCATACCGTGCGAGGTCCTTGCGAATCTGGTCGGCGAACTGCTCGGGTGTGTTGCCCATGGCCTCTGCGCCCTCGGTCGCCAGCCTCTCCTTGACGTCCGGCATTGCAAGCACACGCTGCATCTCGGCATTGAGCTTCGAGATGATGTCCTTCGGCGTCCCGGCGGGCACGAGAATGCCGTACCAGGAATCGGATTGCAGATCGGGCATGCCGGACTCGGCGAAGGTCGGGATCGCCGGAATCGCCGGAGCCCGCGTCCCGGCGGCCACGGCGAGGGCGCGCAGCTTCCCCGCTTTGACGTGTGGCAGGATCCCCGGAAGCAGGTTGAACATCATCTCGATATGGCCGCCCACGAGATCGGCAAGGGCCGGCGGCCCCCCTTTATACGGCACATGCACAATGTCGATCTTCGCCATGCTGCGCAACATCTCGCCGGTAAGATGCGCGGAACTGCCCGCGCCGAACGAGGCGTAGTGAAGCGCACCGGGGCGGGCCTTGGCTAAAGCAATCAGCCCGCCGAGCGTTTTTGCCGGAAGCGATGGGTGCACGACGAGCACGTATGGCGAGCCGGCAAAATTGCTGACCGGCGCGAAATCCTTCAGGGAATCATACGGAAGCTTGGCGTAGACCGCCGGGTTTGTGGTTTGCGTGCCGGTAGTGCCCATGAACAACGTATAGCCGTCGGGCTGCGCCTTGGCGGCGGCCTGGGCGCCTATGATTCCCGCTGCGCCGGCACGGTTGTCCACAATAATCGGCTGCCCCCACGACTCCGTCATTTTCTGGCCGAGTATGCGGGCCAGAATATCGGCGTTGCCGCCGGCAGGAAAAGGCACGATGATGCGAACGGGCTTCGCGGGATAAGGTTGGGCGGAAACATTCGGAGCGATAGCGAAAACGAGCAGCGCCGCGGCAAGCGCAGCGAACAGGCATTGCCGTATGGATGTCATTTGAGGGCCTCCTGAATTTGCCATGATACCGGCAACCTGGTCCATCGACCGGAGGCATTGCTCGCGATCTGAATTAAATGATGGCACGCGGCGGTTCGCCCCGTTGCCCTGCGGGCGCAGCGTGGCGCCGAAAAGGATCACAGACGCCGGCGGGGAAAGTTGATGAATAAGGTATCTATTTGTTTCTATTAGTATTTATAGAAACAGGCGCGGGTGATCATGAAGCCGGATCACGCCGGGTCCGGGGTCAGTTTAACCTTTCCGGAGCAAGCGTGATTGCAGCCGCCGCAACGCTCTCCTCGGCGTGCTCGATAGACTGGTGCACCGGCGGGCTTACGCCGCCTCGTTTACCCTGTTCAGCGCCGAGCCCGCGCGGAACCATTCGATCTGGGGCGCGCTGAAGGTATGGCCGAGCAGCAGCGTTTCCGTTTCTCCATTCGCGTGCCTGACCTGGCACGTGACCGGCTTGCCGGGTTCCATCCTTGAAAGTCCGGTGAGACTGATGCGATCGTCTTCGCGGATCCGGTCGTAGTCTGCCGGGTTCCGGAACGTGAACGCCAGCAGCCCCTGCTTCTTCAGGTTCGACTCGTGGATGCGCGCAAAGCTGCGGGCGATGACCGCGACCCCGCCCAGCAGGCGCGGCGAAAGCGCGGCGTGCTCGCGGCTGCTGCCCTCGCCGTAGTTCGCGTCGCCGATGACCAGCCACTTGATCCCCTGCGACTGGTAATAGCGCGCATTGCCGGCAACCGACTGGCCGCTCTCCCCGGTCAGCACATTCCTGCTCTTGCCCGCTTCGCCGCTAAAGGCGTTGGTCGCGCCGAGGAACATGTTGTCGCTGAACTTGCCGAGGTGCCCGCGGAAGCGCAGCCACGGCCCCGCCGGGGAAATATGGTCGGTCGTCGTCTTGCCGCGGGTCTTGATCAGCACGGGCATGTCGAGATAGTCCTTGCCGTCCCACGCCGGCCACGGCTGCATCAGCTGGATGCGCTCGCTGGCGGGGTTCACCTTCAGCTCGACCTGGCTGCCGTCCGCGGGCGGGGCGATGTAAGTGGCGTGACCGCGATTGAAACCGCCGGGCGGCACCTCCGGCGCCGCCTTGGGCGGCTCCAGCCGGAATGGGTGGCCGTCGGCGCCCGTCAGCGTGTCCCTGAGCGGGTTGAACGACAGCCGGCCCGCAAGCCCCAGCGCGGTGACGATCTCCGGGCTGGCGATGAAGTTCATCGTGGTCGGCTGGCCGTCGTTGCGCGCGGGGAAGTTCCGGTTGTACGAAGTGACGATCGTGTTGGGCGACGTCGCGGCTTCCTGCGACCGGCGCCACTGCCCGATACAGGGGCCGCAGGCGTTGGCCAGCACGCTGCCGTTGACGTCCTTGAGCGCTTGCATCTGGCCGTCGCGCTCGATGGTGGCGCGCACCTGCTCCGAGCCCGGCGTGATCATGTACGGAATGTTCATCCCAAGGCCATGCGTCCGGGCCTGCCCGGCAACATCCGCCGCGCGGCTCATGTCCTCGTACGACGAGTTGGTGCAGCTGCCGATCAGCGCGGCCGAGATTTTGTCCACGAAGCCGTTCTTCGCATCGGCCACTTCGGCGGCGAGCGCGGATATCGGGCGCGCGCGATCCGGCGAGTGCGGTCCGACGATGTGCGGCTCGAGCGTGGACAGGTCCAGCCTGACCACGCGCTCGTAGTACTGCTCGGGATGGGCCTCCACTTCCGGGTCGGGTTCCAGCAGGTGCTGGTACTGCGCCATGAGCGGCACGAGGTTGCCGCGCCCCGTGGCCTGCAGGTAAGCGGCCATGCGGTCGTCGGCGGGGAACATCGAGGTCGTCGCCCCCAGCTCGGCGCCCATGTTGGCGATGGTCGCCTTGCCGGTGGCGCTGATCGTGCGCGCGCCGGGGCCGATGTATTCGACGATGGCGTTGGTGCCGCCGGACACCGTCAGCGCACCCGCGACGTAAAGAATCACGTCCTTGGGCGCCGTCCAGCCGCCCATGCGGCCGGTCAGGTACACCACGATGCGCTTCGGGTACAGCACTTCCCACGGCAGCCCGGCTATCGTTTCGACGGCGTCCGCGCCGCCGACGCCGACGGCGCACGCGCCGAGTCCGCCGGCGTTGGGCGTGTGCGAGTCCGTGCCGATGATCAGTTCGCCGGGAAAAGCGTAGTTTTCCAGCACCACCTGGTGAATGATTCCCGCCCCGGGTCCCCAGAAGCCCGCGCCGTATTTTCCCGCCGCCGAGCGCAGGAAGTCGTACACCTCGGTGTTCTCCGCCAGCGACTCGCGCAAGTCCCGGACGCCTTCGTTACGCGCCTGTATCAGGTGGTCGCAATGGATCGTGGTCGGCACCGCCACGCGCGCGCGCCGCGTCTGCATGAACTGCAGCATGCCGGTCTGGCCGAGCACGTCCTGAAACACCACCCGGTCGGGACGCAGCGACAGGTAGCTCTTGCCCGCCACCAGGTCCTGGTGCGCGGGGTCGTCGAGATGCCCGAGCAGGACCTTGTCCGCCAGCGTCAACGGCTGTTTCAGGCGGTGGCGAACGACTTCGATATTTCGCGCCATGGTCGCGTAGACCCTGGCGGCCATCTCTGGAGTGGATTCGACTGTGACCATGCTGCGGCCCTCCCTCAGGTAATCGATGAAATGGCGGGAGCTTAACCAAACAACCGAGGAATAGGTTTCATAAAATATAGTAGTATCTGGAATATGTTGGAAGGTATCGACGCCCTGATTGCCCTGGAACGGTTCGGCACCGTGAGCGAAGCGGCGGTCCGGCTGCGGCTCACCCAGTCCGCCATCAGCAAGCGTATCCAGGCGTTGCAGCGGACGGTCGGATTCAGGCTCGTGGAGCCCGACGGCCGCAGGATCCGGCTGACCGCCCCCGCGATCGATTTCCTGGAACGCGCGCGCCCGCTGATTGCGGATTTGCGCGGACTGACCAGTCCGATAAGGGACGGCGCCGCTGCGGATTTCTCGATCGCGCTGGCGGATTCGATCGCGTCTTCCTGGGGCCCCGCGGTGATCAGCCGTGCGCTCCGGGGGCTGAAGGGCGTCAGCGTCCGTCTGCACGCCCATCGCAGCGTCCTGCTGGTCGAGAGCGTCAGGCTGGGCCGTTATCACATCGGGCTCAGCACCGACCTGCCCGCCACGAAGGACCTGATTCACTATCCCGTCATCGACGAGCCTCTGGTGCTCATCCATTCCGGTTTCAGCAGAGAGACGCACCGGCGGGTCGTCCGGAATCAGCCGTTGATTTCGATCGAGCCGAGCTCGGCTACCTGGAGGGCGATCGAACCGCAGATCCGGGAGCGTCATCCGCACTTGCTCGAGCGCCCCCTCATACCGGTGGAAACGTTCAGCGCCACCGTGCAGATGGTCAAAGCCGGGTTCGGCGACGGCCTGGTGCCGCTGGGGATCGCGATCGAGATGAACCTCGACAAACGCTGCTACCGCGAGATCCCCGGCGTCAGGCGGCACATCTCGCTGATCACCCGGAAGACGGTCAACCAGCTTGCCGGCTTCCGCCTGTTGCGGGAGCAGCTGGTGAAAGAAGCGGCGCGGTATTTTTCCGGGAAGACCGGCAAATAGCGGCTAAAGCTTCACCGCCAGGACAGGTCGGTTCTCGACCTTGCGCCGATCGATGAGATTCCCTTGGTGTCGGCATTAGGCAGCGACGCCGCTATTCTCCGGCGTTATGCATCAGCCGGCCCGGTGTGCAACTTCAACCCGGGCGCTTTGCAGATTTTCATGACGGTCGCGAAACGGTCGTGGAGAACGCCGGGAAATAATATATCTATTTGTTTTTATTGATGTTTATAGAAACAGGCGCGGGCGATCGTGAAGCCCGATCACGGCGGGTCCGGGAACTTGTATCGGGTCAGAGGCTCTGAATTGCTGTATCATTCTTCCCCCCGGCGGCGACCCGCGCCTGAACTGACACAACGGCTGCAATGAGGTCCATTTGATATGCAAGAAATCCTGAAATACCTGAAACAAAGCGGCGAGCGGCTCGATTCGGAGATCGCCGCGGCGACCGGCCTCTCGCTGGCGAAAGTGCGCCTCGGCGTGACCGACCTGCATGCCCGCGGAGCCGTCATGATGTGCCGTTCGATCCGATACATGAACGGCAAGGAGATCGACGCGATAGTCTGCCGCATCTCCGGATATATTCCGCCGGCCGCCCCCGGCAGGAAACCCAAAACCAAGGCGTAGCAGCCTGTCGGGCGTGGCCCCATAGTGCTTTTCATTTCAGGAATTTGTCGAACCCGAGTCCGACAAATTCCTGAGCCGCTCGCCTGATCGTCGTTCCTCCCGTAAACTCCCGGTTCGATTTCACTCGGGAGAACACCATGCTGCGTATCTACGGCTCCGCCAAGTCCCGCGCCCTGCGCGTGCTCTGGATGGCGGGCGAACTCGGAATTCCCTACGAGCACAAAGACTGGCTGCCGCGCTCGCCGGAAACCAAGACGCCGGAATTCCACGCGCTCAATCCCAATTACCGCGTGCCGGTGATCGACGACGACGGCTTCGTGCTGTCGGAGTCGATGGCGATCAACTTCTATCTGGCGAAAAAGCACAAGAGCCCGCTCTATCCATCAGACCCGAAGAACGAGGCGCTCGCGCTGCAGTGGAGCCTGTGGGAGACCGACCGACTCGACCGCCAGATCGTCACCTACTGCCGGCACACGAAGGACCTTCCCGAAGCCGAGCGCAAACCGGAGATCGCCGAGGCCGCGTGGAAGGAAGTCGTGCCGGCGTTCGACGCACTGGAGGCTGCACTCGCGAAATCCGCGTGGCTCGCTGGCCCCGCGTTCTCGGTGGCCGATCTCAACGTCGCCGCGGCGCTCTATCGCGCGCTGACGCTCGATCTGGCGAAATGGCCGCACGTCAAAGCGTGGTTCAACCGCTGCTGGGAGCGCCCGGCCGCGAAGAAAGCGCGCGCGATGCGGGAATAACGAGCCTGGTCCGGCGCAATGCGCTGCGCGTGTTGCGCCCTACGGCGTTAAAAGCGGAGACACGAAGGACACAAAGTAAGACATGCAAGGGACCCGGAACTTTGAGTCCTGCAGTCTGAATCAGGTCTTTGCCAGAGTTATTGGTTTTCCTTCGTATACCCCTCAAGGGGTATTGAGAAGAATCCTCTGTGCACCCGTCAAGCGCACCCCTCAAGGGGGTGTTAAAAAGAAGGTATTTAAAAGAATCCTTCGTGTCTATGCTTTGACTTGCTTTTCCTTTGCGAACCTTCGCGTTACTTTGCGGCCTTCGCGTTCATGCTTTTTTTAGCGCAGGCGCAAAGGTTTCCGGATGAGAGCCCTGTTCCGTGCAAGACGCTGCGCTTATTTGCGGGGCTTTTGCAGTTGCCTTAACCCCGGGGCCGCCTGGCTCGATGGCGGCCCCGTCACCCGGGCTCCGGACCGGGACCAGCGGCGCCGGAATAATCCTGCTCCGGAAGTGTTAACCCTCGTGCCGAAGACACCGTACGTCGACTCGAGGAGGAGCCCGTGAAAAAAGCGCTCGTGTTGTTCATCGTTCTGGCCGTCGCGCCAGCCGCGCAAGCCGCGGATGTCGAGGCCGGCAAAGCCAGGGCCGCCACCGTGTGCGCGGCCTGCCACGGCGCAACCGGGGTGAGCGTGAGCGATGCGATCCCCAATCTCGCGGCCCAGCGGGCGGGTTACCTCGCGGCGCAACTGAAGGCGCTCAAGGAAGGCACGCGCAAGAACCCGGTCATGAATGCGATCGCGGCCCAGCTCAGCGCCGAGGACATGGCCAACGTCGCGGCCTACTTCGCCTCGCTGCCTGGCGCCACGACGGGCGCGAAGTCCACGTTCCCGCCAAACGTCGCGAAGACCGGCGTGACCTTCCCCGAAGGCTACAAGGACACGTTCACGAAGTACCACACGATCAATTTCCCCGCGACGAAGCAGGTGCGCTACTACTACGCGAGCAAGCCCGCAGTGGCGGCGGCGAAAGCGGGCAAGCCGCTGCCGGACGGCTCGGTGCTGTTGGCCGAGGCGTACGCGGCGAAACTCGATACGGACAACAAGCCGGTGACGGGCGGCGACGGCTTCTACGTGGCGGACAAGCTCCTCTTCTACACGGCGATGGCGCGCGAAGCGGGCTGGGGCGGAGACATTCCCGAGATGCTGCGCAATGGCGACTGGAACTACGCGATCTTCACGACCGGCAAGCAGCACCGGCCCGGCGTGAACCAGGCCGAGTGCCTTGCCTGCCACAAGCCGCTCGACAACACGAGCTACACGTTCACGCTCAAGCAGCTCGCCCAAGCCAAGTAAGCCTGGCGGCGGTCGGTGGTCGCGCCATTTGATATGCAGTCGGCGCACTTGAGCACGGCGCTCTCAGTGGCTGATCTCAACGTTGCGTCGTGTCGCGCGCTGCGCGCAGCGAAGCAGCGGAGCCGTTTCTTCAGCGCAGCAGGAAGTGCAGGAGATCAGCGTTGCGGCTGAAGCTGCCGTTCGACGGCAGCCTCGCCTTCCAGTTGTAGACGACGAGCGGCACGTCGGACTCGTGCAGCGAGCCGTGCGAGCGGTAACTTTCCTCGAGCGCCTCGAACTCTCCCGCCAGCTCGCCGAACACCGTGTCCCGGTCTCCCGTCACCACCAGCTCGCCGATGCGGTCGGGCATGAGGTCGAAATCGCGCGCGGCCTCTTCCCGCGTCCTCACCGCCTCTATGCCCTCGAGCCGCAGGATGCGTTCTTTCACGTCGGGCGCGTCCTCCGGCGAGTTGAGCCAGACGTAGGCGGTGCCGCCGAAGGTGCGATGGTGCTTGACGTAGCGGTCCTTCTCGGCCGACAGCGCGAATTTGACCTGCGTGCCACGCGCGCCGAGCGCCTTGTCGAGGTCCCAGCAGCGCTTCTTGTAATTCATGCCGTGGTCGGCGGTGAAGAAGAACGCCGCGTCGGGCGCGGCCTCGGCCGCCTGGCCGATCAACTGGTCGAGCCGCGCGAGATGCTGCTGCGATTCCTCGCGGTCCGGCGCCCACATGTGCATGGGGTAGTCGGTGGTATGCACATAGAGCACGCCGATGTCGGGCCGCCTCCTGAGCAGGTCCACCGCCACCGTCCACAGCCAGTAGTTGATCTCGCGGCTGTAGATGTTGGGGGCGGGGCCGTAGCGCTCGACGTATTCCGCCGGCGGGCTCTCGGCGGCGATGGCGATTTCGGCGCCGCCCGCGAGCAGGTTGACGGATTTCTTCTTGCAGGTCAGCAGGGCCGACTTCACGCCATGCAGCGCCGCGCGCTGGCTGATGGTGGGCCGCAGCAGGAAATCCGCGCTTTCCATGTAGTCCGCCTCGCCGGTCTCCTCGTTGTAATAGGAATTGCCGGTCAACCCGTGCTCGCGCGGCAATGCGCTGCAACTGATCGAGACGTTGTTGACATTGGTCACGGTCGGCATGATCGCCTTGACCTCGCGCTCGAGGCCGGCCGTCGCCATGTGGCGCAGGCCCGGCATGGGCTGCGCGGCGAAATAGTCGGTGCCGAAGCCGTCGATCATGCCGATCACGATGCGCTGGTTGAGCGTTCCCGAGTTCATAGTTTCTCCTTGTGGTTGCGTTATCCGACGAGTCCGGTCACAAAATCCCGCACCGTCGGGTGGCGCGGGTTGATCAGCATGTCCTCGCGCGGCCCGGAAGCGACAGCTTCCCCGTCCAGCATGAACACGCAATGCGCGGCCACGCGCCGCGCCTGCGCGATGTTGTGGGTGACGATGACGATGGTGTAGTCGTGCGCGAGTTCGCGGACCAGGCCTTCGATCACGGCGGTCGCGCGCGGATCGAGCGCCGAGCACGGCTCGTCCATCAGCACGATGGAAGGGCGCACCGCGAGCGTGCGCGCGAGGCACAACCGCTGCTGCTGCCCGCCCGACAGGGCGAGCGCGGAGGACTTCAGGCGGTCCTTCACCTCGCCCCACAGCCCGACGCGCTCGAGGTAGTGGCGCGCATCGTTCACGGGATCGCGCGCGAGGCCGTGGTAGCGCGCGCCGAACAGCACGTTGTCGAGAATGGACATCGGGAACGGCGCGGGTTTCTGCTGCAGCATGCCGGCGTGCGCGCGCACCCAGCTCGCTGAAGCGCCGTCGCGGTAGACGTCGAGCCCGTCGAGCAGCACCGATCCGGCCTCGACGCGCGCGCCGGGCGTAAGCTCGAGCGTGCGGTTCAGCGTTTTCAGCAGCGTGGACTTGCCGCAGCCGGACGGCCCCAGGATCGCCGTCACCCGGTGCCGCGGGAACGCGGCGCTGACCTCCCGCAGCCTGACCGCGCCGCTATAGGAGACCGTGAGTCCGCGCGCTTCCAGCGCGCAGGGCGCCGCGGTCGCTGGCCCAACGGTCGGTTGGAGGTGCGGAAGGATCGCTAAATTATCCATATAAAACAATTAATTATGTTAAATTTCCCGGCGCCGTTTGAGGAGCAGCGCAAATGCAGAAATCGCGAGCACCAGAATGGCCAGCACGAGCGCCGAGCCGTAGGCGTACGCCGTCGCGCCGATTTCGCTCGTGACGAAATAGAGATGGGTGGGCAGCGCCATTACCGGCTTGAACAGCCCGAGCGGCTCCTTGGTGAACACGGTCGCCGCCGTGAACAGGAGCGGGGCCGCCGCGCCGAGCGCGTGAACCGCGGCGAGCACGATGGACGTGAGTATCGCGGGCCAGGCGACCGGCCACACCACGCGCGCGAACAGATACGCATGCGAGACGCCCAGCGCATGCGCCGCCTCGCGCAAGGCCGGATTCACCGCCCGCAGCGCCTCGTGCGTGCCTATCAGTATCAGCGGCAGCATCACGAAGCCGAGCGTGACCGCGCCGGCGATGAGCGAGATCTTCAACTTCAGCGCCACCACCAGCAGCGCGTAGCCGAACAGGCTGTACACCAGCCC
>Ga0299912_10002873_pt1 | contig 14123 bp, 15 predicted proteins | sample RVTome_2_FD_207667 | JGI IMG/M metagenome (GOLD analysis project Ga0299912, IMG submission 207667) | Soil microbial communities from uranium-contaminated site in the Upper Colorado River Basin, Wyoming, United States - RVT95D214 (version 2) ...
TAGAGAGTCTAAAACCCAAAAAATTCTTTTTTTTATCATTATCTTCTCTATCAGGCATAGATAACGTAATTAAACTTTTATTTCACAAAAAAGACTTACATGTATATAAAGTAACTTTCCTATATAAAGTTATCAAAAGTTATCACGAGTCATCAGATGAAAACATTTATATACATTGAAAACAATTATTGTTATTAATACCGAATATATTTAAATAGGTATGAATTTTTAATTTCAATCAAGAAATATTAAAGAATATTAAATTTCAAGCAAAAAAACAAATGAGGCTTATAATAAAGAATACAGTCGAAGAAGACAGCGATCACGAAGAAGAAGACTATGACGAAGCTAAAGATGACAACTTGAACGAAATCAATGATATGGAAGAAATATTTTACGAATATAAAAATTGGGAAAATAAATACAACAATTACGAAAGTACCGACAAATACGAAAACAGAAGTTATTTTCAAAAATCTTATAAGCCTAGTAATAACTTAATAAAAACCTTTTTTAGTAGAAAGTAGAATTAAATAAATTAAAAATAAGTAAAAAAAAAATAGAAAATAAACTATTTTTAAAAGAGATTGAAAAAAAGTGAGTAATAAAACAACATCGAGTAATGTTGTTAGCAAAAATGGTAACAATGGTAACAATGGTTCCTCCAAGTGTTTAGGACCTGTGTCTAACTTGGAGGAGTACGTGCGGCGGGACTGGTGGAATCATCTCTTCAATTCTTATTATTTAAAGACTGATGGAGATGTCGTTAACGACGAGAATATTACTTCAACTGAAATAGACCTTTTTTCTGAAATTCTTAACATTCAACCTAATCAAAATCAAAGAATTTTAGACATATGTTGTGGACAAGGTAGGCATTCTCTTGAATTGGCTAAACGGGGTTTCGATCACGTTGAAGGCATTGATCGCTCTCATTATTTGATTCAAAGGGCGAGAAAAAGCGCAAAGGCAAGAAATTTGCCTGTAAAATTTCGAGAAGGAGATGCTAGAAAGCTTCCCTATTCTGACGATTCTTTTGACGTTGTTATGATCTTAGGAAACAGTTTTGGATATTTTGAAGCAATTAAAGACGATTTGAAGGTTTTAAAAGAAGCTTTTAGCGTTTTAAAACCTTGGGGTCAAATTATCATTGACTTGTCTGATGGAGAATATATAAAAAAGAATTTTCAGCCACGATCTTGGGAATGGATTGATAAAAGTCATTACGTATGTAGAGAACGATCGTTATCTTTAGATGGCACGCGTCTAATTTCTCGAGAAGTTATCAGCCATGTTAACGAAGGTGTACTTGTCGATCAATTTTACGCAGAAAGATTATATTCAAGAGAAAAAATCTCAGAATTACTTAAAGCAGCGGGATTTAGCGATATAATATTTCACGGAGATATCACTCCAAAATCGATGAGAAACCAAGACTTAGGAATGATGGAAAGGCGTATTATAATTAGCGCTATCGTAAGAAAGGAACGAACTGAAAAGAAGAGCGCAAAAAAACAAATAACTAAGAATATAGCAGTAATAATGGGAGACCCAACTCGACAAGATATTGTAAAACCGTCAAAAGTTTTTGATACCGACGATTTTTACACGATCGATCAGTTGAAAGAAGCGTTAAAAAAGATAGAAGGTTACGATTTTATTTATTTAACAAGCCACGACACGCTACTATCGGAGTTGACGAAATTAAAAGGAAAAATAGATTATGCTTTTAATCTATGCGATGAGGGTTATTACAACGACGCTCGAAACGAATTGCATATATCTGCTTTGTTAGATGTCCTTAAAATTCCGTATACTGGCGCTGGACCTCAATGTCTTGCCTTTTGCTACGATAAATCGCTAGTGAGAGGTATTGCAAAAGAAATGGATATTCCTGTACCTGAAGCCATTTTCATTAAACCAGGAGACGATGTTTTTGATTTGCCATTATATTTCCCAGCAATGGTCAAACCTAACTGGGGTGACTCTAGTTTTGGAATTACGCAAAAAAGCGTTGTTAATAACGGTGAAGAATTAATTAATACCATAACGGAAATAAGAGAAAAATTTGGATACGATAAATCTATATTGGTTGAGCAATTCTTACCTGGAAAAGATTTAACCATGGGTATCATTGGTAATTTTCCAGGTGATTATAAAATTCTACCAGTTTCGGAAGAAGATTATTCAGAGTTACCTCAAGACTTACCTAAAATTTGTGGTTACGAAGCTAAATGGCAGCCAGATTCTCCCTATTCTAAACTTAAATCCATACCTGCTGTAATTCCTGAAAAGACGGCACAAATTATAGAAAGCTGTAGTTTGAAATTATTCGAAAGACTGGAATGTAGAGATTACGCTCGTTTTGATTGGAGGCTTGACGCCGAAGGAAATCCAAAACTTTTGGAAGTAAATCCTAACCCTGGGTGGTGTTGGGACGGGCATTTAGCGAAGATGACAAAATTTATCGGATATAATTACACCGAAATGTTAAAAGAAATTTTAGATGCTGCTGAAAAAAGATTTAATACGTTAAGAAACCCTTAAAAAAACATTGGGTGATTTGTTTACGCAATATCCGTCAAAAGTGGAAAAATGCATTTATGGTAACTGTTTAATTGCAGCTAAAGAGATACCAAAAGGAACTGTTGTAGAACATTTTAAAGGACCAATTGTTCCAAGAACCATGATACCTCACGAAGAAATATGTTATGCATTATTAATTGAAAACGATAGATGGATATTACCGACAACAAACGCTCGTTATTTGAACCATTCCTGCAATCCAAATTGTAAAATAAACGATCTAAATGATGTAGTTACAACGCGGGCAATTAAATATAACGAAGAATTGACAATAAGTTATAATATCGTATACGAAAAAGATGAAGATCCGGGAGATTGGGACTCATGTTGGACATTTCAATGTAAATGTGGTTCTAAAAATTGTCAAGGACTAGTAGACAAATACATTACGCCTGATGGAAAACCGTGGATTTCCGAGAATTTATTAAACACTTTAGAAGAATATGTGCCTTTAATGGCGGTTTCAAAATCTAAATCGTAATTTTTAAACAGTCTTTAAAAATTTTTAATTAATTTTAAATTCACTTTTTTTATTTTTGCAAAAAAAAATCTTAATTTTAATTCTGTTCAAATAAAAGAAAATCAAGTCAGGAATATAATTTTAAAGATTTTTATTCTAATTTTATTAAAAAAATCAAAAAAAATATTGATATTGGTTATTATTTTTTCGCTTTTGGAAATACGAAACCTTTAGGATCGATAACTTCGTGCAAAAGATGAATATCCTCAACAGTGGGTGGTGATGTAACGGCAACCTTGTCAGCAATAAGTAATTCAAAGCCCGTAGCTTTCTTAATATCCTCGACAGACACGCCCGGGTGGCACGCAATCAGTCGCATTCGCTTCGATTTAGGTTCAAAATCAAATAAGCCGAGATCAGTTATCACCCTCGATGGGCCCGTGTTTTCAGACAAACCTGCCGCTTCTCGAGCTCCTGGGCCAGTTAAATAACCCGGTGAGGTAATAAAATCGACTTTTTCGAGAAATCGTCGAGGACCGTGTCGATCCATAATCATTAAAATTTCCCACGCGAGAGATGCGAAATCGTTTGCTCCTCCAGAACCAGGTAGTCGAACTTCAGGCTTTTGATAATCTTTTCCTATCATCGTAGAATTTAAGTTTCCGTACTTATCGATTTGCGCTCCTCCGAGGAACGCATAATCGATGTAGCCTCGGCGCATGGTGTCCATAATATCTACTAATCCTGTAGCGAATACTGCTTTGTATAGTGTTCTAGAATCTCCAACCGATATAGGTAGCGTCGGTAACTGTGGAGCAACGGCTCCAGCTTCGAAAAAGATCACTAAATTCGGGGCGTTTGTTAATTGAGCCAACATCGCCGCGACTAACGGGAGTCCCGTACCTACAGCAACTGATTTTCCGTCCTTTAATTGTCTTGCTGCTACGCACGCCATTAATTCCCTTAATGTATAATTCTTAGCAGGGGTTTTTTTCTCTGACATTATTATTTGTTCCCTCCTTTTACTCTTAAAAATTCGTCATCTCGAAGCTTGTAAAGTCTTTTAGCACCTAATTTTGTAAGATATTCGTCAAAATCTTTTACACCATAGACCCATTCAGCCATCCATTTTTCTATAACTGTAATATCATCGTTTCTTCCGGCTTCCAAATATTTTTCAGTAAATTCATGATCAAAATAGTATTTATAAGGCATATTTCCCGGATGAGAGCCCCAAGGCTGTTCTATCACGGCATCAACCATATAGAACGGGATAACTGTCCTTGCGGGAGCTGCTCGGATTACATCGTCATTCACTAGCTCCTCACATGTTACTATTACGCGCTTAGACGCTCTCGCTTGAATGTCGTCTTTAACTATTGCACTATCGATTTGAACATTACCATACATGTCTGCTCGGTGAGCGTGCATAATTAAAACATCAGGATTCAAAGCGGGTAATAATAATACTTTTTCTCCAGTAAAAGGGCATTTAACAACTTTACCAGGAGAATTTTTAAAGGTGTCGGTACCTAGCATAACTTTTACTGGAATAAACGGAATACCTTGAGCACCGGCGCGCAATCGATACGCCATCGCTCCGTTTGTGTACTCGCACTTTTTTACCTGACCACTTTCAAAAAGTCTTCTCTGAACTCCGGAAAGGCCTCTAAGTTCAAATCCTACTACATATGCAATATCGACCTTTGAAACACATCCTCCAGCCATTAAAACATCAAGGTCTTGGACTGCTGTATGACCTGCTACTGCTAAATTCCTTTTTCTCTGTCTAACAATTTCGTATATTGTAGACATTGGTATTCGAATGTGTCCAAAACCTCCTATCGCGATGTAATCCCCGTCTTTAACAAACTTTTTTACCGCTTCGTCAAGCGACATTCTTTTATCGATTAAAGCACGCGGTTTATTTTCTCGAGTCCAATTTCTTACGTCTGTAGGCGTGTTTTTACAAAAAATTTCCCCAGTTCCCTCTTCTAAAATTTTAAAATCCAAAATTTATCTCCTCTTTTAAATAATAAGTACATTATTTTAATAAAATATACCCTATTTTTTATCGGTTTTGGATTTTTGTTTTCTCTTTTGAAGAACATGATTAATGAACAACAGCATTAATATGTTCTATCTCTTAAAAGAAAGTGTAAAAAAAGTATTACTATATGAGTATAAAAAAAAAGAAAAATCAGAAGCACTAATATTCTACTGCGCTCTAAATAAGACTATTTATACTTTTCTAAACACATAAATTGCCCAACCTAACGCCTCCCGCTCCCACTTCAGATATAAGTCTTTCTCTTTATTTAATTTGGCTAATAGCTCGGGAAGGTCGGGATCGCCCGGATATGCTTGGATGTACTTATCCATTGCATACCACTGGAGCCCGATGTATCGATCCCACTCTTCATGGGTGCTCACGAATGTATACAACAGTCTTAGGCTGAGTTCCTCTCCAATTTGCACATTCCCAATGTGCGTGCTGAACATCTCGTATTTTATTTCCGAGAGGTCGAAATATTCTTTCGGGGGCTTGCTGATCCAAAATGGCTCTCCCACCACGACGAGCCCATTGTGCTTGGTTTGGAGTATCAAATATTTAAGCGTGCCCTCATGCCCTTTATAAATCCAACTAGCACCTAAACAACATGCGAGGTCGAAGCTCTCCGGCGTATCGGGCTTATAATTGGCACCATCCATCTCGATCAGCGTCAAATCAGCGTTCGGAACGCGCTCTTTCGCTTTTCTTTTAGCATCGCCGAGGTGATACGGCGAGAGATCAACGCCTATTGCGGAGACATTGTACTTTTCGACGAGTTGAATCAGAAATTCGCCTTTACCGGTGGCGATTTCTAATACTTTCGAGCCCGATTTTAATGTTAAGAGATTTATAAGCTCATTTAACTTTTCAACACTTGTAGGATTGCACACGAGATGCTCCTTATGCGTCACATCATAATATTTCCAAAACTCCATCGTTATCATCTTTGGATAATATGAGATAACTATTGATTGTTACGATTTATAAATGAAAAAAGTATTTAAGAAATTTGGAGTCAGAATATTGTCATCATCGTAAATCGACAATTTTTTTACAAAAGATTTTCCCAAAACTTTAGAAAAGCTCAAGATCTTGCTCTCAAATCCTCTCCTTTACAATATTCTTGGTGAAATACTAAAAAATCCTAATGTTTCAATTAATCAAATTGCACAAGATCTTCAACTTTTTCCTAACGCTATCCAATATCATCTAAGAAAGTTTCAAGAAGAAAATTTAATGCAGATTGAAATTTGTGGACATAAAAAACAAAAATTCAACATAAACCTCTTACTCTAAGAAAAATTTATGCAAGCAACTAAACATGATGAAAATGCAAATATTCTAAATTAATACCAAATAATTAGTCCATTTTTAAACCAAATCAAAAATAGGTGAAATTATAAAATGAATATCTGGATTATTTACACAAAAAGTTTTGGATTTGCTAAACTGATCAGTGAGATCTTTGAAACATATTTAGAAAATGATTTTAACGTATCAGTTGCTAATGCTGAAATTATTGAACCTGCCTTAATCATTGATGAAATACCCGATTTTCTAGTATTTGGAGAGTTATTTAAAGAGAGCTCTCCTAATGTGGAAATTCAGACTTGGATAAATAAATTTTTACAAATTTCAAAGTTAAGTAATTTTTAAATCAAAAAAGTTGCCGCGTTAAAATACCCGGATTTGAGGAGGTGTTATGTGGAGTGTTTGTGAAAAAAAGATAATTTTTTTAATAAAATAATTTTTTAACAAATTATAATCCGTCTGTTAAAATGATTAATAACTATTAAAAAGAGAATGTTAAAACTGCTAAATAAAAGCATAATAAAAAATCCATTTACATATTTAATTTTTACGGTTTTATTTTCGTATTTCTTTTGGACTTTGGCAATTTTAAGTGGAGGAATTGCCTTTATTGACCCTTTGACAACTTTATTATTTGTTATTGGAGGTATTTCCCCCTTACTTTTTGGAATAATTTTTTATTATATTAATAATCTTGAAAAAAGAAGACGGATAGAATTCTGGTTCAGAATAATTGATGTTAAAAGAATACCTCCTAAATGGTATCTTATTATTTTTGGTTTAAACATAATTACTGTATTGGTTGCGGTTGTAATCGTAGGTGGTTTAATGGAGATATTTCCAACTTTTCTGAAGAATATTATCGATTTCTTTAAAGATTCTGCTGAATTGCTTTTTTTTGTTTTATTTACAATAGTTGTAATTTTTATTGAAGAACCAGGATGGAGAGGATATTCTATAGAAAACTTACAAGAAAGATACTGTGCGTTAAAATCTAGCTTAATCCTTGGTTTTTTCTGGGCAATATGGCACATACCAATGTACTTTATACCGGGACTAGTAATTTCTGGGAAAGGATTCTTAAGTTTATGGTTCTGGGTTGGAATGATATCTATAATCCCTCAAACTATCATTATTACTTGGATCTACAACAATACGAATCATAGCGTATTATCCGCAATGATTTTTCATTTCTTAATGAATTTCTTAGGTGAGATGTTCATGCTCGATGGTATTGCTAAAATTATTAGAGAAACATTATGGTTGGTGTTTGCTATTATTATTGTTAGATATTATGGTTCAAAAACGCTCACAAAGTCAGTCGAAGGAGAACTATAGTATATCAAAACTTTTTAGTCTTAGCATTTTTTAAGACTTTTACCTAAGGCTCAGTAGAAAAAAAATTAATTTTCATCTTAATCTAATTTAAAATAATTAAAGTTTAAACTATTTTAGAATTTAATCGGAACCAATTTTTTATTTCTTTGAAATTTTTTAGACCTTGAGCAACTTCTAAAGTAAATTATAAATTTTTTACTAATTCTTCCTACTCTTTTATAATTCCTGAAAAACTTGAACGACGGGAAATTCTTTTCTAAACCATAACCACTTAATTTTAAATTTAAACTTAGGTAGAACTTGAGATTTGACAATCTCGTCCGATTTATAATTTTTATATACTTGATTGTCGTTTTTATGAAATATGGATAATTCTTTATTTTGAGAATCTATTATCCAGACCTCTTTAACTCCAATTCTTAAGAATTCAGGTAATTTTTTTTCTAGATCTAACTCTCTTGTGCTTTTTGATAATATTTCAATAACTAAATCCGCGGGGCCTTCATAATAAGTCTCTTTAATGTTAGAATAATTATTAGGTAATACAATAAAAAGATCTGGCTCGGAATTCCATTTCTTTGAGAGTTTCATTACAAATCTGGATCCATAGATCTTACCCGCATTATTCTTTTCTAAATATAGCCGGAATAAAGCATTAAGATAACTAAAAATATCTTCATGTTCTTCAGATGCCGGTGAATGAATAACTAAAACCCCATTTATTAGTTCACAATTTGAATCTTCATTAACATATTCCCAAAATACTTCTTCTGAAACATCAGGTTGAAAAATTACATATTCACCTTCCAATATTTTTTCTTCCCCGAATTTTAATAAAACCGTCATATTGAAACCTGTGATATTTACAGTAATGGAATTATTTAAGATTCATCCTTATCTATTATAATTTTTTTTTGATTAAAAAAAATATTAAATCTATTCGCTAATTGTAAAAAAATAATTCAACTATTAATGATTATCTAATTTTTAGAAAGTAATTCAGTTTATTAATTTAATAAATTATTTTTTTTTAACATTCGAATTTTTTCAAAGTGACACTTTTTGCTCCATCACTATATTCATTTTCTCTTTCCGAATTTGTTCCTCGCTTTTTTCTTGTTCGTTTTCCGTATTAATCCCTTTCGTTAAGATTTCATTTGTTAATATACTCCACAATTAATATGATATGGTATCGCGTATCTTTTGACGAAGAAAACATCTATATAAATATATCAATGTCTAACAAACCAGACGAAAACTCTCAATTTCAATGGAAAGACATAATCCGCGTGTGTTATAAAGCGTGGTCGTATTATGCATCGGACGAGATTTACATCTTTACGAAGAATCGTCCTGAAAGCTATTTGATCCCAACAGAATCAATTGGTGGTCCCTTTCGAAAAAGAAGGCGAACTTAACTGTTTCTTTTTAAAATTAGAATTCAATAAGAATAAAATAAAAAAAAAAGAATAAGTTTCAATAACAACCGTAAAAAGAGATTTTTAGCAATTATTATTTCTTTCTTATTTCATATTATTAATTTTTGTGGATTTGCTTCAATTTAATAAATTGTTCTTTGTTAAATTAAAAGCGTGGTTTTCGGCCTCTTCCGCCGCCGCCACCGCCACCGCCACCTTTATTAAAACTCTTGTATTGGCGGGGAGCTTTTTCGGTTACGGTAACATTGCTAGCTTGTGCTCCCTTCTGACCTTGAACGACTTCGTACTCGACTTTGTCGTTCTCGTTCAGCGTTGCAAATTCATCGCTTTTTTTTTGTATTGCGGAATAATGTACGAATACATCACTCCCTTCCTCAGAGGTTATAAATCCAAAACCTTTTTTGGTATTAAACCACTTTACTGTTCCTTTTACCAAAGTTAAAACCAATATTTTATTTCTTAAAATTTATGTTATTTAAAAATCTTTAACGTATTAAAGATTTAAATAGTAAAAAACATCCTTTTAAAATAAATTTTAGCTTTTTTGTAATTTTACACTATCATTAAAATTCTTTAATTACATAAAAAACAGAAAAAAACACAAAATAGTATTAATCACAATCAATAATTAAAATTTCAAATTTAGAAAAGGTATTAAAAAATGGCAGATAATGATGTGAAGAAAAATTTCTCAGAATTTGGATTTAAAATGCTAATATTAGCTATACTTTCTTTAGTCGGCTTTCTTATCGGTGTAATTTCGTATTTCGTTGCATTTTTTAGCTATATTGGTTATGTTATACAAGTTGCTGTAATTGTCGTTATTATATTAGCTTTAGTGAATATTGGTAGAATCAATAAAAAACTTAACAATCGAGAATTATTTTCGTTTCGCACAAAAATCATTATTGCTTTGCTTTTAAGTTTAATAGGAGCCATCTTAATCACCGTAGGGATAGCAGGTATTTTTGCAACAATAGCAATGGAACAAACTCCCGGGATATAGCGCTTATATGCGACCTATGGAATAATGATACTTGTAGGACTTGTATTAGTTATTGTTGCTGGCGTCTTGGAAATTATTGCTTGGAGTAATCTTTAACGCTTTTTCAGCGATAACATGAGTATGTTTCCCGAAAAAATTGGAAAAAGTGCTAAAACAGGTGCCTCACTTTTGATGATCGGAGCTATATTTAATCTAACCATTATTCTAGCGGTCGTAGGATTTATTTTACTTGTGATTGGATTCTTTAAGTTGTCAGCGTTAAAGAATTTTAAATAATTCGAAAATATAACTAGATTCGCACAAATTATTAATTTTATTTAATTTTTTTTTATTTTAAATATTTTTACATCGAAATAACTTTAAACATTTTATTCAAATGTTATTTAACAAATAATCAAAGAATTCTACATCAATACGACAAAAGATACGGATTAAATCTTGAGATTTAAAACTCTTAAAATCATCAGAACAAAGATCTATATCGTTTCCATTTTCCAAAGATTCGAATAGTTTCAGTTTAGAAAAGTTATAAATTAAATTGTAAGAATAGATCTCTTTATTATTTATATCTAAAATAAATTCTTTATTATAATTTTTCTCGATCTCTGCAATTAACTCTTTTACTTTCACATTTTCTAAATTATTCTTAGCTATAAAATCTGAGATAGTCAAATACGATGAATTTCTTAATTCTTTTAATATTAATTCAATTGTTTTTTTTAATTCCATGATTCCATCTTTGATTATTAAATTTTATTTAGTTAGATTATTCAGATTTTTTAAAGATCTTTTTATTTTGGATGTCTATCAAATAGTCGGAGTAGTCGTCTAAAGGAAGCAAACTACGAAATAATCTAAAATCCTCTAAATTCTTTTCGTTTAGTTTTTTTAAATCTCCAATATCTAAGAGTTTTTGAAACTCTTCAACTTTTTTTCTTAAAATATTTAATTTTTCAAATTTAGAACTAATTTCATTAAATCTTTCTTTAAATTTGTCAAAATTAGTCAAACTTTCTTTTAATTGATAACAATTTTCCTTAAATATACTTTTATTAATTTTTTCTTGAAAATCATCACAAAATAAAAAATTAAAGCAAGATATTGTATTATTTTCATTTAATTTCTTAAATAAATTCTCTCCTTTATCAAATTCAATTAATTCAGGAGCATCTATAAACTTTTGAAACAATCTCTTAATATTTCTTTGTAATTTTTCAAAATCATTTATCCTTATTTTAGATTTTAATATTCCATTGATGATATTTCTTAGAAAATAAAGAGCTAATGATAGTTTTATAGGTTCTGTTTTATTGTTTAGATTAATAACTTGAATATCAAATTTACTTAATAAAAATACTTGTTTTTTGACAATATCTTGAAATTCTATAATTTTTTGCTGTAATAAATTGAGAGAATCTTGCGAACTCATATTTATCATTTTTTAGTTATAGTTCTTATAGAAGTTATTCAATAACTTTTATTTCAAATTTATGATAGTTAAATTATATATTTTTATTTACTTCTGTTAATTTCTGTAAATCAAATTTTAGAATATGCACCATAATCTCATAAACTTTTTTTCTTACATTTACATCGCCGGTAAAATCAAGAAAATCTTTTGTAATAAATAACCTTTCAAATTCTTTCTCTAATTCAATTTTAAAAAGGTTGATTCTTTTAATCAAAATTGCTGAGGGATTTCTATTTAAGATAAATAAAACCGCTATGCTGCTACCTTTTTCAAACGGAATCATTTTGAATTCCATTCCTTCTACGCTTATTCCCTTTAATTGTCTATCAATTGTTTCTTTACTGAAAGTGGTAATTGCTGTGAATAGACCCATTACTAGATCGATATCTTTTTTAAAAATTGAATGATTCCATCCAAATTTTACGGTTCCCGTATTTATATCAAAAATAATATAGCTTTTTAAATTTTCAACATCAGGATCGCCCTTAAGCAATTCAATCAAATAGGACCGAACTGAGTTCAATTCATTTTCAAGATCCTTTAAATCTAAAAGATTTTCAAAATTTTTAATTTTTGTTTCTAATCCTGATTCTATTATTAATTCTATTGTGGATTTTAAACGCCTTAAAAAATCTTCATTTTGGATGTTTTTTTTCAAGATACCTTCAGTATCTTCAGAACGGTTTTCAAATTTTTCCAAAAAATAAATTTTTCTTATCCTATCAAAATCTTCAACAATTTTTCGATCTAACCTATTTATCATTATGAATTTTGGATAAAAATGTTGATTTATATTCTTTTTTTATTTTATAATATAAATATTGCTTTTTAAATTTTAATCATTTTTTATTACGATATGATTCTTTGAATTATCAAACGGTGTAATTATTGTTAATTCAAAATTTTTTAAATCTTAAGAGTAAATTAGACTTTAGTAGATTTTATAACAATAAAATATTTATATGTTTATTTTTTTGATAAGTGAAAGGAACTCGACTTAATTATACTCTCTAATCGTAAATGTTATACTGTCCTAATTGTGGAACAAAGAATAAATCCACGTATAATTATTGTTATCGTTGCGGAAAAAAGGTAAAACTCTCGATCTCAGATTCTAAACCAAAAAAAAAAATTGCTTACGAATTTAAAGTAAACGATTATATTACCTTGAAACTTGAATATGGTAAAACAGTAATTTATGTTAATAACGAGAAATTTCTCCAGTGCAATTATCTTTTATTGGAAATTCCCAAAAATGAATTACAAGATTTTCAAGATATTTCCTCAATTGACGAAGTCAGCGAAAAATTAGATCATAGCTTAGAAAGTTCTAAAAACAGTAATCAAATAACTCCTGAACTTGAATTTTGGGGGCATTGTTCTAATTTACAAGCGTGGTGGGAAAACTCATACGATACATCATTACTTCATAGTAATCTATCCTTTCCGCTCCTCAAAAAGTTGACAGATTTTGGGGATCCAATCGCAAAAAGAGTGTTTAAGGACGAAATCGCTAAAAGACTTACCAGCGGATACGATAATATTAGAAAATATTTAGTTCAAGAAAATTATCTAGAGTATTTTAACGAAGAAGAAATGGAAGTTTTAAACGCCAATATATTTAAACAAATAGAAGACCAGTTCTATGTAAAACATCGAAATCATCTAAATGCGATTGAGCTTGAGACATTATTAGACATTATTAACGTAAATATATCTTGTTCAAAGATATTTTTAATTAATCAAATGAGACCCGTTGAAATCGTGAACGATGAAACTCAAATGGGCTTCTCGTACGAAAAGGCTTTAGTCACCGCTTTAAATTTGAATAGATGTAGATTACAAAAATTACCTCCTTCGATAAAGAACATTCAAAATCTAAAAAAGCTCTACTTAGCAGAAAATCGATTAAAGTTGCTTCCAGAAGCAATAGGGAATCTAAAAAATTTAGAAAAACTAAATTTAAGCGATAATATTTTAACTGAGCTTCCAATAGAAATCGGAAATCTCACAAATCTTAAAGAATTGAATCTTAACCACAATAATTTATATTTATTGCCTGATTCGATTTCAAAACTAGAAAATTTAGAAATATTGTTGCTATGGGGAAATCAATTAAGAATACTGCCTAGTAATACGAGTAGAATGGCTTCGCTAAAAGTTTTAGGATTAAGTTATAATCGTTTAGAAAAATTTTCAGATTTACCCTTAAAGCTTCAAAATCTTGAAATATTGGATCTAAGTAATAACCATCTAAAATTCTTAAACGGAAATTTAGAACAATTAATATCGTTAAAATCGTTATGGTTAAATAATAATCCTATTAAAGAACTCCCAATAAACTTAAAAGACCTTAAAGCTCTCAAAGATCTATATATTATTAACACGCCCATAGCGCTTAAACCAGATATAGAGAGCAAAAAATTATTAGATGATTTGGAACGAAAAGATGTGAACAT
>Ga0299912_10002874_pt1 | contig 14122 bp, 12 predicted proteins | sample RVTome_2_FD_207667 | JGI IMG/M metagenome (GOLD analysis project Ga0299912, IMG submission 207667) | Soil microbial communities from uranium-contaminated site in the Upper Colorado River Basin, Wyoming, United States - RVT95D214 (version 2) ...
CCAAGTGAGATTCTTGGGTCTCCGGTTAGAAAACGTGCCCAGTCGATAGCGATACTGGTGCTTATTTGTGCCCCTGTAGCCAATAGCTGGTTAAAACCCAAGTCGGCATCGGAACCGACACTTTCATCGGCGCTGTTTCTTGTGTAACTGGCATCAATAGTGCCGAACCATTGCTGGGCGAACTGGTGCCGAGCCAGCGTTAAGTCAAGGGCTGTTAAGTAAAGCGCTTCTTTCTGGCTTTGATATTCCCGATTATGTGCGGTGGCGGCAGCAACGGCCTGCGTGAGAGTTATAACGCCTGATTCGGGGACAGCTTTTTCAATATCGATGTCGTTAGGCGAAGGTGTTACATCGCTGATTGCGTAATTGACTTTCGAGCCGAAGCTATGCTGCCACTTGCTGTCAATAATCTTATATACCTCTTTGTCGGCTTGCTCTTTATAGTGCTTACTGCTGCACCCGCCTGCCAGACCAAAGATTAGAATTGTGCACAGAACCAACCACACAAGTGTAGGCCGAAACCAACAAATCATACCACTCATCTCCAATATAACCCGCCATATGTGCGGCAGGTTAATTTTGCGTTTGTTCATGTTATTATACAATAAAAGGTTATAAAATGAAAGATTAAAACCGAACCATAACTGTATAACAGCTCCCAATTCCGGGCAATAGTAAGCTTTACAAATTAACTTCCGATAAAACTCACGTATTTCTCAAGTTATAAACTTACGTGCGAAAAATCTCAGCCGATTCTCTTCACTGTAGTTAGTCTTTTAGCATATAGTTAGACGTTTTTCGATGTGAAAATATTGCCAAAAGTGTTCTTATAGTTGGTAGAGTAACACTTAATTTTATTGCAAAACCAGAGCGATAAGCATAGAATTATGTAGGGATTTTGAGTTTGGCGGCGTAGCCAAGTGGCCTAAGGCGACGGTTTGCAAAACCGTTATTCGTGGGTTCGACTCCCACCGCCGCCTCTTTTTTCTGAACCTGTAACGGTCGACCTGGATGACTTAATCCTTTAGCAGATGAGAACTTAGGGGGATGCTATGAGAGTAGATATCGCAAATCGTGTTTTGGAGTTGGTCGAAGGTGATATTACCGAGATGGAAACCGACACCATCGTCAATGCCGCCAACGCACAATTGATTTTGGGCGGCGGAGTGGCTGGGGCAATTAGAAGAAAAGGCGGTTCCAAGATTCAGCAGGAATGTAACAAGATAGGCGGGACCTTCGTAGGCGGTGCGGTGATAACCAGCGGCGGAAATTTGAAAGCAAAATATGTAATTCACGCTGTTGGGCCTCGGATGGGCGAAGGTAACGAAGATGAAAAGTTAAAAAATGCGACGCTGAACTCACTTAAAGTGGCTGATGAGAAAAAGTTAAAAAGCATTTCATTTCCTGCAATCAGCACGGGGATTTTTGGCTTTCCCATCCAAAGGTGCGCTGAGATAATGCTGCGGACAACTATCGATTATCTTACCCGTCTGGGCGCTCGTCACGGCGAAGCGTGCCGTAGCCGGGTAGGCGCCAGCCGTGGCCCGGAGGGGCAAACCCTGTACCGTGATGGTGCAGGGCAAACCGGTTTGGAAAAGGTTGTCTTTTGCCTGTTCGGTAGAGATAGTTACCAGGTTTTTGAAAATCAGCTAAAGAAGGAAATTGCTCTGTAGAAAAGACTCGTTGTCATTTCGACCGAAGCCCCGATAAATCGGGGCGAAGCGGAGAAATCTATTAAAAAACAGATTTCTCGACTCGCCTTCGGCTCGCTCGAAATGACACTCCTAAATGTTTTCTGCAGAACAGAAGGAAATTTCAAAATGAATCCCGTTAGACATTCCTAATGTATGCAATTAGGTATCTCTGACGGGAGAGATTATGAAACGGAATGAAAAATGTCTAACGGGATGAACAGGACGAGAAACCATGTGTCCCTAATAAGCAAGAGTATTTGAGGAGATAGAAATGTCTAATGGGATGAAGGCGATGATATTAACCAGAAGCGATCCAATTGAAGAAAAGCCCTTAGCGATGGTTGATTTGCCAACTCCTGAGCCGACGGATAATCAAATCCTGATTAAGGTCTCCGTTTGCGGGGCCTGCCATACAGACCTTGATGAAGCTGAAGGCAGATTAAAGCCAAGCAAGTTTCCAATAGTTCCTGGCCATCAAGTTGTGGGGATTGTAGCAGAGAAGGGAAAAGCCGTGACCAGGTTTAATCTCGGTGAGCGTGTTGGTGTTACCTGGCTATATTGGGCGTGCGGAAAGTGCAAGTTCTGTCAAACAGGTCAGGAGAATCTTTGCATCGATGCTAAATGGACCGGCAAGGACGTCGATGGCGGCTATGCAGAATATATGGTTATTTGTGAGGATTTTGCATATCGTATTCCTGAAAGGTTTTCGGATGCTGAGGCAGCTCCGCTTTTATGCGCCGGCGTAATTGGCTATCGAACGCTGCGCCTCGCAGATATTACTGATGGAGAAAACATTGGCCTGTTCGGCTTCGGGGCTTCAGCCCATATCGTCATTCAGATAATCAGATACAAATTTCCCAATAGTCCGGTTTATGTCTTTACAAAAACTGATGAGCACGCTCGATTAGCCAAAAAGCTGGGTGCTGTCTGGACCGGCCGTTCGGGTGATATACCTCCTGTGAAGCTGAATAAGGTGATGGATTTTACGCCTGTGGGTGAGTGTGTGCGTGATGCGCTGGCTGTTCTGGATAGAGGCGGACGGCTGGTGATAAATGCCATTCGAAAAGAGACGCCTGTCCCTGCTCTGGATTATGCCGAATATCTCTGGCTTGAGAGGGAAATAAAAAGTGTTGCCAACGTTACACGGCGAGATGCCGAGGAGTTTCTGCCGTTAGCTGCTCAAATCCCGATAGTTCCGACCATCGAGGAATTTCCGCTGGCCCGTGCCAACGATGTTCTGTTGGCTATCAAGCATTCGAAGCTCCACGCCGCCGGCGTGCTTAAAGTTAGCGAATAAATGACTTGAAATCGCAATTTGTGACTTTAAATTTCTTTGTAAAAAACATTGTAACTGTCATGTTGAGCGAAGCGAAACATCTGGCTTTCGGCTGATTACAAGATTCTTCACTTTGCTTTGCTTCGTTCAGAATGACTTTCTTTATAACTTTTCTACAGAGCGACTTCAAATCAAAAAATCAAAGCCAAAAAGTGAATTTAATTAGCCACAAGTCAAACTGACTTTATTGCATTGCAAGCCGATTTTGGGCTAAAAGGGCAATATATCGAGCTATTTCTCTTGACAAGCCACGCACAATTTTGATAGACTTTGCTTAAGAGGACGGTGTATGATGAAAAAACGCCCATATTGCGCGGAAGAAATACAAGATGAAGCAGTCAAGTGTAAACACTGCGGAGAAATGTTAGCCAAATCAAGAGAAGAATTGCCACCCAAATCAAACGCTGTTCCAAAGAAAAAAATAGGGTTTTGGGGCTGGGTAGGTATTATATTTCTGGCGATTTTTGTATTGGGAATTATCGTCAATCTCATCAATCCCGGCTCCAACCAAAGGTTAGAATCAACCACAAACTTGGTTACAGTTGAGCCGACACCTCAGGAGAAGGAAGCCTTTGAGAGGGCGTTGTATGAACTGAAACATCCTCAGGAGAAGATTTACAAAGAAGGTGATACCGTTAGCTTTGGTTGTACTTCTTGTGCTGTCTCACAGTCTGGTTGGTTAACTCCTCTCAGCAATAACCTACCCTACCAACCTGACGCAATGTTCCTCTTAGTAGAGTTGACAGTCAGGAACGACTGTAAAGAACCACGATGGATTCACCCGTTGTTCAGGTTGATAGATGAAAATGAAGCTGAGTACTGGACCTGTATAAATCCTTTCGTAGGCCCCGATAAAGGACCATCGGTCGATTGGGGTTTCGCTCTTAATCCTGGTGTTCAGAAACACGGCCACATCGTTTTCGATGTCCCCCAAAATCACAAATATAAACTCAAAGTATCGGATTATGGAAGGAATGCTTTAATAGAGCTATCACCAAAAAGCGTAGGAAGGTAGATAAACTGCTCGGCTTTGGTGCCGTTCGACTTCGCTCACGACAAGCGGTGATGTTGAGAAGAAAATTTAAAGGTTTTCTAAATCCTTGCTGATATCATATTCTTGTTCAAAGTCTTCTTCAAAAGGAGGGTTTATTTCAGCAATCTCAGAACTATAATAAATTCCCTTGCCACGAATAAAACATATTCTACCATTCTTGCCGAAATAATCCTCTTTTTTAGCCAGCTTCATTAAAGCAGAAGGTTTAAGATTCTGAAATCTAAGCTCCTCGGCCTTTCGTTTGGAAATGTATGCGGCATCATCCAAATCAATGACTACCGTCCCGTTATCCAACTTCCAAATTTCTTTTTCTAAAAGTCCTTTTCTATCAAATTCTTTTCTCTGAGTATAAATACTCTCACTTTGAGAAACAAATTCCCTTTTCTTTTTTGCAAAGGGAGGCTGGATATCTATGCTATCCTTTACCATACAATCCTGTAATTTAACACATTTATAGCAATTATTGTATATAAAAATATGTTTCTGCTTCTTTATTTGACCTTCCCTTTCATTATCTCAGAAACCGTATCGAAGAAGTCAGCTAAAAATTTTTAAAAATCTTTGTTAATTTTTGCAAGTTTTTTTCTGCTCGCTATCAAATTTAAGCTCTTACTGCTTGGCTTGGGTGCCGTTATGGTGAGGAGAATAGTGGATGACAGAAGGCAGAAAACAGATGACAGAGGACGGCTGACCTAAAATTCGTGTTAATTCGTGGCTATTTTTTAATCTCTCTGTGTTCTCTGCGTGCTCTGTGGCTTAAAAAATCATCGGCTGCGGATTAGTTGGTTATCATCATATTTGACGTGAGGCAGGTTGGTTTTTAAGTCCTGAATGAAACGCAACCCATCCTTCCAATAACCTGCGGTAGGTTTCAGGTCGGGGCAAAAGCCGACAAAATATCGGTTCATATTATAAACCAAAAGCTCCCGGACATACTTGCTGACCATCGATGCCAGTGATACGGGCAAAAAATTATCATCGGCACGAACTACAAAATGCAAACGCATATATTTGCCATCAGTTTTCAGCTCGTAACTACTATCGGTTTGGCTTTCACGGAGAATTCTTAAATTTGCATCAGGGAACATTGTCAAAAGGGCTTTTCGGTAATGGGTTCGTCCGCCTTGCCTATCGATTATGATTTGTAAATCATCTGCTTTAAAATTATCGAAGGCGTTCTTTATAAGTTGTGAGGTAGCGGTAAAAAGAACGCTGGCTTTGTTTTTGACGCTATTGACCATCTTGTTGTAGTAGGCAACGTCAAGGCAGCAGCTTTTTAACTCCAATAGTTCGATACCGTTTGAGGATAAATCATCAGCCAGCACTGATGATGCTATAGCCATATCTGCTCGGTCAAATTCAATTATGTGATTTGATATCTTCTGATGCCAGGGATATTCGCTTAGTCGGTTTAAGCAATCCGGGCACAGAATAGTCAGAAGCTCCAGGAGCGTTTTCGGTTCTTTACGGAGGCATTTAAGACACGAAAGAACAGTTCGCTGAAGGTGCTTTATGCCGAGCGATTTATTGTGAGCTTTTTTGCTGTCGGCGATTAGCAGTCGCCCGGCAAGGTGCTTTCGCTTATTGGCGACGCTTTTTCTTAAGACCTGCCACAGGTCGGATGTCAAAAAATGATGCGGAAGCAAAAAAGTGCTGGACGATACGATTAGCGGGCCCAAAATCGGGCCAAAACCGGCTTCGTCAATCCCTGCAAGTATTACCATCCCTGGAATCCTTAACAAAGAACATAAGAGCACAAGGGCATAAGCAATTTTCTCACTTGTGACTTACGCACTTAAAACCTATGCACTAAATTATCCCCGTCGGGAGTCGAACCCGAAACCTCTGGCTCCGGAGGCCAACGCTCTGTCCAATTGAGCTACGGGGACGAAATCCACAACTATCTATTACGCCAAAATAACGAATAAGTCAAGCATATAACCACCGGCGCAGTGCTGGGAATTCTTGTTTTATGGCAATTTTCACGGACGGATTTTGCTTCTATATGTTATAATAATATGTGTTAAGAATAGAAGTAAAAAAATGAAGTGTTTTGATTTATACAGGTTGGTTCGAGGGTGTCTTCTGCTGCTGCTTATTTCTTTTGTTGGCTGGGCATCTGTTGTTCAAGCAGGTCAGGCAGATTGGCAACGCCAGCAGGTCAATTGGCATATAACCGGTGGTGGCCGTATCAAGGCCATCTACTATCCCAAGAATAAAGCTCCGGCGATGCTGGCTGGACGAAAGGGTCGTTGGCCTAAAAAATTCAGAAGACAGGCCCTTGGACCCGAGGCAGTCTTCCGACTCGCACCACTGGCTCAGAAATTCACTACTGAGAAATTCACTACCCCCATCTTTGCAAGCGTCATAGACTCGCCTCCAATAGATGGGTTTGTTCCCTGGGTTGTTGTTGCCATTACCGACGAGCGTTCTGATGAGCTTGAACTTGACGCCATACCAAGAGCATCGGTAGTCGGCAATTACTTGACTGCTAATCCGGAATCAGATTACGCTATCGGTATTTTTGATACCGGTGCCAGTGCTCACGTGATAGGCAATGCCGCTGCTATTCAGGCGGGTCTATTCAGTGCGGACCTGATAACTTCAAACACCTGCACAATTTTCGGCGTAACCGGCTCAGTTGATGCGTGGGTGAGTCAGCCAATAGGCCTGTTTATCGATGGACTCGGCGCTGTTGAGCCGAGTGGGCTGCTTCTTGATACTACCGGTATGGTCGGTGAGACAAACGTCTCGATTGCTGTTGGTCAGGGCGGCTCACCGGATTTACCCACTGCCATCGGCTCACCCATGTCGGTGTACTTCACTGCGTCCTTCCGCAATGACCAGCAAGTTACCGTTATCCACGACGGCGATGAATTCAGCGGGCCTGACATACGTTTATATGAGAGCGACGACCCCTGTATTCCGGACTATTCCAATATCATACCGCTGGAACTGCGACCTCTCGGAGCTCTTTCCGTCCAATATATTCCCTCCCTCGAGGGTATGTTTGAATTTCCACCCGCAAGTCCTTCCGTAATAATAGGCAATCTGTCTCAAAGCATCTTTTTTGTTCATAGTGTTGACCTTACCGATGGAGACAAGAGCACCATCGACAAAGACCGTTTTATTTTTGACACTGGTGCCCAGATTACCGTTGTCGGCTCAAGGGTTGCCGCCCGCCTGGCTTTGAAGCCGTATGAGCCGGAATTCGAGGTTGAGATACAGGGAATCACGGGTGATATTATAATGGCTCCTGGTTTTTACATTGACTCAATTCAAATTCCTGCTCTGGGTGAATGGCTTAGCTTCACTGATATTCCTGTTGTTTTGCTTGATGTATTCTCTCCGGAGGGTGGCACAGCCGACGGAGTAATCGGAATGAATCTATTTGTCAATTACAACTTTGTGTTTCGAGGCGGCGGGCTATTCTTACAGGACGACCCTACAGTTGAATTCGAGCTAATAGGTATCGTTGGTGACATTGCTCCTGAAGATGGTGACAGAATGGTAAATCTTTTAGACCTGGCCGAGTTCGCCGACCACTGGCTTGAATTGTCAACCTCTCCCAACTGGAATCCGCAGTGCGATATGTTCCCACAGTCGGCTCCTGACGGCAGGATAGACTTCTTTGATTTCGCTGTGCTGGCACAACATTGGGCTGAAGGCACTTAATATCGATTCATTACAGTTTTTTTAAGCTGCATCTTTCAAATTTTCCAAGTCAGGCAATTGTTTGACATAACTGCCATTTACAAATATGATTGAGCAATTGTTTTTTATAGGGGCGACCAGTGGGAATTGTGATTGATTTTGTATATTTATTGGCTGCGGCGGTTATAACCCCTAAGGTTGTGTATCGGATGGTCAGGCACAAGCGCTATCGGAGCGGCTGGGGGCAGCGATTTGGAAAAATCGCTCGCAAAAATCCTGCAAAAAAATGTATATGGCTTCACGCCGTTAGCGTTGGCGAGGTTAATGCCGCCAAAACCATCGTTAAAGAGCTTGAAAATAAATTCAGCGATTTTGAAATCGCAATAAGCACTACGACCGATACCGGCTTTGCCCGTGCAAATGTCATATTTGGTGAAAAATTTGCGGTATTTTATTTTCCGTTTGATTTTTCGTGGGTAATACGGCGTGCATTTCGCAAGATTCGGCCAGCCCTTTGCCTTTTGATGGAGCTGGAGGTCTGGCCGAATTTTCTTGAGACTGCGCGAAAGTTAAATGTCCCTGTCGTTGTGGTTAATGGGCGGATAAGCGATAAAAGTTTTTCCAGATACAAAATGATAAAACCGATAGCAAAAAAAATCTTTCGCAAAGTAAGTCTCGCTCTTGCCCAGACACAAGAATATGCTCGGCGTTTCAAAGAAATCGGCTGCCCCGACGAAAGAGTTGTTGTTACCGGCTCATTGAAATATGATACGGCCCAGATAACCGACAAGGTCGAGGGTGCGGATGTTATTGCCCGGCAGTTAAATATCGGCGATGATAGGTTGTGGGTTGCAGGCGGCACTGGGCCAGGCGAGGAGAAAATTATCCTTAACGTTTTTAAGAGCTTAAATCAGCGATTCAGCGACCTGCGTTTGGTAATAGTGCCGAGAAAGCCGGAAAGATTTAACGAAGTTGCACAGCTTATCAGCACGTCCGGCTTTGATTTTGTTCGATATAGCCAGATAAAAAAATCAGACACAGAAAAATCGTCAATCGTTGTTCTCGGCGATACTATGGGAGATTTGCGAAAATTTTATTCACTGGCAACGATAATCTTCGTCGGCAGGTCGCTGGTCCCAATGGGCGGCTCCGATATGGCCGAAGTTGCTGCTTTAGGCAAATGCACTATATTCGGGCCATATACATTTAATTTCAAACAGACCGTTGACGACCTTTTAGCCGACGATGGTGCTATTATGGTCAAAGACGAGCAGGAATTGTTGGATGTGATACAAAAGTGTCTTACTGAGCCGGATTTTGCCCGGAGAATTGCCCGAAATGGCCGAGAGGTAATCCGAAAGAACCAAGGCGCCACCAAAAAAACCATCGACCAAATTGCCGGATTTCTCAAAGTTTGATGTTTTTATCATTCTCGCCAAACTTGTCCTGCTCACAGCCGAAGGAGCAGGAATCTAACACTTATAAAAATACAGTGTCAATCTGTGTTAATCAGTGTCTAAAGTCGAAAATTCCTCTTGCATTTGCCGATAATTCCTGCAATAATACTCAAAATAGCGGACTTTAACCTTGCTCGACAGCCACTTATCGTATTGTATTCGGACTACCTCAAGCGACATCTGAAGGAAGAAATTTGATGACGGGTAAGGAATTCATTAACTCTCTGGCAAACGGGAAATCAGACATCATCCAGATAATTCTGGACATTCTTTCTAAAACAGGTTCTCGGTATTGCCTAATCGGGGGCCTTGCCGTAAACGCCTATGTTGAGCCTGTTGTGAGTCTTGATTTGGATATCGTCCCGGCGGATAAGGATATTGGGGCTATTTGTAGAGCGGCCAAAGAATGTGGCTTAAAGGTTGAGGAATTCGAGCATAGCGTGAACATAACAAGCGAGAGCTCCGACCTGCGGATTCAACTTCAGGCCGACCCACGTTACCAGAGGTTTGTTTCGATTGCGGACGATAGGAATGTGCTGGGTTACAAGATGAAGGTGGCACGCCTTGAAGACGTGTTGCAGGGCAAAGTTTGGGCGTATATGGATAAGACTCGGCGAAAAAGCAAACGGCAAAAGGATTTAGCTGATATTTTTCGCATCATAGAGAGGTATCCGCAGCTTGAAGCATCACTGCCACAAAGCCTCCGGGACGAATTAGACAAATAAGCCGAATTTTTCTTTGCTTTTTCCCAACAATTCCTGCGATAATACTCAAAAAATCAGTCTTTTAAAACTACCAGTATCTTAAATGGTAACCATATAATTAGTCCAGCAAAAGGAGATATGCCAAAGATGTTGAGTATAATAGATGACAGTCTTATTCTGGCAAAACCTATTCCAAATGGTTTCACTTACACGCTTGCATCCCGCCTTGGGCAAATGCTCAACATGGCTGAACAGGACTTCGGCCCACGTGACAAAACCTTCACAATACTTGGCATTGAATTTCGAGACGGCGTCCCGCAATCGTGGTTTCCTTGCAATTGTGGGCATGTCGTCATCCAACTGAGTCGTGAAGCCATGCAAGACCCTAACCGAGCATTTTTCCAGCTCGCTCACGAATGTATTCACTTGCTTGATCCCTGCCCAGGTGGTACGAACAAACTTGAAGAGGGCGTGGCTACACATTTCGCTCTCTGCTTTATGAAAAATATGGGTGTTTCTTATACCACCGGTGACGAACGTTACGATAAAGCGTGCTGTCTTGTAAAACAACTGCTGGGTAAAAATCCGCAGGTTATCAAAGACCTCCGGAAGAAGTTCGGCCCACTGCGCAATATTACGAAGGAACAGATTATGGGTGCTTGTCCTACATTGTATCCCGGCGTTGCACAGGAGTTAACAGCCCCATTTTGCGCCAAAGAGATGTCGGAACAATAAAGAGTTTCAGGCTCACATATTCCTTTGTAGCGGTCGTTTTGGATTTCCGGTTTCGGTCATTTGAATTTATTTCGGGTTTCGGATTTCGATATTCAGACTTTCTTTCCTTGCAGTTTCTTGCTGACGGCTGCGATGTGTTCCGGGCCTGTTCCGCAGCAGCCGCCGATTAGATTGACGCCGAGTGAGTGTATTTTCTCCGCAGCCAAGGCAAAATCTTTGGGCGTTACCTTATAAACGGCTTTTCCATCAATCAGTTCCGGCTTTCCTGCATTCGGCTCGGCGAAAATCGTGACTCGTGACCCGTGACTCGTGACCCGTTTCTTCTGCAAAGCATCTACCGCAGAAACAAATTTTTGTGCCAGTCCTACATATTCGTCGAGAGTTGCTGAGCCGCAGTTAAAGCCAACTGCATCGACTTTTAGTGAAATGGCTTTTGATACTGCTGATTTGACATCGACTCCCATCATAGTTCGGTAATCTCCGCCGGCACGGTCGAAGGCAAATGACGCAAATACAGGTAAATTACCACAGACTGATTTCACCGCCTTGATTGCAATTTCGGCCTCATCAAGGGCCGTTATCGTTTCAATTATCAAGCCATCTACGCCACCAGCCACAAGCGCCTTTGCCTGCCGGGCGAAGGCATCTTTTAAATCCTGTGGCTCTAAATTTCCCAGAGGTTTCAGGAAATCTCCAGTAGGGCCAATATCTCCAAGAACATATTTTCTCTCCCCTGCTGCCTTGCGAGCAATTTTAGCGCCTGCGGTATTTATCCTCTCAACTTCTTCGGCAAGGCCGTGCCGGGCCAGAACGAATTTGTTGGCCCCGAATGTGTTGGTAAGGATTGCATCGCATCCTGACCGCAGATAGGCCTTGTGGATATTGGTAACGATATCAGGCGACTCGATATTTAGATAATCATTGCACTTACCCGGTTCAATACCGCTGGCGATTAACTGAGTCCCCATCGCACCATCTAATAACAACAAGCCCTGTTTAATTCTATCTTTTAAGTTTGTTCTGGGCATATATAAGCTCCATTACGGTGATAAATAGATTCCTGCTCCCTCGACCCTGCTCGGGACAGGTTTCGCAGGAATGACAGTTTCAAAAGACATACGCATTATTTACTGCGGTTGTTCAATTATATCACCATCAATGATTTTGTAAATATGCTTGAAACCCTGCGGCTGTGGACGAGTAAAAAGACGCCTGCGCTGCTTATCAGTAAAATTTGTTGATTTTACAGAGCCAAGAGTAATTTTAATTGAATCATTTTTATTGTTCCTGGCGCAGTTAGTAATCTTTATAACGGTTGGTACAAAAAAGTCATTATTGACCTTTTTATATTTATCCAGTTCTGTAACAACAGCGACTTGCCCATTGGTGTCGAAATACTCGATTTTTCTGACGGGATAATCACGGCTGTTTAAGACATATATCTTTTTGACCATTATTCCCTGCTCGTTGCGTTTTGTAAGCACGTCAAAGGCACTCTCGTTCGACAAAGACCAGTTTTGTTCACCGCCGATTTGTGCAATTCCAAAAGCTTCGAGCAAGGTTTTCGGACTGATTATCAATTTTCCAAGGCCACATTCATCAGACCACCGGCCCCACCAGTAGCTGCTGATTTCTTTTGGCTTTATTGCCAGCCAGAACTCATCTTCGTTTGACCCAAGAACAAGCCCCTGCGGGTCAAAAGCCACATCACCTTGCAGGTAAATTTCAGCAGGAGCAGCAGCCCAGATTTTTACGGGGAAATTTTCCTTATTCAGCTTTTCCTCAGCATAATACAGCAGGTGACACCGGCCGTTGGCCCTAATCGGTGCTGTGTTTTTTGAGCGTGAACTCAAAACAGATAGCGATTCGGCTGTGGATTTTTTGCCCGGATAAAGTGGTATCGTCTTTCGTATCTGTGGTGCGCAACCGATAAGAATTAATAATGCTGTGGCAAAACCAATGAATAATCGATGTTTGTGTTGACAATCCACTTTCTATAAATCCGTTTGAAGAATCTCGCCTATCTGCGAGGTTAATTGCTCGATTTGCTGTTGGTCAAGATTGGGATTTATGACCTCGACAAGTTCCTTTTCGCCTGTTATCCTTAACTGCCAGGTTTCTTTGCCGTCTTCGGTTCTTGATGAGTCGTATTTCAGGCGCCTTTTTCGCATCAAGATTAACGCCAAGACAAAACGAAAGTTTATTTTTTCCTGTTCGGTTTCTTTTTCGAGCCGTTCAAAAAAGGCCATCAGCATCTCATCATCAACAAATATGTGTTTTTTCTGGTCGACGTGCGGCAGCTTCGTTTTCCAGTAGCAAAAAGCATCCGGTTTTTCATTGTTCCAGTAATCGGCGGAAAAATCCCGACGTTGCAGTCCCTGGTCGGTTTCAACCAGGGCACCTATATATTCTTCGCCGGGCTCAATTTTTCGACCGGTTCCGTAACACTGCCCAAGCGGCTTATCTATTTCCCACTCGTCCATTGTTTGCTTTCCTATGCTATCTTGTCTTGCGATACCCACACACGGGTCAAAAATACGATTACCAGCTTCCATCGAACAGCGGCATACGCAGAATATCTTTTTCTTCAATCAGACCGATTTGCTCTGCCATTTTGTACAAAGGCATAATCTGTTTCAATAGCTGGTTAGCTATAACTACATCTGCACGTGGTTCACTGTTATCCGGCCCACGTTGTAAAAGTTGTTCAAACAGTCGCTTAGGTCGCGGAAATTCCTTTATGGTAATCGCGGCATCCGGTTTTATACCGGCTTCTTTCCTTGCCAATTGCAAGGCCACATCAAAGCCGCCTAACTCGTCCACAAGGCCGAGTTCCTTCGCATCCTCGCCGGTCCAGATGCGCCCCTTTGCCACAGAAAGCACCTTTTCCTTTTCCATATTTCTTCCTTCAGCAACCTTCGTGGTGAAATCGTCATAAACACGGTCCAGAAAGTCCTGCACCTTTTGCCACTGCTGGGGCGAGTAATCATACGAGCTGTCCCAAATGTTTGCGTTTTCACTGGTTTTGACCTCGTCAAAGGTGATACCCACGTAATCTTTCCAGAAATCACGCGTCAGCAGCTTACCGACAACTACGCCAATAGAGCCGGTGATAGTGCCCGGCTGAGCAACGATTTTATTCGCTGCCATAGAAACGAAGTAGCCCCCTGAGCCGGCGACGTCGCCCATAGAGACAATAACCGGCTTGTTTGCGTCCCTGGCATTGACCACTTCACGCCAGATTGTGTCCGAGGCCACATACGAGCCGCCAGGGGAGTCCACACGAAACACGATGGCTTTGACTTTCTTGTCCGCCACTGCATCGCGGAAAGCAGCAGCAATGGTGTCACTTCCCATCGACGATGAACCGGAAAAAGCACTATACTCGCTCTGGCCACGATGAACTCCACCTACGCCATATATCAACGCAATTGTCGGACCTTTCTTATGTGGCCTGCCAACCCGCTGGAGATATTTCTCAAGGTAAA
>Ga0299912_10002875_pt1 | contig 14119 bp, 11 predicted proteins | sample RVTome_2_FD_207667 | JGI IMG/M metagenome (GOLD analysis project Ga0299912, IMG submission 207667) | Soil microbial communities from uranium-contaminated site in the Upper Colorado River Basin, Wyoming, United States - RVT95D214 (version 2) ...
CACGTACGCGGTTTATTAGTTACCGTCGAAGGTGCATCTTTCTTCATCACCTTTTCCCGCAGTCTGAAGAATAACTCTTTTATGGGTACAGCCTTGCCTACGAGTAGGATTATGCAGGCGAAGCCGATCCACCAGACAGCAGGGTTTCCTAAGAGCATGATTGTTGATACGATACCGGTTGGCAGATAAGACACTGCAAGCCATTGGGTTTTTAAAACAAAAGGCCAACTCCACCATTCGTTACCCGCTACGCCTAATCCTGAATGGAAACTGAACATTGAAAATTGCAAGTTGAAAATATCTAAAATAGAGTTCCCTGCAAGCATGTCTGGAATGTATGTAACGAAGTAAATTACGGCTACAACACCGACAAGGCCAAGGATAAGTAAAAATGGGTGGTCAAAAAACGCCACGTATTTTGCGCTTAAGCTGCTTTTGAGTTTTGAAACTTCTCTAAGTCTGATGGCTGCAAGAAGGGCAAGCATTCCGACTGCACCATAGAGAACAATCCATTTCGTCGAGAAACCCAACACAAAGAAGATCACTGCTGCAAGCAATGGGAGTACCGAAGTCTTCCATCCATCCTTAACAACGTTCAGGAAATATATTAGAAAGAAGAATTGCGAAAGCATCGAGAAGAACACAACGTATGTGTCTGCGGTTCCCATGCGCGACATGGTGAAGTGCATAAAATCAAATGTAAGCAAAAAAGCTGCGGAGAACCCGCCAATCCATGTTCCGAACAGTTTCTTCCCCAGAAGGTACATCAAGGGTATCATCAAAGTAGCGAATATCACGCCCATAATGCGCCAACCAAACGGAACATCGCCGAAAAATGCTAATCCTATGCTCTGAATTAGCTTTCCAAGGGGAGGATGCGTTCTTTCATGGGGTACCTGATGATTCAAGTAGTTCGCTGCAGATCGCGCGAAGTAGACCTCATCAAAATAAGTTTGAGACATATACGTCGGAGGAATCTGCACTAAACTTTGCTCATCAACCAGCTTAAATAAGCTAGGGTCAGAAGTGTTTTCTCCTGTTACTCCCGCAATTGGAATCTGCTGGTTGCTTTGGCTTAACACACCAATCTCAGAAACTTCGACGAAAGGCTGTGGCGCTTTGTCAGAAGGGTTAGATATGCTCCACCAGAAATTGGGACGCGAATCATACAGTGAAGGTTGAACTTCGAAACGCAAATACTGTGTATTCGTGCTAACGCTGCAACTTTGCCAGACGGAGTAGTCAGTGCCTAAATTTTGGAGCAGGAACCGTCCAACGTAACTCCAGTTTCCAACAGAACCAGAGTACACTTCAACTGTTGCGTTGCCGCTTTTAACCCAGAAGTAGACTATCTGGACAGGTTGTACCCCGTCTAGGTCAATGTAGAAGCCCTGTTTTTCTGTTCCTTGCCAGCTATTAACGGGTGCTTGTGCTATGCCAAGGTTCCAGGTGGCTACCGCAAAGAAAACTATGCAGAGCACCGCAATTGTCAAGAAATCCCGCTTGGTTAACTGCATTTTCGATTACCCGTCTCCCTTTTGAAGCGTTGGTTCAGGCTTCATGTTGCCCTGAAATAGCGACTTTCTGCCCCATAATTCTCCGAGCATAAGCATTAGGACAGTAACAAATGTTGCTATGTTAATCAAGCTTACTGCTAAAACAACTGGGTCGCCGTTGAGATTCTGACTCCAATGGCCACCAGAAGCAGCGTAGGAAACATTAAGCCAGTAAAGGACGTAAGCTTGGTTGACAAGGCAAGTTGTCGTCAAAACTAAGTAGAGTGGGCGAGTTTTCTTTATGAACGGGAACATTAAGGCTAACATGCTTATGGCTGGGAACATGTAGCGTTCATGCATGCGTGTGGGGAGCATGAAAAAGCCGAAGAGAAGCACAAAAGCTGCAAATATCACGCACAACTCTGGAGCTGCACTGGCGCGTTTGTGGACGAAGTATAAAGTGAAAACGGCCAATGTCCCGAACATTATCCAGCCTATGATATTAAAGTTTAAGAAGGGTAAGCCTTGCATGTCGGATGCGTACATGTTGAAACCCCATATGTTAAATGCGTTAAAAGAAGTAATCTGGTAAACTGGGTTATTGTACGCTCCAAAGTAGATGTTGAATAGAAAAGTGACTGGGTCGTTCCACTCAAAAGGAAGAACCACGGCGAAAATCGTTGCAGCCCCCGCAAGCACTGGCGTAATCAGTTTTTTCCAGTCCCAGTTATACTTTCTGAAGACAAGGAAAATTATTAGTGGCGCCAACGCTATGCTCTGGGGCTTTGTCAAGACAGCCAGCATGAACACTGCTGTTGCCCATTTTGGCTTAGATTCCAGAATTAGATACACTGAAAGGACAAGGAAGAAAGTGTAGATGCCGTCTAATTGTCCCCAAACTGCCGAGTTAAAGATAACTACGGGATTAAAAGCGTATAAGCCAGAAGCTAAGAGCGCCATTTTAAAGGTTAAGCGCTTCCGAACGAAGGCAAATATGAGAAACGAAGCCGCTATATCAAAGAGGGTTGCCGGCAATTTTATAATGTAAAGTATGAGGCTGCTTCCGAAAAGCGATAAACCCTTTGCAAGTGAACCGAACGCCCAGAAGAAATAGACGTTCAGAGGCGGATAATCGCACCACACTTTCTGGTAAAAAACTCGAGGTCCATAATCCGCTGCGGCGCTGAACCATGAAATATTAGTGTTATTGTCTGTAATGTATCCTGAAATCGGGAAAAAAGCTAGTCTGACCATGAACGCTATCAAAAGCAAGGCTGCAAGTATAACTAACTCGCGTTTTTCGAATGGGAATTTCAGGGCTGCTAATCTCTTCATTCAAATCTCATTCAAGCATGTTTAGGCATAAAAGAGTTTTGAGAATAGAGCATACTTTCGCAACATGGCGACTCTGAGCGTTCCTTATCTTGTCACTTGTGATAGGTTGCTGTGCTAGAATGCCCATAAGCCCATTGCGAACAGCACCGTGAAAAAACACAATGCCGCAGTGAATATTGCTACTATCGTGTAATGGATTATTCTTTTGTGTGCGAGAAGCCCGAGTAAAATGAACATGGGGAACATGGCCATCATGTAACGCGGAATGCTTATCCACCAGCCTGTGGACACGCTGAGCATCCAAGTCAACAGCATGTACACGTTGTAAGAAGGGCGAAAGCGACGCAGTAATCCCGCTGCGACTATCAGCAGCCCGAATACGGCGAAGATTAGCTGTGCACCGCCAAGGGTGATGCTCTCTGGGAAACTGGCGCCGATAGCCCAATTGCAAGCGTTGATAAAACCTTGCGCTGGGTCAATGGACTGGTACCAGTGGGTTCGCTCAATTTCCATGAACGTGAAGTAGCTGCCTGTTACCTGATTGTTTATGCTGAGATATATTAGAAAGCCTGCTAAAGCCAAAAGCGGCCAAAAGATGTTGATTCTTATGTCTTTCAGTTTCCACTTTTTTTGATGCAAGTACTCAATAATCAACGTTGGCAAGAGCAGCAGGCCAGCAATTCTGGTTAACGCGGCGAATAACGACAGAAAACCCGCTAGAGCCCATTTTCCAACTCTTGCGTAGTAAACGCTGGCGATAACCAACGCGAAAAAGAGTCCTTCAGTGTATATTGCGGATAGGAAGTATGCTGTTGGGAAAATGCTGAGGTAAAGAACCGCTTTTTTCGCTACGTCATCGCCGAACTCTAATTGTGCTAGTTTGAACAGGTACACGGCGGCGAAGATGGAGCTTACATTGGACACGATAAGCGCTGACAAGTTAATGTACTCGAAGTTAAACGTGATTAACCTAATCAGGACAGGGTAAAGGGGAAAGAAGACGATAAAGAAGACTTGATCGCCTTCGTTAACGTAGCCGTTTTTTGCGATGTCTATGTAGTGTGGGCTGTCCCAGTGGCTAAATTGGCGCATTATGATTGAGAGTGGCGGTGCAGCGCCTTCATTCATGTATGACACGGCGAAGCCTAAGGAGAAAATGAAGACTTTTACGATTAATGTGATGAGGAGGACGATTTTGAGCGAATAGGGAATTTTTTTGAATATGGCTGGAGTTTTCAACTGAGTTCCCGATTCTTGCTGATTTTAACGCTTGTTGCTTATAGCAGTGTACGAAATTAACTTATAAACTTGTGAGAACTGCTGACAGGGCATGCGCATTTGGGAAAATTATTAAAGCAAGGATTCATCTGCTAAACTCTGTATCTGTGCGGAGGGTTAAGCTTTCAAAAAGAAGGTTTCAGTGGCGAAGTTCGGCGGCAGCTTGCTGAACGTTGAAGGTGTAGGTGTTCCGAAGATTCTGAAGCGTTTGAAAGAGCTGAAAGAAAGCGATGGCATTGGACCTGTTGCCGTGTTTTCAGCGCCTATGGGCTGCACAGACGCTTTGATTAGGATAGGTGAATCGTATGCGCAGTCAACGCCAGTTTCGGTGGATTCGGTTTTCAAGATTTACGAACGCATAGCGAGGCGCCATGTTAAAGGCGAGTATTTGGCTGAAGCATTAACGGAGTTAGCCAGTTACAAAGCGAAGACGCTGGATGCTCTTGATTCAGTGAACAAGCGGTTCAGCGGCAACGTGAAAGCGAAAGTGCTTACGCTTGGCGGGGAGCTTGCAATGGCTGCGTTAATGGATTTCGTCATGAAAAGCAATGGCCTTAGCTCTTGTTGTATTTCCCTGCAAGACTGGCCTGTTATTACGGATGATAATTTTGAGGATGCTGCGCCACTTTACGATTTAAGCAAAAAACGAGTTGACGCGTTGATTGAGCCGTTGGAAAAGGGCAAAACGGTTTCGTTGGCGGGTTTTCTCGGCGTAACAGCGGATGGTTTGGAAACGGTTTTGGGCAGAGGCGGTTCAGATTTAACCGCGGTTTTTGCTGCTTGCCTTTTGAAAGCGCGGTATCATACTGAGATGTTGCTGTTTAAGGATGTGCCTGTGCAGAGTGCTGACCCGAAAGTTGTGAAGGGACAAGCAACCACGCATGTTGCGGCGCTTACGTATAACGAAGCTCACAAGGCGAGTATGATGGGTATGAAAATTTTGCAGAGTCCTGCGATTGCGTTGGCTCGGCGTTTCCTGCAGCCGTTGCGCGTGGTGCCTATTGATGAGCCTGAGAAATACTCTTTAATTCAGTCTGAGACTAGTGGCAGCGAGATTGTGAAGTGTTTAGCTGGTAAGGCTGGCTGCGCGATTCTTTCTATGAATGATGAGAAGAGCAGGTCTTTGGAGGATTCGCTACGGATTTGGGAGAAACGCAATGATTTCATGGATTTAGGCGCTGAAACGCTGGAAACAGGTGAGCACATTAGGGATTTTCTGTTTTTGGACTCGGATTTTCTGCAGAAGAACGAGGAGAAACTGAAAGGGTTTGATGAGAATTTGAAGGTGGAGTATGGCTTAGGCGTGGTTACGCTTATCGGTGATAAAATGAAGGATTCAGCTGGTGTAGCTTCAACCGCAATAAGCGCTATTCAGGGAATTAACATTAAACGAGGAATTTTTGCGCCGCACACGTCACAAATCATAATCGTAGTAGAAGAGAAAAACGTTAACGCAACAGTAGCCGCGATTCACCTGAAAATGACAGAACTGAACAAGCTGCCAAGCTAGCAACTATAGTGTTCAGAAAAAAAATAGTTCAGCTTAAGGGTAAAGTTAAATTCTTACTTGTTATACAACACGTACCCATGAGACTCTTAGCAGTATTGGGCACTGTTCTTGTGGCGGTTCTCTTATTTTTCGCAGTAATCTTCGCCATGGCAGCTTCAGTAGTAGCAACTACCACAAGGTTAACGGTAAGCGTGATGTTATTCGCCCTCAGCTTCGCACTTGCAGCAATAATTTATTATGCAACGCGCAAGCCCAAAACCGTCATTCAACAGTTAGAGCTTTCGGGGCAGATGAAGGCGGCAGCGTTGAAGTGCCCGCACTGTTCAGGTTCAGTTGACGCTAACCAGATTAAGATTGTTTCAGGCGTGCCTTACGCCACATGCCCTTACTGTGGCAGTACATTTGAAGTAGCTGAGGAGCCGAAATGGTAAAAAAACGCTTCCTGCTCATCGCACTATCTGTCACTCTAGTTTGCACCACATTTCTGAGCGCCACTGCTCAGGCGTGGACAGGCACCTATCACCTTGAGCATGAATGGGTAAAAATTTGGATAAACCAAGACGGCAGTATCGACCTGCTCTACGATATTCAACTAATGTTGGATTCTGGCGACTCAATAAGCAAAGTGTTCGTTGGACAGCCTAAGCGCGACTTCACAATAGGCGCAGCAATCGACGAATACGACAACACGATGGCTGTATCTGACGCAAGCTCTGGAAGCGACTACAAAGTCCAAGTGACCCTGAGCTGGGCATTAGCAGTTAGAGAAAGCGTAAAGTTCAACCTTATCACCAACGTCGCAGGCATGCTCTACAACGACACCACAAACCCCGGCAACATAGGCATGCAATTCATCCCTTCATGGTATGAAGCACCAGTAAACGACCTGCGCATACAAATTGTTCTCCCACCCAACGTGACCGCAAGCGAAGTAAAAACCACGCAAACCTACTGGAACAACACAGCAAACGAAGACGGCAGCCTAACAGTCTATTGGGAAAAACAGAACCTTACACCAAACGAGCAGTACCCCATAGGCATATCGTTCCCAGCAGAATACCTGCCAAACTATGAGCCGCAGCCACCACCCACCGAAGACACATTTGGAACATACGCCTTCGTCGCCATCGGCGCAGTAGTCGTCATACTCGCAATAATAGTTGTAGTTTTTGTTGCTCGAAAAAAACCTTACACCACCCCCCAACTCAGCATGGAAACCCTCGGCATAAAACGCGGATTAACCGCAGTCGAAGCCTCCTACCTGCTTGAAATAAAACCAACACAAGTCGTCACGGAAATCCTCTACAGCCTGCTCCAGAAAAGAGCCGTATGGACAGAAGCAACAAACCCCGCGCTTAAACTACGCGTAATGCCTGACTTCAAAGACAAAACAGGCACCGCGGAAAACCCACTGCGCTACTATGAAATAGACTTCTTTCACGCCGTAAAAAGCGACGGCACATTAGACGAAGAAAAACTAGCGCACACAGTAATGTACCTACGCGACACAGTGGAACAGAAACTACGCGGATACAGCCGAAAAGACACCGTAGATTATTACAGAAAAATCGTAGCCAAAGCATGGACACAAGTAGAACAAGCAGGCACAGCAGACATAGCATCCAACGCCTACGACGAGCAATTACTGTGGCTTCTCCTCGACCCGAACTACCGCGCACGCACAGAAACAGCCTTCCACAACCGCATCTTCGAGCCGAATCCACTCTGGCTCTGGTACTGGCACGGTTATCACCACAATCACCCGCACCCCACGTACACGCCACCCATTGGCACATCAGCCCCAACCGCAAAGCCACCAGCAATCCCCGGCGCAGAATTCGCAAACAACATAGCCACAGCCGTAGAAAAAACCTCCAGCAACATCGTACTCAACATCGAAAAATTCGCCAACGCCATCCTCCCAGCACCACCACCCACGAAAGCATCCCATGAACCCGCACGTCACGGAGCCGAATGTGTCTGCGCTTGCCATGCATGTGCTTGCGCGTGCGCCTGCGTCTCGTGCGCTTGTGCCTGTGCAGGTGGAGGTGTCGGCTAAAAAATGAGTTTCCTCAAAAAAATTTTCCGTTCGCCAGCCATTCCACAGGGGCGTTACACGTACCGCGGAAAAGACAAGTTCAAAGGCATGGCGCTGCAACTGCGCATCGAACCAGACCAGCGCGGCGTAATGGTGATAAACGCTAACACTGTGCTTCACCTTAACGCGTCAGCATCCGCTTACGCTTACTATTTCATGCAGGGCATTCCTGAAAACAGTGTGCTGAAGCAGATCCGTCGCATGTACCGCGTAGACTCTGCCGAAGCAAAGGCAGACTACGAGAAGCTCGTTTATGCGATTAGCACGTTGGCGCAAACTGAAAATGTGTGTCCCGTATCCTTCCTCGAAATAGCAAAAGAAGAGCCATTTAGTTATCAGTATTCTGCGCCGTTGCGCATGGACATGGCGGTTACCTTCAGATGCCCTAACAATTGCGTTCACTGTTACGCGGGCGGACCACACGAAACCGCAGAATTAAGCACGCAGCAATGGAAAGAAGTAATAGATAGACTCAGCCAAATCGGCGTTTTCATCTTAACCTTCACAGGCGGCGAACCCACCATGCGCGAGGACCTGCCTGAACTGCTGCAGTACGCGCAGAACAAAGGCATGGTCACGGGCTTAATAACCAACGGCAGAAAACTCAAGGACAAGGCCTACGTGCACACGCTTGAGCAAGCAGGCTTAGACTTCGTGCAGGTAACACTTGAATCGCATCTGCCTAAAATTCACGACTTAATAACAGCCTCCGAAGGAAGCTGGAAAGAAACCGTAGCAGGAATAAAAAACGCTGTGAAATCGCAGATTTACGTGACCACTAACACGACGCTGAACAAGCACAATGCTCCGGAATTCCTGAAAACCATCGATTACATTAAAGAACTTGGTGTTGCCGCTTTCGGATGCAACAGTCTAATTTACTCGGGAAAAGCAAACGCGGTAAGTCAGGAATTCGCCTTGCCAATCGAAACCTTATGTGCGTTGCTGCCTGAAATCCGCGACAAAGCCCAACAGCTGAACCTCAAATTCCTCTGGTACACGCCCACACAGTACTGCCGCTTAGACCCAGTGCAATTAGGCTTAAGCGTCAAATCCTGCACGGCGGCGATGATAAACATGTGCGTTGCGCCAAACGGGGACGTTTACCCGTGCCAAAGCTACTTCGAAAGCTTAGGCAACATTCTCGTTGACTCGTGGACGAAAATCTGGAACCATCCGCTTGCACTGCAACTTCGAAGCAGAGCTTATGCGGAGCCTAAATGCAAGGAGTGCCCGCAACTGCAGGTTTGCGGTGGAGGATGCCCGCTGGAGCTACAGAGCGAGAAGTTTATTTGCGGACAAACGGGCTGACGAAGACCAAACGTTCAGCTTCAGAACTGGATTATTTTTTGGTGCTTCGTGAGTTGATCAAATTAAGTTTTTGTTGGTGTGTTAGTTTTTTGATTTGTTTTTCGCGTTTCATGGCTTGCGCTCGCGAGTCGAAAAGCTCAAGGTAAGAGATTTTCTGGGGTTTGTGCATTTTTGTGTATCTGGCGCCTTTGCCGCTTTCATGTAGTTTTATGCGGGTGTCGATGTTTTTGGTGTAGCCTGTGTAGAAGCTTCCATCCACGCACAATATGACGTAAACATAGTAAGGCATTGCGCGTTTTTCTCCTGCGGTTAGGTGGCGCTATCAGCGTTGAGAAAGCTCTTGCGCAGTATGCGCTTCAGGTAGGTTTCAGGGTCCACTTCTTGGACACGCGCTTGGTCTACATCGATAATGTAGATTTCTTGGATTCGGGCGTTGAAGATTTCTTCCCGTGTCACTGGTGGCTTATTGTAGTATTTGTCGCAGAGGTTTTTAATGAACTCGATGTCTCTGGGCGTTCTTTTCCTCGGTTGCTTAGCCAGTGCCTGTGGAAATGGTAGAATGTAGTGGGGTGGTACGCCTAAGGCGAATTTTCCAGCGAAACTGCTGTATCTGATTATTTTGCTGGCTAATCGCGCTGACGTGTACGTTAACGGGTCTAGCGCGTGTTCAGGCGGGATGAAGCCTGTTTCTATTTCCACTATGAAGTTTCCATAGCCTTTTGTTGCGTACAGGTCGCATGTTAAAGGCTCGTTTAATGCGTATTCGAGTTGCACTTCGTAGCCTTTTAGGACGAGGTATTTTGCGCAGATGAGCTCCATTACAGAGTGGTTGATTTTCACGACGTTCTCTTTGTGAAGCCTTAGCAGCCAGTCTTTAAGCGTGTTAAGTTTGTTTTCTGCTTCTTTGCTCACGTCGGCTGTGAGTCGCGTTAGTAAAGTGGATAGGTCCTGTTCGAATTTTTCTTTGTTGTTCATTAGTTACTTCCTTTACGGCGCCATTTGTTACTTGCGTTTCGAAGGTATGTTTAACTTTTACGGTATATAAACTCGAAAGCCACGTTTCATCATAGTTGCAGCGGCATTTGAGTGCTCTGCGACTTTAAATAGTGTCCATCGTTTGCCGCTTTATAGCCAACGGTATCATGCGTCTCTTTCGCTAAATTTGTCAAAAAACCTGTTGCATAAATGCCGAGTTAGTGTGTTGCGGTACAATCAAATTTATATCGAATTAAAGGCTTATTGTATAGTTGCCAAGTTGGGAAGCAGGCTGGAATGTCTCAGCAAAGAACGGTTGTCACAACCACGGTGAGACTTCTTAAGACAATAGTTGTGAAAGAATAAGAGAAAGAGTGCGAATGAATTGTGTTTGGGGACTAAACTTTAACCCAACTATCTGCAATAATTTGTGGGTTAGGCAAATCTTTTATAGTTTTAACTCGTATAACACGTTTCTAATTCTAATAAACTCTAGAGGAGGTGAAGAGAAAAATAATGCGAAATGGGTTTTTGTTTTAACGATTACACTTTTAATCCTGTCTCCATTGTGTTTTTGGTCTTCTGATGTTAGTGCGGCATCAGGTATCGTGCACCTAACACTGTATCCAACTGCAGATGCTTACGTAAACTCCTCCAGTTCCGCCACTAACTATGGCAGTGCAAGTGTCCTGAATGTTAGCGCCAACGCAGAACTCGACTTCGTATACGTCAGGTTCAATTTGACCAGTGTACCATTAGACGTCGACATTCTATCAGCCAACCTTAGCCTCTTTCTTGTGAACACGAACGGTATTTCAACTATTCCACCCGACATAATTGGGGCATATTACTGTTCAGATAATTCATGGACGGAAGCTGGATTTAACTGGAACAACAAACCAACTTCTAATTTGACCCCTACCCGTGCAATGGTCTTAAGTCCGTCAACTCCGATTGATGCGTACAAGTCGTGGGCTGTCACTGAAGACGTGATTGCAGCAGTGCCATCAGGAAACCTAACGGAAGTGTTCAAGTTTTGGAGCAAAGAGGGGAACGGCTAAGCGCTTTTCCAATCAAGAGAGGGTACTAACAAACCAAAATTAGAAATTGAATATTCAACAACACCTGCTTTTTCAGCCTTCGCCTCGCAGTTTGCCGCAAGCTACGTGAACGTGATTTATCCTTCTAATAGCCCCCAGAAACCGTTAGGCTGTGCTCCAGGGTTGGTGAGCGATTGGACAGCATCAGCCTTTGTCACAACCAAACTCCAAAGCTACACCGAAGGAATAGACATCAACAGCAGCTTCGTCGACCAAACTTCAGCTAGACCAGTGGGAGTCGCGGGCCAAGGAATCATCAGTTTCGGTGGTCCACTAGTAAACCCTGTTGTGAAGCGCGCCGAGAGTAGTGGCACAGCTCTTGCGGACAGAGCGCCTATTAAATTCTACAGCGACGGGGGCAACTTCTACTTCCAACACTCAGACGGAACAGACATTACTGGAGCTAATTTACCCACCTCAGTTATCAATAATGACCAAGACATGTTCGTCATGGAGGTTTACCTTGATGGAAGCGAAAGGTACACGATGCTTTGTTACGACTTCGGCTGGAAAGAGACATATGCTGCTGGAAAATTCTTCCACACAACAATCTACCCCAACCTTGCTTCCTACAACATTAGCTGGATTATCGTCAAGTGGCAAGACACCAACGGCGACAGCTTCGTCAACAACCCAAGCGACGGCGACACTTACACTGTAATTGCGACAAGCGCCTAATTTCCTCTTTTTTGGTCCATTGGATTATTTCATTGTGGATGTTCCCGCGTTTTTCGCACGAAAAAGATCACGCTAACTATAGCGATTGCGGTTGCTGCGCCGGCAATTGCGTATGTAAAGTAGTATGGAAATGAGTTCACGTTTGGGATCGACCAAATTCGCATATTAGGATCACATAGCGTGCCTTTGGCTGTGCATCCAACAGTTATTATCTCTGTAATGCCGTCCTTGTCAACGTCGCCTGTTGCTACGTTCCAAGCGCAAACGCCATCGTTGATCACCCAATCTACACTTTGCGTAAGTGTCAAGGTTTTTCCGTTCCAGCTTGAAATCCTGAGTTGTCCTCTGTCAGGGTTTGTCGTGTTACTCGCGAAGCTTCCTTTAGCCGCGACCATGCCACTGGTGATTATATCCAGTTTTCCGTCGCCGTCAACGTCGTCAAGCGATAGACATTTGACTTCGGCTAAATAGTCGGTTGTCCATTCTTCGCTTTCTTCCTGAGTTAAAGCGTTTCCAGTCCAGTTCCAGATTTTCAGTTGAGCGTTAACTTGTTTGCCGTCGTAAGCGAAGCCACCTGTCACTATTTCTTTGAAACCGTCGCCGTCTACGTCTCCAGCTTTAACGTTGTTGACGATGGTGTTTCCTTGGACTGCTCCTGCGATAGTTAAGGCGTATCCTTGGGTTATAAGCTGCCAGTTTTCGTTGCATTTTACGGAGAATTCTTGTCCGTTCCACTGCCAGATGCAGAGTTGCCCTTTGCTGTTGTTGAGGTTGTCAGAGTAGCCTGCAGTGATTATTTCTACGTTGCCGTTGTTATCCAAGTCACAGGCGAACACTGAATTGGCGTAGGTTACGTTAGCAACATCTAGTTCAAGTTGGTCTATCAAACTCAAAGCGTTGTCCTTGAAGTGCCATAAGCAAAGTAAAGAAGTACCCAGAGTGTCATTAGGTAATCTTCCGACTGTAATTATTTCTGATGTTCCGTCGCTGTCTACGTCGCTGACGAAAATGGAGCCAACGGATATTCCTTCGTAGCAGGCTTTTTGGCTTAACTCTCCGTTGCGCCACTGCCATATTCTGAGGCAACTGTAGAAACCTGTTTCATTAATAATTGCTCCGCCTACAATAACCTCCACCACGTTATCGCCGTCGGTATCAGCGGCGAAGACGCAACTGATGCCGCCTGACCATTTCGCGTTTGCCTCAAGCGTAACGTTTCGACCGTTCCAGCTCCAGATGTTAAGTGGCGCTTCAATGTTCACTCTGGAGCCATCTGTTACAGTATAACTGAAGCCGCCTGTGATTATCTCTCTGACGCTGTCGCCGTCAACATCTGCTACAAAGAGGTTGTGTGTTCCAGAAATGCAGGTGGCTCCAACGCCGTAGGTTTCCCAAGACTGTTCAGCCTCCAACGTAAAATTTCCATACTGAGCCTTGACCGTTATCATGGTGGATGAGCAGACAATGAGTAATAACAGGAACAGGAGGCATTTGCGAAGTTGGCACATTTTGAGCCCTTCACTTGGAGAGTAAACGGGTGTAACGCAATTTAAATAATTACTGTTTATCTGCGGTTTCTGTGCAGTTACTCTCCTTTAGACGTTTCCGAGACCTAACCACGTAAAAGGCAGTAGCAATAGATGTTGCTACCATAAGTGCCGTTATAACTATAAGCGAGTAGACTTCTGGGACAACGCCGTCGTGGCCAACTGGAACTGCATAGAGAGGAACAAGTGATACGGACAAGCCTAAAATATTACGGATTGATGCTGCACCTGCGCCGTTCCACTCTTCCAATCCTTGGCTTACTATGTTTCCGCTAAGGTCCCACGCCGTGGCCTCTAGAAGAATGTTTTGAGCAATCGCTCCTGCCTCAACTTCAGGGAATTCGTGTGAAACGGCTCCGCCGTCGCCGCCTAAGGATGAGTCATAAATCACAAGGAAAACTGTTGACGCGTTTGCCAAGTTTTGGCTTCCTAAAGCAGTTGCTATTTCCAACCTCTTGTCGCCTTGCAGTTTTAATGTAACTGAATGGGTTTGGGGGATGAATTCGTAGGCTGCTGTGGCGTTTAGGAACCAGATTTTGGTGGGATAGGAGTTGTAGGCGCTTGGCACTGTTCGGTGCCCTGCTGAACTATAGCCGTAAGCAGCCCAAAGAAGTTGAGAAAGTTCTTGTGCAGACAAGTTTTGATTGGACCAGGATTGGGCGTAGAGCATGTTGTTCAGCGCGTCTGTGAAGGACATTTGGCTGATTTGCACGGGCGGCAAGTTGCCTGTCATTCGCGTGTAGTCTGGGGTAGCGGCTGAGTAGGGAGATGCTGGGTAGCTAAGTGGCATT
>Ga0299912_10002876_pt1 | contig 14119 bp, 10 predicted proteins | sample RVTome_2_FD_207667 | JGI IMG/M metagenome (GOLD analysis project Ga0299912, IMG submission 207667) | Soil microbial communities from uranium-contaminated site in the Upper Colorado River Basin, Wyoming, United States - RVT95D214 (version 2) ...
AAGCCAATGCCGCTTCTTATCAGGAGATTTATGAACGGGCCCGCCTGGTCATGGTGGCTCTGGGCGCCCTTTTGGTGGTGCTGATTTGGGGGTGGGCGCGCTGGCGGGGGCGGGGGCGGCAGAGGGTTCAGGATTGGCTGATCGCGGCGTGTCAAAACCTGCGGCTGCTGCTGGCGCTGGGGTGGAGGCGGCCGGCCGCGAGGGCCGTCCAGGCGGTGAAGGGGGCGAAGCAGGGCTTAGTTCGGGCTTTTTCTCGCTCGATTTTGACCCTCGCAAGCTTCTTCATGCGATGTTTCAGCCTCGGACGCGAAATCTTGGTTTTTCCTTCTCTTGCGGTGCCGGAGAACCCGGGATGCCCTGCGGTCTGATTTTTTCGGTCACAAATGGCTTTTGGGCAACAAGCCCTTCACATAATACTTAATGAAGAGGCTTTAGGCATCAGGCTTTAGGCTTCAGACTTTGGAAAGAGAGAATCTGCGGAATCTGCGGATCAATTCAAGAATTTTACCACAAAGACACCAAGGCACTAAAGTTAAGAAAGTCAGGTTTTTGTGTTTTTCTCCTCTTCGTTACTTTGTGCCTTAGTGGTTAAATATTTTTCTTGTTCTCGGTGCTCTCTGTGTTCTCCGTGTTAAAGAATTCGATTTAATCTGCGGAATCGGCGGAATCTGCGGATGATCTCTTTCTGATGGCCTCAAGCCTCCAGCCTTCTGCGGATCTCGGATACGTTCACGTTCAAGTTGGAAGAGGGTATGTCGTATATCGTATGTCGTATGTCGGGTTAAAGCCTCCAGCCTCTGGCCTCATGCCTTATGCCCCCGGCTTTCAGGCGGCCAGGCGCAGAGGCGGTTTCTCTTCCAGCGCCTGCTGGTAAACCTCCTCGGTCCGCTCGGCGATCGTATCCCAGTCAAATTCCCGGACCACGTAGTCCCGGGCCTTCCAGCCGACCCGGACCACCTCTTCCGGCCGCTCGAGCAGTCGGGCCAGGGTCATGGCTAAAACCTCCACGTCGCCTTGGGGGAAGAGGTAACCGTATTCGCGCACAACCTCCCGGTTTTCCGGGATGTCGCTGGCCAGCACGGCCCGGCCATGGCTCATGGCTTCGAGGATGGCGATGGACATGCCCTCGAAATCCGAGGGATGCACGAGCAGGTAGGCGTGACTGAGGAGCTCTTCCAGCAACTCTCCCTGAACAAAGCCGGTGAAGACGATCCGGGGGTCGCCGGCCGCCAGTTGCAAGAGCCAATCGCGGTAAGCCCGGCTGTGCACCGCATCGCCGGCGATCACCAGCTTGAAGTCGGTGAGGACGGCGCGGAAGGCCTGGATCAGGTATTCGCAGCCTTTGCCGGGTTCGAGGCGGGAGAGGAAAAGGAGGTATCGAGAGGGCAGCAGGCCCTGCTCCAGGATCAGCCGGGCGGGCCGGGATTGGGGCAGGCTGATGCCGTTGGGGATGTATTCGGAGAGAAAACCATACTTGCGGCGGAAATATTCGCGCAAGGTCTGGCTCACCGTGATCAGGGCGTTGGGGAACCGCGCCGAGGCCCACTCGCCGCCGCGGAGCGCCAGGGAGGCGGCCCGGCCCCATTTGGCCCGCTTCCAGTCCAGGCTGTGCACGGTCACCACCGCGGCCGCGCCGCGCAATCGCGGCAGCAATGAAAAAACCGCGGGCCCCAACGCGTGGTAGTGGACGATGTCGTAGCGCTGCCGGAGCGCGTCCAGGGTGGCCAGCGTGGTGCGGGAGAGCGTCTCCAGGTGTTTGCTGGTGATCGCGGGCAGGCGGACCAGCTTCACCCCCAGGAACTCATCGCCCGGCCATTCCACCTCCTGCCGGCAGTAAACCGTGACCTGGTGGCCGCACTCCACCAGGCGGGGGCAGATCTCCTTCAGGTGCGTCTCGATCCCGCTGTAAGTGACCGGGATACCCCGGGACCCGATCATGGCGATCTTCATCGCTTCTTTTCCTTGTGAAGATGGTTTGCAGTTCCTGGTTCCTGGTTCCTGGTTCATGAAACCAGGCACCAGAAACCATGTTCAGAGCGGCGCCCGGCCCAGATGACTTTTCAGCTTGTGCTTGACCACCCAGCCCAGGACCCGGGGTGGATGCCGCACCATGGCCGAGCGCGCGCTGCAAACCATCCAGCAGCCGTCCCGGCATTGGCCGGCCTGTCGGCGCGCCCGCCTCGCGGCCGGGCTTAGCCAGAGCTCGGCAAAAGGCTGCTCCACCAGGCTGCCCATGCGGCACGGGAGCATCGGGCAAGGGTAGATCCGGCCAGCAGGGTCCATGAAAAACAGATCGCGGCCGGCCCGGCAGGGAAGCCGGCGTCGGCGCTGTTCGGCGAATTCGATCAAGCCGCTATAAAAATAGGCGCGGGCCCAGCGCTTGGGCGAGAACGACAGGAGTTGCTGCCGGATGACGTGTTCCAGGTCGCGGCGAAGATGCCCGTTTTCCGGAGCCGCCCCGGCCGGGGTGCGGAAATAGAGGGGGGAGTTCTGGGCCGTGGTGGCGGAACATTCGAGCCCCAGCTCCCGGCAGAGGGCATAGACCTGGCCGAGCGCGCCCGGGTTGTGGCGGCTCTGGGTAAAGGAGAGACGGAGGTCGTGGAAGCCCAGGCGGAGCGCGAGGTCCAGCGAGCTGCGCACCCGGTCGTAAGCGCCGGGAACTCCGCGCACCCGGTCATGCACCTCGCCGATGCCGTCCAGGGAAAAGCCGAGCCCGAGCTTGGGGTCGAGCCGGTGGAGGACGGGCAGTAACCTCTGGATCCGCTCGGGCAACAGGCCGTTGGAGATCAGGGTCAGGCGGGCGCGGGGGCAGGCCGCTTTCACCGCGGCCACCAGCTCGGGCAGGTCGTCGCGCAGGAAAGGCTCGCCGCCGGTCAGGTTGATCTCTTGCAGCGAGCCCGGCAGCCGGCGATAGGCTTTTGCCGGGAGCTCGGGCTCCGGCTTCAGCTTCCAGATCTGACAGATCAGGCAGCGTGCGTTGCATCGGTAGCTGACGGCAAGAACGGCGTCGCGGACGGGCATGCGGCTTCATCCTCCTTTCCTGCTTCACTCTTGCCCAGGGCGCGCTGGTAATACGCCAGGAGCCGATCCAGGTGCACGGCCAGGCTGTATTCGTCTTCCGCCACCCGGCGGGCCTGCCGGCCCAGCGCTTCGGTTTCCCGGGGGTGCTCGGCCAGACGGCGGATGCCCGCGGCCAAAGCCTCGGCATCGCCCGGCGGAAACAGGATCCCGGTCTCGCCGTCGCGCACCAGCTCCGGGATGCCGCCGATGCGACTGGCCAGCACCGCCTTGCCCGCGGCAAAAGCTTCCAGCACCGAGAAGGGGCAGTTCTCATAGCACTCGGACGGGACCACCACAAACGAGGCCTGGCGCCGCATCGTCTCGAAGTTGGCCCCGCTCAGGCGCCCCAGGAACCGCACCTGCTTGAGACCCAGGTGATCCGCCCGCCGGCGCAGCTCGAAGGCGAGCGGCCCGGCGCCCAGGATGTAGAAGCGCTGCTCCGGCACCCGGGCCAGAGCGCTGAGCAAGGTATGCAGCCCCTTCTCCGGCGAGAGGCGGCCGGCAAAGAGCCCGTAGCCCTCGCCTCCGAACTGGGCCCGGATCCGGTCGGTATCGGCATAGTTGGGAAGATGCACCAGGCGTGAGGAAGGAAATCCTTCTTCCCGGAGCAGGTTGCGCAGGAACTGGCTGGGGCTCAGGTATAAGGTGACCCAGTGGCGGTAGATGCCCAAGGCCGCATACAAATAGCTCTCCAGCGCGCCGGCCGCGCTGGCCAGGGGCGAGCCTTTGATGCACTCGCGGGAAATGGCCCGGTAATATTTCCTGCCCCGGCAGGCTTCGCAGATCACTTCCTCTTCCGGGTCGAACATCATATGGTTGGGGCAGGCGAGCTGGAGGTCGTGCAAGGTCCAAACCATCGGGACGCGCGCCCGGTGCAGGGCGAACAGGATCGAAGGCGTCAACTGGCGGTGGATGTTGTGCAGGTGGGCCAAGTCCGGTTGAAAGTCGCGGATCAGCCGGGCCAGCCGGCGCCGGGCCTCCCGGGAATAGATCACCTTCCCTCCGGTGCGGACCTGGTCCCAAAAGCTCAACTCCGCCGGTTCCAGGTTCAGCTCCGGCACAAAATAGTCGGAAAACTCGCTCGGGCGATTCTTCGGATGGCGCATGGCGAATTCCGCCACCTGGTGGCCGGCTTTTTTCAAGGCCTCGCGGATTTCGAATAGATAAGTCTCGGTCCCGCCCAGCCCAAAGAAAAACTTGTTGATCAAGAGGATTCGCATCGGTCCCCCTCCTCCGCTTGGGCCAGGCGCGCCATCACCCCGGTCATCAGCCAGAACGTGTAAGCCGGGACCCGGTAATTGAAGGCGTAACCGGGCAGGTTGATGAAGGCCATGACCAGGATGATCCCCGCCACCCCCAGCCCGAGCGCCCGCACCTCCGGGCGAGGACTCTGCTTGACCAGCCGCGAGGCCAGCCGGAACAGGCGGAGCAAGATCCAGCCCAGGCAGGCGGTGCCCAAAAGCCCGAACTGACCGATCATCGCCGCCACGCCCACGTCCGGCAGCCAAGTGATGAAATAGGGTGCGATCCCCAGCTCCCGCGAACGATCCTGCTCCGGAAAAATGCTCAAGGCGTCGCTGGCAATCGTCCCGCTGCCCAGCCCCAAAAGCGGCGAGTGCTGCAACAACGCGGGCAGGATGGTGGTCAGGGTGTACCAGCGCGTGCTTTGCTCCTTGTATTCCGGAGTGAATATGACGAAGAAACGGTCGCGGGCGCTGGCGCCGGTCTCGCCGCCGGCGAAATCAAGGAGCCGGACCCGGGAAAACTCGAGGGCCAGGGCCAGGACCAACCCGAAAAGGAGCAGCAGCGGCCAGCGCTTTTGACCGCGCAGGAACATCCAGGCTACTCCCAGGCCCAGGCCGAGGATGGACATGCGCGAGGACGTGAGAAAGAGGCCCAGGCCGAGAAAGGCGAGGAGCGCGAAGCGGGTTCGGGTCCGGGCGCCCAGGGCGACCGGGGCGATCCCCAGGCAAAGCGCAAAGGCCAGGTAATTGCCCAGGTAATTGTAGCGTCCCATGGTGCCGAAGGCCTTGGAAAAAGGCGTCTGTTCCACCACCTCCCCGGCGCGCAGCAGGATTCCCCCCACCATCACTTCGCCCGGGCGCAGGAAATCCAAAAGCCGGACTCCGAGAATGGGTTGGAACAAACAAAACAGCGTCTCCGCCGCGGCCACCGCAAAAAGGACCGTTAACAGCCGGCGGAGGTCCCGGGGAAAAAAGTCCAACTGGACCGCCAGGTAAAACAGGAACACGAAACGCAGCAGGTTTTTCACGCCGGCCGCGGCCACCACCCCGGGCACGTGGTTGATGGCCGCGGAAACCGCGACCGTGGCCAGGAAACACAGCAGCGGCAGATCAATCGGCGTCCGGCGGGGCACTTCTCCCCGCAGCGCTTTTCCGGCCACCGTGAGCAAGGCCAAGGCCACGGTGGCGCTTTCCACCGCGTAGCGGATCGGGATCGTGAGCGGCGCCGGCGCGTATTTCAGGATGACCGTCTCCACGGCCAGGAAGATCAGGCCGGCCGGGAGGAAACGCCGCGGGTCCGCGATCAGGATGGCGGCCAGGGGCAAGAGGAGCAGGATTCCTCCCAGCGCGGGATGGTAGAGGATCAAGCACCCGGCCAAGCTCCCGCCCCCGAGCGCCAGGGCCAGGACCCGCCGTCCCTCGCCCCCACTGAGGACATTCCATCGTGAAAGCTCGAGCCCGCTCATCGGCCACCTGCGGCGGCGAACGCCCGGGGAGTTGGGGGAAGCTCAGCTTCCCGGCGCCCGGGCTCCCGGACCACGGGATTGCCTTCCCTGAGTCGGGACCAGACATAATCCGGCTTGGCGGCCAGGATCTGGGAGAGCGGAAAAGGGCCGGCGGTCACTGCCGCGGTGATGAGCCCGCGGGCTTTGACGCTCTGGAGTTCCCAGGGATGACCGGCCACCAGCAAGCTGTTCTTGGATTCAGGCGCGGGCGAGCTCCAAAGCCTCGCATCGGGCCAGTGCCACTGGCTGGAAAGCACGATCACCCGAAAAAACGGCCGCAAGCCCAGGGCATCTACCTGCCCGAGCACCTGGTGCAGAGCGCGCCGGCGCGCGACCAGGACCAGAAAGGCGTGCCGGGACCAGGTCGAAAGGACCGAGGGCACCTCCGGCCAGACCCGGTCGCCTCCACCTGTCTCCAGTTCTTCCAGGCGCTCTTCCCACTGCTCCATCAACTTCTCCTCCACAGCGGCCGGCCACCTCGCCGGCAGCAAGGCCCGCAGCGAAAGACCCTTTTGAAAGGAGAGGGCAAACTGCGGCCAGGGAGGGCAAGGAAACTCAAATTCCTGCATCAGCTCGCGGAACAGAGCAAAGTAGCCGGCCGACCGGTCCAGGACCGGGCCGTCGAGCGCGATGAAGATCTGGCGGAAGCCCATGGTCTCTTCTTTCAGGCGGCGGCGCGCCAACCCATCGGGATTTGCACGGACTGCCGGGCCACGTCCACGTGCGCGCCGTCGTAGCGGAGCGAGAGGTCCGCGGCCAGGAGCACCCGGAGCAGATCGGCGATTCGGTCGAGGTCGGCCAGGGGCGCTCGGCCCTGGCCGATGCACTCCAGGAAATGCTGGGTTTCTTCCTGGAGCGCAGCCACCGCCTGCAAGCTCAGCCAGCGCGTCTCCAGCGCCCACGGATTGCTCCCGAGCGCCTCCGTTTCCCCTTCCCGGAGGGGAGTGTGCAGGGCCAGCGGCGCCTGGGCGCTCAGCAGGTCCAACCGCGCCGACCGTTTGGAGCCCACCACCGAAAAGGAGCGGGACGGTTCCGCACCCAGGCCGCTCACCTCCACCAGGGCGTGGCGGCCGGAAAGGAACTCGAGATGGAGCGACACCGTGTCCGCCCGATGGTTCAAGAAATAAAAACCCGTGGCCCGGACCCGGCGAGGGGTCTCCCCCAGCAGGAACAGGGCCAGGGAAACCTCCTCGTAGGCCAGGCTCCAGGTCACATGTTGATCCACCAGAAACGAAGCCGGCCGGTGATGAATGGCCGAGACATAAAATACCCAGCCCAGGTCGCCCCGCTCGATCAGCTCCTTAATCCGGACCGCGGCCGGATGAAACAGGAGCGGCAAGCTGATGACCGCCACGCGCTTCCGCTCGCGGGAGAAAGCCTGGAGTTCTTTCAATCCTTCGAGCGAGATGGCCGGCGGCCATTCGACCAGGCAATGTTTGCCCGAAGCCAGAGCCTGGCAGGCCAGGGGCGCCTGCTCGGCCGCGGGCAGGGCTACTACCACCGCGTGGATGCTGAGGTCCGACAAGACCCGGTGCAGGTCCGCGACCACCTCGATCTCCGGATAACGCGCCTTGACCCACCGCCGGGCCGTCTCGTCCCGGTCGTAGACCATCTCCACGGCCACCTCCGGCAGGGCGGTGAGCGTTTGCAGCCTCTGCCGGCCTCGTTCTCCCAATCCCAATACGGCCAATCGAATCATCTTTCACCCTCCTCAAGCCGCCAGCCGCTCTTCCCTTGACTCCATCTCCCCGGCCGCCGGCGTCACCGCCAGCTCTCGATACCACCGACACATCTTTTCCGCCTGCGCCGGCCAGGCACACTCGGCCTCAATGAAGCAGCGCGCAACCTCGCCCTGCTGCCGCCGAAGGCTCGGTTCCAAGACCAGGCGCGTCAGTTGCCGGCGCAGCCCGTTCCCAGAGCCGACCTCCACTCGCGCCTCCGATCCCAGGCTCCTTTCTCTCCACCAGGCCAGGCCGGCTTCGGCCGAAGGCAAAAGCGGAAGCCGGCAGGCCATGGCCGCGGCCGCCAGCGCGGGGTCGGCCCCCAAAGCGAAGCCAAGGTCCCCGGCGCTGTAAAGGCCGGGAAGGTCGCGAGAAGGAATCTCCCCCAGGAACTTGACCCGATGGAGGACTCCCAGCCGGCGCGCCTGCTCCCGCACCAGCTCCCGCCAGGTCCACGGCCCATTGCCGACCAGAGCGAGCAAGGCCCGACCCTCCCGCAGCATGTGACCCCCGGCCGCAAAGATCATCTCCACCTCGGCCTGGGAGCGGAAAGGGCCAAGCTGAAGGCAAAGGGTTTCCCAGTGACCCAAACCCAGCCGCTCGCGCCACCACCCCCGCGCCTCGGGATGGAACTGGAAATGCTCGGCATCCACTCCCAGGCTCAAACACAAGACCCGGGAAGGATCGGCGCCGAAGACTTTTTCGATCAGCCGCCGTCCGCTCCGGCTGCGCGCCACGAATCCGGCGATGGCCGGGTCCCCGCCCGGGCCCGACCATCGGCGGGCCGCTCGCCGGCCTAAAACCCGGGACCACCAGGAGGCCTGTTGCCGGGGCAATTCCAGGATCAGGGAAAAAGGCCGGCGCGACTTGAGCGCGACAATCGGTTCGAGGTCGCCGGGCGGCCAGCCGATGCAATGGAGGACGGCGGCGGGCTGCTGCTCAAGCTCTCTGGCCAGGCTGCGCAGGTTCCACCCCGGCTCCAGGCGGACCTGGTAGCCCAGGCGAGACACCTCCCGCGCCAGCGGGCTCCACCCTTCCACCGTAGCCGCATCGTGATCCTTTACCAGGTAAACGATCTCCATCTTGCCCTCCGCTTTCACGAATCCGTGGAGGTTTCCTTTCCCGGCCCGGGCGCCAGGCGCAAGTCATCCCACCAGACCGTGCCGCATAAGCCGGGCGCGTGAGCGTCGCTCGGACCGTGCAGGATCACCTGCACCGCCTCCACATCCGGCGGCAGGCGGAACTTGACCGTGAGCGCCTGCCAGTCCGGGCCCGGCTTAAGCGGCTTCGAAACCGCCAGAGTGCCCCAGCCTTCGGGCCGGTCCGCCACCACCGCCAGATACATCCGGCCGCAGCCGCTTGCCGACCGATCCAGCGCAAACCCGGTGAGCTCATAGTCCTGGCCGGGCCGGAGCAAGACCGCTTGATGCACGTGATCAAAGATGCCGGACCAGATACCGGCAAAGCGGACCCGCAGGCTCGCCTGGCCGGAATGGGAAACCAGAGGATCGCGCTCGGCCCGGTAACCCGCCCCGGCGAAGAATTCCCAACCTCCGTCCGGCCGGTCCAGGGGATGTTCCCAGCCGCCGTTGATGAGCAGATTTCCTCTCTCGCCTCTCAGCGGCCGCTTTCCCGATAACCCGGCCGCCATCCGCCGCTCGGCCGCGGCCGGGCCAAAGGCGCGCTTGAGCGTGAAGAACCCGGCAAGGTCCAAGTGGCGGCTCGCGCCCAGATCGCGGTTGCAGGCCCGGATCAAGTCCGCGTCCCGGGTGCTGCGCCACAGCCAGGCGTTGACCGAACCCTGCTCCGCAGGCAAAAGCGCGAGATAAGCGGATAACCGGCGGATGGCTTGCCCCCGAAATTCCGGGTCGCCGCTCTCCCTAAAGCGCCGGAGCGCGTGGGCGCCGCCGGCTTTCTGCGCGAGCGGAGACCACGGCGCCAGACTGACGGCCTCCTCGAAAGCCCGGTCCGCCCGCTGGTCGTCTCCCTGCTCGGCAGAGGCCAGGGCCAGGCCGATCCAGAGCGAAGCATCGGCCGGAGAAGCGCGGAGCGCTCGGCCATAGGCATCCCCGGCCGCGGGCGAATGGAGAGAAAGCTCGATCCAGGCCCGCATCGGCAAAGCATCCGGCCGCGGTCCGGCCAGCTTCTCCGCGGCGCGGACCAGTCGGCCGGCTTCTCCAAAATCTCCTCGCAGAGCCGCGGCCCGGACGCGGTCCAGAGCGAAGTTCACCGCGAGACCGTGGCCACTGGCCGCGGCCACGAGCAGGCTGAAGCCCAGCCAGGCTTTGCTCACCCGGCCCACAGCGAACCCCGGCGGCGAAACGCCATTTCGACCCGCAGCCACCGGAAAGGAGTTGCGCGCATCAGCAGGCCCCCTTTCGGCCCAGGACCGCGGGAACGGTCCGGAGCAAAATCACCAGGTCGGTATAAAGAGACCAGTTGTCAATGTATTGCAGGTCCAGCTTCATCCATTCGCGGAAGCTCAAGTGGCTGCGGCCGCGGATCTGCCAGAAGCAGGTGAGGCCCGGCCGCACCTGGTGGCGCCTCCGCTGCTCGCGCTCGGCAAAGGCCGCGACCTCCTCGCAGGGCAGGGGCCGGGGCCCGACCAGGCTCATGTCGCCCTTGAGCACGTTCCACAACTGCGGCAGCTCATCCAGGCTTAAGCGCCGGAGCCAGGCGCCGAGCGGCGTGACCCGCGGGTCCTCGGCGATCTTGAAAACCGGGCCGTCCATCTCGTTGTGGTGCGCGCGCAGGTGCGCCTTGATGGATTGGTCGTGCACCACCATGGTCCGGAACTTGTAACAGGAGAAAGGCCGGCCGTTCTGGCCGGTGCGGAGCTGGCGGAACAGGGCCGGGCCCGGGCTTTCCCGCCGGATGGCGAGGGCGAGGGCCGCGAGCAGGGGCGAGAGCAGAACCAGCAGGATGGCGGACGCGGCCAGATCCAGCCCCCGCTTGCAAAAGAGCTCCAGGTTGCGGTCGGGCAGCGAGCTCAAGGTGATGGCGGGCAGCCCGAAGATCTCGTTGGGCAGGATCCGCGCCAGCTTGGGCTGATACCAGTCCGCCCGCAGGTGCACGATCTTGCCTTCCTCTTCGCACACCCACAGCGCCTCCTGGATGGCGGGGGAAAGCGGGTCCGCGGTGGCCACCAGCACTTCATCCACCGCCCGGGTATGCAGAATTGTTTCGAGATCCGCCAGCGTGCCCAGTTTGGCCCCCGCGGCTGGACTTTCCCCCCGGGCCGGCGCCCGGCCGGCCGCGCCCCTACTATCCGGGTTTGCGCCTGCCTCCAGCAGGTAGCCCACGATCTCATAAACCGGCCCGTCCTCTTTCTCCAGCCCGGCCAGGATTTCCCGCAGCCGCTCCACCGAGCCGAGCAGCAGGAGCTGGGGCCGGTCCCATCCCAGCCGGCGCAGCCGGCGCATGGTCCGGCTGGCCAGGAGCCGGTAGCTCCCGAGCAGGACCACCTGCAGCACCGCGTAATGAACCATCACCACCCGGCTGGCCGCGCTGACCTGGAACAGGAAGAGCACTGCCAGGAGCGCGAGGAACGCGGCAAGGGCGGCCCGGACCAGGGTCAGGAACAGCGCTCCGCCCTGGCGGGGCCAGTCGTGGCGGTAGAGTCCCTGCAGGTGCAGGGAGACGAGGGAGATGGGCAAGGCCAGGTAGAGGAGCCAGAACTGGTGCTCGAGCGACCCGCTCGGCGAGGGCCAGGGGAGCGACTGGCGGAAGATCAAGGCCAGGTGAAAGCTCAAGGTGAGCATGAGGACGTCGGCCGCGAGGAAAAAGGGGGAGCGCAGGAGTTGCCGGCGGTTTAACATGATGCTCTTACCTCCTGGTGCTGCGGGCTCTTGGCCCGCGGATCGGATACGGCCAGGCCGAGCAGGAGCGCGGCTTCCAAAGCCACCGCTGGAATGTGCAAGCTGAATTCGGCCAGGGCATGGCTGAACAGGATCACCAGCCCGGCCGCGGCAGCGCGGGCGATGGGATCCCATTGCCGGCGGCGCTGGCCCAACTTAAGAAACCCCAGGCCGAAGCCCAGGGCCGCGGCCGCAGAGGCCGGCGCCCCCCACTCGGCGAGCCACTCCAGGTAATCGCAATGCGCGTGCAGGGCCGGCACGGGCAAATGGAGCTGGGAGTAGGCCGGCTCGACGATGCCGAAACTGCCGGCTCCGGCCCCGGTCCAGGGGAAGTCGCCGATCACCAGGAAGGCGGAGTTCCAGATCGGCCAGCGGACGGCCAGGAAATCTTGTTTCAAGCCGATGAGCCGGGCCGGAGGAGCATCCGCAAAGAAGGCGGCCAGGAAGAGGGCCATGGCGGCGGCCGCGGCGATTTTGGCTTTACCGGCCTTGATTGATCCAGAGCTGAATAGGTAGAAGAGAGCCCCGCCCGTGGCCGCGACCAGGCCGGCCCGGGAACCCGAGGCGAGTAGTCCCAGACCCAGGAGCATCAGCGCCGAAATTCTTAAGACCCGCCAGGCCGGGGCGCGGCCCGGGACCAGGCCCAGGCCGAAGAGCGCCGGCGCCGCGATAAAGTCCGCGAAGTGGTTGCGGTTGGCAAAGGGTCCGATGGCCGGGCCGACGTGGTGGCGCTCCGGCACCAGCCCGAACAGGAAGCCGCCGGCTTTTTCCGCCAGGCCCAGGACGGCGACCAGGGACGCGGTGAGCAAGAGCACTGTGGCCAGCGCCAAGCGAAGCCGAGGCTCTGCGGCCACCTGCGCTGAGGCTGCGAAGGCGAGGGCAAGGGTGGAGAGTTTGACCCATTCCTCTTGGGTGAGGGCCGGGGCCAGGCTGAGCGGGAGCCATGCGAGCGGGGAGCCGGTTACGGTCGCGGCCCGGTGGTAAAGCCGAAAGGCGGAAGGGGAAAGCCAGGTCAGCCAGTGGGCGGGCAGGGGAATCATCTGGACCAGGGCCCAGGCGGCGAGCAGGACGAGCGCGGCCAGGAAAGGTAATGCAGTTTTGGGTAAAGGGTTCCGGCCCGGGCCGGAGAGGCCGGCGGCGGCGGCGACCAGGAGGCCGAGCAGGTGGAAGGCCGCGGGCCGGACCGATCCCCCCGGCCAGGGCGCGAGAAAGAGGGCCAGGCCCAGACCGAGAGCGGCCGGCGCCCCGGGCAGGGAAAAAATCAAGCGGCTTTTTTCGACCATGGCCAGACCCGAATTTGCTTTTGGGGTTCGCCCTCCGCGTAGCGATAGCGGTAACCGTAGCCATACCCGTAGCGGCCGTAGTAGTAATAATCCTGGGTGCCGCGTTCCACATGGTTGAGCACGCAGCCGATCAGGTTGCTGCCCACCTGTCGGATCGGCTCGCTGGCGCGGAGCACGGTGGCCGGCCGGGTGCGGCCGACCCAGACCACCAGCAGGGTGGCATCCACTGAGCGGCTCAAGACCACGGAGTCGGTCAGGTTGAAGAGCGGCGCCGAATCAATCACCACCCGGTCGTAGCGCCGGCCGAGTTCCTTAAGCAGGCGGGTCGCGGCCGCGGAGCCGAGCAGCTCGGCCGGGTTCCCCGGGACCGGGCCGCAGGGGATGACGTCCAATTCGTATTCCTCGGCCCGCTGCACCGCCTGCTCGAGGGGGAGATCTTCCACAATCAGCCGCGAAAGCCCGACGGTGTTGGCCAGCCCGAAGATCTTGTGCAGGCGCGGCTTGCGCAGGTCCGCGTCGAGCAAGAGTACCCGCTCGCCCGCCTGGACCATGGAGAGGGCGAGGTTGACCGCGGTCAAGGTCTTGCCCTCGCCGGCCTCGGCCGAGGTGATGAGGAGCGAGCGGGGGGACGAGTTGCTGCGCACGAAGAGCACGGAAGTGCGCACGCCCCGGTAGGCTTCGGCCACCGCCGACTGGGGATGTTTCGCGGCCTCGAGCTCGATCGGGGCTTCTTCGCCCGCGGCCTTCTTTTTCTGCTCGACGTTGGGAATCACGCCCAGGCAGGGCACGGACAAGGTCTGCTCCACGTCTTCCGGCGTCTTCATGGTGTCGTCGAGATGGGCCAGAAAAACCGCGAGCGAGACGCCGCCGACCAGGCCCACCACCAGGCCCAGGAGCAGGTTGAGCATGAGCTTGGGCGAGAAGGGCCGGGTCGGGACCACCGCCCGGTCAATGATCCGGATGTTGTTGGCCTTGAGGTGCTCGCTCAGGCGCGTCTCCTTCATGCGCTTGAGCATATCGGTGTAGAGCTGACGGTTGGTCTCCACCTCCCGATCCAGCACCTCATACTGGATCGCCTTGGCGTTGAGGTTCAGGGCCTCGGTTTTCAGGCCCTCCAGCGAATCCAAAAGGCTCTGCTCCCGCGCCCGCGCTTCCTCAAAGGCGATGGCGATACTCTGGGCCAGGTTCTCGATCTCCTGGTCCAGCCGCGCCGCCAGGCTCGCCATCTGGGCGTGCACTTCCAGAAGCCGCGGGTGCTCGTCCCGGTATTTCTGGCGCAGCTCGCTCTCCTGGGACAAGAGGTCCACGTAGCGGATCTTCATCTCCTGGATCAAGGGGTCGCGGAGGATCTCGGCCAGGCTCTGGTAGCGGGCGGCTCCGCCCTCCCGCTTCAGCTCCTGCAAGCGCTGGTAGCGCTTCTCCAGCTTGATCCGGTCCGCCCGCGCCTTG
>Ga0299912_10002877_pt1 | contig 14118 bp, 14 predicted proteins | sample RVTome_2_FD_207667 | JGI IMG/M metagenome (GOLD analysis project Ga0299912, IMG submission 207667) | Soil microbial communities from uranium-contaminated site in the Upper Colorado River Basin, Wyoming, United States - RVT95D214 (version 2) ...
CTTTTCTGCTTCCTTCAAAACAGTATTTACAGGCGAGGTTGCAGTCAAGATTTAACACAACAATAGCCTTGAATTTCCTGTTGATGGCATTCATCTCGTCGAAGAAAGTCAGCATTTCATGTTTTTTAGCATCAGCATCCTGCACGAGGAACCCAAGTTTAAGAAGTGTCTCTTTTTCATCGGAAGATAAATTATCCCTTTCAATGTCTTCAAGCGCTGATTTGGATATAAGAACAACAGACGCCTTCTTGGTCGAAAAGAGGATAAAGGAGTCGGGGTTTTCCCTGTGGGGAAATATCTTGCAGTATTTAGAGAGAACCATATTTTGCGGTGAATAGTAAACCTGAGAAGGGCAAAGTCCCTTCCTTTCAAGGGCTATTCGCCCGTAATTTTAGTGATTTTGGCGGGGCAGCAAGTTGCGTCTGCAATTTCTTTCTTATCAACCCCGCTGCTTATAACAATAATGCGTTTATCCATTTACATCCCTCCTTTCAGCATCTATTTTATCAGTATAGAAAAATTTTAATAAATGTACGATGAAAATCAGAATTTATACCTCAACCCTGCCTCAATCCATCTTTTGGGATTCTCGAAGCCATCAATTGCATATTGAGAGGCGTTAAAGATATTATGGGCTGTGAGAAAAGCCTCCAATGTATGATCTTCTTTTTTGTACAAAATTTTCATTACGTTAAAATCAAAGACAAAAGAGTTATAATCACCGTCGAATGCATTAATCCACCAGATATAATGACCTTTCAAAACAGCCCTAAAGGATTTTTTATCATTATATTCGAGACCTAAATCATACGTATATTTCGGTATGGTTGATTCTGTATTTGATCCCGATACATCTATAAAAATTGTCCCTGCAGAAAAGGTCATGTTATAAAAGGGCACAGTTTTCACCTCTATTTCTATCCCATCCCGCCTCTGATCGCCTTTGTTTATTTTTGTCCATAAAAATGGCTCTTCAGATATTATCTCATCAACGACAACATTACTTATTTCATGTCTGAAGGCAGATGCCTTTAACCATAAATATTTCAATAACCCTGTTTCAAAACCCAATTGATAAGACCAGACCTTTTCGACCTCAAGATCAGGATTCCCTTTATAATAATATGCTTCATTATCTATAGATGCGCTAAGTTGCGGGATACTGAAACCTCTTGCCACAAAAGCTCTTAAAATAGTGTTATCCGAAATCTCGTAAGTGATCCCGAGGCTTGGACTCGTAAAGCCTCCTGTTATATTTACATCGTCGTATCTTATGCCGGGTGTAATAGAAAATTTATTTAGCAATATTGTATCATTGGCAAAGACAGCAAATTTTCTTAACCTCTTTTCGTTTGAAGTTATATCTGATGTCCCATTATCATAATCGCTCCCGAAAGTTATATTATGCTTCTCATATTTCCATGTGAGTTTTGCGCTTGCGCCGTATGTCTTGTCTTCTATCAGAGTTTTAAAGACATCTCCTGTGCTTAATATCTCCTCTTTAAAATCAAAATCTATTATAGTTGTTCTAAGAGAAAAACTCATATCGAGATTATCGTTCAGAGAAGTGTTTAAAGAAAGACTTGTCAAAAAATTTGAAGTTTCATCGCTGTCCGAAAAATCATATTCAGGGAATTTGCCGTCGCCTCTTTCATTTTTATTGTATAAGACAGTGAAAAGAAGGGAGGTATTACTTGATACGTCATAAGACAACTTTAAAAAAAGGTTATTCCCTGAAAAATCCATATTGTCCCTCAGGCCGGGCAGCCCGTCTGACTGCAATCTTCCAGCATAAACATAATATCCAAAATTATTTTTCCTGCCATATGCCTCCACCCTGAAATCACCGGTATTATCTTCGCCGTATGAGGCATAGAGTGTACCTTTTATCTTTTCTTCTTTGCCGGTTGATTTAGTGATAATGTTTATCACACCTCCAAGCGATGATCCCCATGTTGAAGAGGCAGGCCCCTTGATAATCTCGATCTTTTCTATGAATTGAACGGGAATATCCCCGGTAATTGCAGAGTTATCAGAAAGTGCAGTGATGGATATCCCGTCTATAAATATAATAACATGATTAAAAAATGATCCCTGAATAGAATAAGTGTTTAAACTTCCTAATCCGCCCCTGATATCTATCTGAACACCTGTGATTGTATTCAGCACTTCAGCAACAGTATGAGCATTCATCAATTCGATTTCCTCAGCGGTGACAACAGTTACATTCTCTGCAGTCCATGTGATAGATTTCAGGCTTCTTGTGGCAGATATTACTTCAAGCTCTTCCTCATTGAAGTACATCAGGAGAAAATTTTTCTCCTCCTCGGTTTGTGCAAAGACAGTAGTGGATAATAAGAATATGAATACAGCAAAAAAAGAGGAAATTAGAATTTTCGCAATTTTCTTTCCCATTTTACCACTCCCTTGTTATTAAAAGTATCATAATTGAATGAAGATTCTTTTAAAAATCTCCCCTTCTCCCTCTTTGCCAAAGAGGGGAATTATACACCCCTACACCTTGATACGAGTCGCAACCGACCCTCTCAAGAGGGGATTATTCCTCCCTTTGGCAAAGGGAGGTTAGGAGGGATTTTATTATAATTATGTACGCATTATTATGAGACCATTAATAAATTTTAAATTTCGCTATTTTAAACTATCCGGTTTGCTAATATCTATAAATGATTTATCTTGAAATCTTTAGAAAAATCTGGTATTCAATAGACTATGGTGAAAAAACCCAAGGTCACAGTCACTAAGGACTACCTTAAGAATTTAAAAAGAAAGGTGGAAGACCTCAAGACACTTACCGAGATCTCTGCGATAATATCATCAACACTTGATTTTAACGAACTTATGACCCTTGTCATGGAAAAGGCAAAGAGCGTTATGGACGCAGAGGCATGCTCAATCCTCCTTTATAACAGAGATATAGATAAGCTGGAGTTTGAGGTTGCAATATGCAAAGACGAATCAACATCGGATATCCTGAAGAAGAAGATTACCCTTGATATGGGTCAGGGCATTGCCGGCTGGGTTGCAGCAAATCAAAAACCATTGGTAATAAAAGACGTAAAGACAGATAATCGATTTTTCCAGGAAGCGGATAAGCAGACAGGTTTTATAACAAAGGGCCTTGTTGCCATGCCGCTTGTCGGCAGGAGAGGCCTGATAGGAGTAGCAGAGATAATCAATCCCGGGAATGAGGATTATGACCTGGAGGTATTCCAGATTCTTACCAGGCAGTTTGCCATTGCTATTGAAAATGCACTGTTCCATAGAGAATCTCTTGAAAGGGAGAGAATTAAACAGGAGCTTGAGATAGCGTCTGTGTTACAGAAGAGTTTCCTTCCGGCGTCACCTGTTTTTAAGAAAGGTAACATAATGGTTTCAGCAGTAAATATCTCCGCCGCAAAGGTGGGAGGAGACATTTATGATTTCGTTGAGCATAATAGTGATAAGGTAGGGGTTTTTATAGGAGATGTCTCGGGGAAAGGCATATCTGCTGCACTTTATATGGCAAAGTTTATCAGCGATTTTAGATATATCGCCCATATGGCAGCCTCCCCTGAGATTGTCCTGAACCGCCTGAATTCCATACTTTCTGAGACTCCAAGAGGGATGTTTCTCACTGCCATTTACGCTGTAGTAGATACGATCACGGGGAGATTACAGGTTTCTGTTGCAGGGCATCCCCCATTTTTATTAATTTCAAAAACCGATGTTCAGATCACATCAATTCCTTCCGGCCCGCCACTCGGGATGATCCCTGCAGATTATTCTTTTGACACTGTCTCCCTAAAAAGCGGTGACAGGATGCTTTTATTAACAGACGGGGTTTTCGAGGCAAAAAATAAAAAAAGTCAAAGGATTGGTTTTGAGAATCTTGTCAGTTTTGTAAAGAAAAATATGGATGAAGAGAAGCTTGTTGATGTGATTGTTGATTATGTCAATGATTTTTCAAAGGGCGTAGAAAGGGCAGACGACCTGACCATTGTCGAATTAAGGTTTTCAGGTTAAATTGTCTTTAGTTTATAAGCAGGTGTAAACTGATATGAAAGACGCTGTTGTTATTACCGTTCCATCGCACCCTAAATATCTCTCTATGGTCAGGGCTGCAACGGTTAATATGGGGAAACTATACGGGATGGAGGATCCGGTGACAGAAGATATAAAACTCGCTGTTGATGAGGCTTGTTCAAATGTTATTAAGCATGCTTACAGGGGAGATACATCAAAAAAGATTGTTATAAAATATAAAAATATGCAAAATGGCTTGGCAGTGATTATAGAAGACAGCGGCATTAAGGCAAATCTAAAATCAATAAAAGGCAGGGATCTTGATGATGTCAGGCCGGGTGGTCTTGGTATTCATTTCATCAAAAGGGTATTTGATGTATTCAAGTTTGATGAAAAGAAGAAAGAGGGTAACAGGTTAATTCTCATAAAATATAGGGAAAAAGGATGAATATCGAGGTATCGGATTATAACGGAAAAAAGATTATTATATTATCCGGGGAAGTAGATATGTATTCGTCTCCTTTACTTCGGGAGAAATTACTGGATCTGATAAAAAGAAAAGTTCCTATCTTAATTGTTGATTTTAAGGGGGTTTCGTATATTGACAGTTCCGGGATTGCAACTTTTGTTGAAGGGTTAAAGGGCATGAAGTCGTATGGTGGAAGGTTACAGTTCTTCGGCTTACCTCGGGGGATTATGGAGATATTCAGCTTTTCGAAGCTGGACAGAGTGTTTGAGATATACGGAAATATTGACGATGCCATCAATAGCTGAAAGCCTTAACTTCATAGGTAGAAGAGTCATACCAATTAGAAAAAATATACACGATGCCTCAAAAATTTTAAACGATACCTTTTACTGGGCATTTATTTCTCCCTTCAAAGGAAAGCCGATAAGGTTAAAGGCGACCATCTCCGAGATGGTAAAGGCAGGTTATAACTCCGTCCCTATAGTGTCTATCATTTCACTCTTTATGGGAATAATCCTTGCCCTTCAGTCGGCTTATCAGTTGAAGAAGGTCGGGGCATTGATATATGTTGCAAATCTTGTTGGGGTCTCGATAACAAGGGAACTTGGTCCGATAATCACTGCCATAATAGTTTCGGGAAGGAGCGGCTCTGCCTTTGCAGCCGAGATCGGGTCTATGAAGGCTGCTGAGGAGATTGACGCACTTGTAAGCATGGGGATTAATCCCATGAGGTTTATTGTCGTGCCGAAGCTCATTGCCCTTATGGTGATGGTGCCTGCCCTTACAGTGCTTTCCGATTGTATAGGTATATTCGGAGGTTTTATTCTTTCTACAACAATACTTGAGATTCATCCATATAATTACTTTCAACAGACAATAAATGCACTGCTCGTCAAGGATATAATTACAGGACTCATGAAGGCATGGGCGTTTGGTGTTGTGATAACGATTATTGGCGCTTATCAGGGCTTTAAGGTAGAGGGAGGAGCAGAGGAAGTCGGAAGACGCACAACCGCTGCTGTTGTAGCCTCTATTTTTACGGTAATTGTCTTTGATTTATTCTTTACTACCCTGTTTTACTATTTTACATAAATGGAACCGGCAATAGAGGTCATAGGGCTTGTAACCCATTATGGGAATAGGGAAATCCTTAAAAATATATCTATTTCCATACCCCGGGGAATGACTACGGTAATACTCGGTGGGAGTGGATGTGGTAAAAGCACCCTGTTGAAACATCTTATCGGACTCTTGAAACCAACAAGGGGTAATATCCTGGTCAATGGAAAAGATATAACCTTGATGAATGAAGAAGAATTAAACGAGGTCAGAAAAAAGATGGGGGTTTTATTTCAGAGCGCTGCATTGCTTAATTCTATGACCATATCAGACAACGTTGCCCTTCCAATGAAGGAGCATACCAGGTTGAAAGAATCCACCATGCAGATTATGGTCCGTATGAAGCTTGATCTTGTCGGTCTGTCCGGTTTTGAGAATTTTTATCCCTCTCAACTTTCTGGCGGTATGAAAAAGAGGGCAGGACTTGCAAGGGCGATGGCTTTGGACCCTGAACTTCTTTACTTTGATGAACCCTCAGCCGGTCTTGACCCCATAACTGCTGCCGGACTTGATGAGCTTATTCTGGAACTCAAGAATGTATTTAAGATGACCATAGTTGTCGTTACCCATGAACTTCAGAGTGTATTCACGATCGCGGATTATGTTATTATGCTTGATGCGGGTGATGTAATCTTCTCAGGCGCACTTGATGAATTAAGGGCGTCTGAGAATCCGAGAATAAAAATGTTTCTTGAGAGGAAGCCGGAGAAAGAAAAATACTCTCCTGAGGATTATTTCAGGATTATCGCAGGTGATTTAGTTGAAGGAAGAGATTAAGGCAGGAATAATTATTCTTGTATCAATCATGGTCCTTAGCGGGTTTATCATCCTGATTGGCGGAGGCCGGTTTTATGAAAAGACCGACAATTATTATGTGAAGTTCACGAATGCATCGGGCCTTGAGGTAGGCGCACAGGTTAAACTCGGCGGTGTGAGGGTTGGAAGGGTTCTTGGTATCAACGTACCCACACAGCCCGGAGAGCCGGTTACTATCGAGCTTGGCATAAAGAAGGGGACAGCCCTGTATAAAGGCACAAAAGCCTCTGTAACACAGATAGGCTTTGTCGGGGATATATATCTACTGCTTTCTGTCGACAAGACAACGAATGAGAGGATTAAGGTTGGAGACATCATCCCATCGGAAGAAAAGGTGCAATTCGATGAGATTATGTCAAGGGTTGAAGATCTATCGCATTCCGTGGACGGCCTTATCAAAGATATAGATAAACTCTTCAGTGAGAAAAATATAAAAGGTATCGAAGACCTTATCGGGAACACAAATAAAGCCATTGTATCCGGCTCCTCCGACCTTGATAAAATTGCATCCGGTCTAAAGAAGACTACCGATAAGCTTGAAATTGTCCTTAATGAGATAGAAGGTGTTGTTCGGGACAACAAGGGAGAGATATCGCAACTTATAAAAACGGCAAGGGAAGACCTTGAAAAGGCCGGAGATATGATTAAAAGTATAGAGTCAACATCAAAATCTATAGATAAAACATCAAAATCTGCAGACAGGGTTATTAACCTTCAGTCACAGAACCTCGAAATTCTCCTTGATAATATGAATAAAACAACAGAGGATTTACAGGAGTTATTTAAAGAGATTAAACATAAACCATGGAGCATCATATACACGGAAAAAAAGGGGGAATGAGATGCAAAGGGGATTATTAATCGTATTAACTATTTTTTTTATATCATCATGCACTATGCCGGAGACAAAAATTTACAGCATTCATATGCCTGATTCCCCCGTACTACCCCCGCCTAATGCGGACAAAGGCAAGGAGGGAGTATCTTCGTCTGTTGCGTCTATTGTAATACGTATACATTCTCAGCGGTATCTCGATCAGCCATATATAGCTTACAGGAATTCACCATATCAACTGGAGATATCAAGATATTCAAAGTGGGAGTCATCCCCAAGCGATATGGTAAAAGATGCATTCAAAGATTCCTTCTTGTCAACAGGTCTGTTTAAAGAAGTCAGGGTATCTAATATTGTGCCGGAGGGGTTTTATTTACTCGAGGTAAACCTCAAAAGGTTTGAAAGATCAGATGCAGGGAATGATTCCTTTGGTGAACTTGTCTTTGATGTGAATCTTTTTTCTCCTGACGGCAGAGAACTATACCGCAGTATAATGTCAAAAAAGGTCGGTCTCGATGATAAAAACTTTCTGAGTCTTGCAAGGGGATTGAGCGATGCACTTGCTGAAGGTATAGCGGAGGTTACGAATAACGTAGTTAAGTATATTTAACACCCGTGATTTTTCTGACTGACGTACTTTTTTTATCCCTATTTCCCGATCTCCTCGATTTTACTTATCCTGTCCGATAGCGACTGTATCTCTTTACGCAATTTTTCGAGATCGTCTTTGGTCGGAAGGTTCATCTTCCCGATGGTTATGTTCAAAATTTCAGAGAAATTTTTACTTAATATCGCAGAGGTTTTCCCGGCTTTTTCCGTCCATTCCTTCAATAGCTTGGCTCCCTCGGATTTGCTGAGTTCACCCTTTTTTACAAGTTCATCAATAAATTCCTTAACAGTTTCCTGTATCCCGAATCCTGCTAATATTGCGTTTCTGATAACATCAAAGAATGTCATAAACACCTCCTGTTTAATACTACAGCGTATTTTTTGTCATTCCCGAAGTCCGTAATCGGGAATCCAGGGTTTTCAATGCCTTCTGGATTCCGGGTCAAGCCCGAAATGACGGCTAAAAGCCATTGATTAGCGGCTTCTGCCTCACGACTTCTGACCCACTACTGTATTTTTAACTATATCGTATAACGATTCAAGGGCGCTGTCCAGTTTTTCTATCTCCCGTGTGCCACCCTGCGCCATATCAGGCTTGCCGCCGCCTTTTCCACCTGCAATATTGGAAATATTTTTTACTATCTCCCCTGCGTTATATTTATTCGTCAAATCTTTTGTTACCATACATACAATGGCTGCCTGACTGTTATTTACCGACGAGACAACAATAATACCTGACTTGAGACGATCTCTTATATTGTCAGCTAAAATACGAAGTTCATTTGGATTAAGACCATCCTGCCTCATTTTCACAATCTTTATACCGTTGAGTTCTTGTGCCTCATTAAATGCCTCTGATATAGTATCACCAACAGAGCCGGTTTTGAGTTTCTGAACCTTCTTTTCGAGTGACCTTATATCATTGAGAAGTTTTTCTACCTTCTCCATTGGGCTATCTGTCCTCAACAATCCCTTCAGGGCATCAAGCTCGGTTTTTTTCTGTTTGAGATAATCAATGGCGGGCTTCCCTGTTAAAGCTTCGATCCTCCTGATGCCCGAGGCAACGCTTCCCTCCGATAGAATAACAAATAATCCTATCTCACCTGTCGCCTTGCAGTGTGTACCTCCGCAAAGCTCCTTACTGAAGTCTGTTACTGAAACAACCCTGACAGTTTCACCATATTTCTCATCAAATAATGCAACAGCGCCTGTTTTTATTGCGTTATCAACATTCATGATATCTGTTTTGACAGGTAAATCATCGAGTATTTTTTCATTTACTATGTCTTCAACCCTCTTTATCTCCTCATCCTGCATTGCGGTGAAATGTGTGAAATCAAACCTGAGTCTCTCCCGGTCTACAACCGAACCTGACTGCTTAATGTGTTCACCAAGAACTATTCTCAATGCCCTGTGGAGAAGATGAGTAGAGGTATGATTTCTCTTGATAGATTTTCTCTTTTCCTCGTCCACAATACAAGCAACTTTATCGCCTTTCTTTACCTGACCTTTTTGTATTCTTACAAGATGGACATAAAGATTAAGGAGAGGTTTTTTTGTATCAAGAACTTCAATAAAGGAGCCTTCTGATTTTATGGTTCCGGTGTCACCAACCTGACCGCCGGATTCACCGTAAAAAGGTGTTCTGTCAAGAATTATTTCTCCCTCCTCACCTTCTTCTAATTCATCAACGGGTTTTCCTTTTCGCATTAAATTTTTTACCGTAGCCTCTGCTTTTATAGTGTCATATCCTACAAAATCAGTAACTGCATATCCTTCCCCATATGATCTAAACGATGGCAGAGTAACAGCAGCCCTTCCTCCTGACCTCTGTCGTTGTACCTCCATCTCCCGTTGAAAACCTTCTTCATCTATACTCAAATCCGCATCCATTGCAATATCTCTTGCAAAATCAAGAGGAAAACCATAGGTATCGTAAAGTTTGAATATTTCCTCTCCTGGAATGATTGAAATCCCATCTATTCTAACTTGTGATATGACATCATCAAGGAGATTCATGCCAGCTTCTATAGTTCTTAAGAAACTCTCCTCTTCTATCTTAAGAAGCTTCTGGGTTCTTTTCAGTTCTTTCTTTATTTCCGGATAGTAATCGCCTATGGTTATAATCACAGAATCAATCAGTTTATACAAACACGGCTCGTGTAAATTAAGAATACGTGCATGTCTTGATGCCCTGCGGATTACTCTCCTCAGTACATATCCCCTCCCTTCATTTGAAGGGACAATGCCTTCGGAAAGCAGAAAAACCGTTGCACGTATATGATCGGCGATTACCCTGAATGATGCATCTGTTTCCTTTGATAAACCATACTGAACGCCTGAGAGTGCAGAAACATCTTTCATAATCGGTTCAAAGAGGTCTGTGTCGAAATTGCTTGTCTTACCTTGAAGGACTGCGCTGATTCGCTCAATTCCCATGCCTGTATCTATACTTGGTTTTGGCAGAGGTGTAAGATTCCCCTTTTCATCCTTGTTTAGCTGCATAAAAACAAGGTTCCAGAGTTCGAGAAATCTGTCGCATTCACATCCGACAGCACAGTCAGGCCTGCCGCATCCTACCTGGCTCCCCTGGTCTATTATTATCTCGGAACACGGCCCACATGGACCTGTATCCCCCATCTGCCAGAAGTTATCCTTTGCACCAAGCCTTGCTATTCTTTCATCAGGAAGTCCTATCAATTCAGACCAGAGTTTTACAGCCTCATCATCTTCCATATATACAGAGACATGGAGCTTTTCTTTAGGCAAATTAAACCATTCGGTTAAAAACTCCCAGGCAAAAGTGATCGCATCTTCCTTAAAATAATCGCCGAATGAGAAATTACCGAGCATCTCAAAAAAAGTATGATGTCTTAAGGTATGTCCTACATTCTCAAGGTCATTGTGTTTTCCTCCGGCGCGCATGCACTTCTGGCATGAGACAGCGCGCCGGAAAGGGCTTTTTTCTTCCCCAAGAAAAATTGTTTTAAACTGGACCATACCGGCGTTTACGAAGAGAAGGGTAGGGTCATGTAGCGGGATAAGGGGAGAACTTGGGATTATCTTGTGACCTTTGGACTCGAAGTACCCTAAAAATGCGGCTCTTATATCTGAACTTTTCATCTCTCTTTTATCTATAATTATAATTGGAGTCTCTAATGAAAAAGTATTAGAGGCTATTAAGAGTCTGTTTATAAACTAACGTGTACTCTCTGTCATTCCGGCAATCCTTAAGCCGGAATCCAGTATTTTCAGTGGTTTCTGGATTCCTGCCTCCGCAGGAATGACAAAAAGTCTGACTTTATAAACAGACACTATTTAATATATATTAATTTACCATCTATGAACAGAAGAAGCTTCTCTCCGATAATATCTAATTTAGTATAAATCCATTCTTCCCTTGTTTTTCCATCCATTGGTTCAAGGAATTTTATTGAATCCGGAGCCCCCCATGCATACCTTACCTGCTGTGGGTTCATGCCAAGTGCAATCTCACCTTTTCTGATATTATCCTGTATTTCGGGTGAAAAGTTTTTGATCTCTTCCTCAGTGTATCGTATCGACTTTGTACAGCCCGCCTGTAGAAGAAACAATAAGGATAATACTAAGAAAAAAGCTTTTTTCATTTTTAATCCTCCTTAACGGTTTTATAGTTCAAGGACGTTGATATTGTCTATGTCCTTCAATACCCTCTTTATTGTCTCGAATGAATAGCCTCTCCTAAAAAGAAGACCGTGCAGTCTTCTCTTTGCAGTTTCGGGAGAATAATTTTTATAAGCCCTGAGCTTCTTATCTACAAGCCTTCTTGCGTTCTCAATATCTTCTTTTTCATCGCGGCTGAGCGCCATATTAACAAATTCAGGTGGTATGCCCCTGTTGAGCATAAACCTTTTTGCCCCGTTTTGACTGAGCAGCTTTGTTGTTAGCGCATCTCTTTTCAGGGTTTCAGCTAATGTTTTATCATCGATAAGTCCTATATGTTTAAGATAGTTTATTGTAGAAGAAGCCACGGATTTGGTGATACCTTTATTTATGAGTCTTTCTTTTAGTTCCCTTTCGCTTCTTCCTCTGTAGCTCAGTAGCTTCAAGGCATATTGTCTTGCCTTATGGACGATATCTATGTCCTTATCGTGTAAATCTTTCAATTTTCATCTTGTCTTTCTCAGCACGTTTCTCAGCAGGTTTCTCAGGAGGTTCTCCAAATGTAAGATCACTTGTGGACTGGATGCCTTTGACCTTGAGGGCAAAATCATCGGGATTAGTTGCCCTTTTAAGCGCCTCTTCGTACGTGATGAGCCCGGACTTTAAAAGACTGAAGAGAGATTGGTCAAAGCTCTGCATACCATAATGTATTATTCCCTGTTCTATTACATCAGTAATCGTTCTGGTTTTATCCGGATCGAGAATGCAGTCTTTTACAGTTGCTGTGGCTACAAGAACCTCAACTGCAGGCACCCTGCCTTTGCCGTCTGCCCTCGGTACAAGCCTCATGGATATAATACCTCTTAACACTGAAGCAAGTTGTATGCGTACCTGCTTGTGCTGGTAAGGGGGGAATACGGAAATGATTCTATTGATCGTCTCGGTAGCATCGATTGTATGTAGCGTGCTTAAAACAAGATGACCGGTCTCAGCAGCAACAAGAGCTGTCTGTATGGTCTCGAAATCACGCATCTCACCAACAAGTATCACATCAGGGTCTTGCCTGAGCGCCTGCCTTAATGCCTTACTGAAGGACTCCGTATCGCTTCCTACCTCCCTCTGGTTAACTATGCTTTTTTTATCCCTGTGCAGATATTCTATAGGGTCTTCGATAGTCATTACGTGTTCTGTTCTGTTTGTATTTATAAGGTCTATCATTGCGGCAAGTGTTGTTGACTTTCCGCTGCCGGTAGTTCCTGTGACAAGGATCAGTCCCCTTTGCTCCATTGAAATCTTCTTAATAACCTCAGGGAGGTGTAATTCATCGATTGTAGGGATCCTCATGGGTATAACCCTGAAGACAATTCCTATGGTTCCTCTTTGTATGTAAATATTACATCTGAATCTTCCAAGACCGGGGAGGCTATAGGCAAGGTCTATATCGTTCTTCTTTTTAAAGATCTCAGTCTGTCCGGGTGTCATGACTGAGGAGGCTATCTTCATTGCATCTTCCTGGGTTACCCTCTTTTCGGATGTAAGAGGGGTGAGTTCTCCATAGATTCTGAGTATCGGAGGCGAACCAACCTTTATATGAAGATCTGAGGCATTTAATGAATGTGCTGTTTTTAAAAGCTCATTTATTTCCACGAGTTACCTCCGCAGGTTATAAGACTCAATAATTTTATTCTCAATCTCTTTTGCAATCTCCATGTTATTCTTCAAAAACACCCTTGCATTTTCGCGGCCCTGGCCGATCCTGTTCCCGCCATAACTATACCATGCCCCTGACTTTTCGACGATGCCTTTCTCAACGCCAAGATCAATAATCTCTCCAATTTTTGAAATTCCTTCAGCGAAATATATATCAAACTCAGCCTGTTTAAAAGGGGGGGCGACCTTATTTTTTACCACCTTAACCCTTACCCTACCGCCTATAGTTTCCTGATTCTCCTTGAGGTTTTCTATCCTTCTTATATCAAGTCTCATGGAAGAGTAAAATTTAAGCGCTGTTCCCCCTGTTGTCGTCTCGGGGCTGCCAAACATAACGCCGATCTTCATCCTTATCTGGTTTATGAATACAACAGTTGTGAGGGATTTTGATATTGCAGCAGTTAGTTTTCTTAATGCCTGGCTCATGAGTCTTGCCTGAAGTCCTGGAAGTGAATCACCCATCTCCCCTTCAATTTCTGCCCGAGGTACAAGGGCTGCAACCGAATCTATCGCGATAATATCTACAGCTCCGCTCCTGACAAGGGCCTCTGCCACCTCAAGGGCCTGCTCTCCCGTATCGGGCTGTGAAACAAGGAGGTCTTCTATTTTAACGCCGAGTTTTTGTGCATAATTGACATCGAGTGCGTGCTCTGCATCTATAAAGGCTGCAACGCCACCGCTTAATTGTGCCTGTCCGATGGCGCTTAACGCCAGTGTCGTTTTACCTGAGGACTCGGGACCGAATATCTCTATTACCCTGCCTCTCGGCAACCCTCCAATCCCTGTTGCAATGTCAAGGGATAAAGAGCCGGTAGGGATTACCTGTATGCCCTCAGCAATTCCATCTGCGCCAAGCCGCATGATAGCGCCTTTTCCGAAACTCTTCTCAATCTGT
>Ga0299912_10002878_pt1 | contig 14117 bp, 9 predicted proteins | sample RVTome_2_FD_207667 | JGI IMG/M metagenome (GOLD analysis project Ga0299912, IMG submission 207667) | Soil microbial communities from uranium-contaminated site in the Upper Colorado River Basin, Wyoming, United States - RVT95D214 (version 2) ...
CTCGCAATTATTATGGGGACTATCCTCGGTGGCATAGTGGCCGTGGCTCTGGTGATAACTAAAAAGAGAAAACGCCGGGATACAATCCCCCTTGGTCCCTTCCTGGCTCTGGCCGCCATGGTAACACTGCTCTGGGGAAGTAATATACTAAACTGGTACCTGTGACTGGTATAGTATGGTGAAGGAAAGGATTCCTTCACGCCTCAGACCTCAAATATGACAAATCCTAAACAATACCAAAGTCCCAAGCTCTAATAACCAAAAACATGAGAGTTTTGAATTCTGAAATTAGGATTTGGAATTTGTTTAGGATTTAGATATTAGGATTTAATCTTTTTGGGTTATGTGTAACCACCTAACGAATTTTATGTAAAGCCAGGGCGGGCTCACTTTCTTCTGAACAGGGCAAAGAAACGGTCTTGATATTCCGGGAATAGACCCCAGCGGTTTAACTCAACCACCAACTCCGGGGCTCGGGAAAGGTTGCGACCTGCTTGCTCGAAAAGTTCTTCAATGTAATCTCGGGCACCCTGGGGCACTCCACCGGCATCTACGTCTAAAAAGCCCCGGCGATTAAATTCAGCTACATTAGTGCGAACCGACTGGGTAGTTAGCTCATAGATGAACATGAGCAAGGATACATCCCATAGTTCCTCAACCCCTCTGATTATGGTGCTTAAGGGATTACGTTCCTCCTCTATTTGGGAGCTGAGCTTGTCTATCACCTGCCTGATAGGCTCGGAGACAACATTCATTCCCTTGGGTTCGTTCTTGTATCGGTAAAAAATGCCCGATTCATAAGGGCGCTCCCGGGCCATCATTGCTATGTATTTTTTTGCCTGCTCGCTAAAGCCTTCTACATTGACCAGGTAGGCAGGGGTGACAATTTTGGGCCTTTCCGCAATTACCTTTCCATCCCGGACCACACTAAGGTTTCCCACCAGTTCAGTGACAACGTAATAATCAATAACAGAACTGCCAAAAGTGGCCAGGTTTTGCTGTGGTGCCCGGATTAATTCCGTGTGCTCCAGAGCATATTTAATTCTGTCATTCTTCTCCATAATAGACCCCAATTCAAACTGTTATTCTGCGCCCTGCACTCCTTGTCATTTGTGTTAAATAAACATCTTGACAGTGTAAAAGTTACGCCTTACTTTATCCTTGCCGGCAATTATGCTGCCCGCTTCGGTGCTGTGACCAGGAACAAGGTATTCCACATCAAGCTGAGACAGCTCGTCAATACTCTTCCGTAGCAAGGAAGGGCTGCCACCAGGGAAGTCAGTCCTGCCTATGCTGCCGGCAAAGACCACGTCACCGCTGATCAATATTTTATCCCCTTCTAGATAAAGGGAAATAGAACCGGGAGAATGTCCCGGCGTAAAGAAAACCTTGACCGCGACTTTATTATTTTTAGCTCCCAGAGACAAATCGCCCTCCTTAAGATAAAAGAAGGGATTAACCTGCGGCGGCTTGCTGCCAAACGCCTGAAAGAACATCTTCCCCATCGTGCGATAAAATTCATCTTCCTCACGGGATAAAGTAAATAAAGCGCCACTTTTTCCCACCACCAATTCAGTGGCTTCAATATGGTCAGGATGGCTATGGGTGCCAATCACCAGACCAATATCCTCCATTTTGAAACCATCCCTCGCCATAGCCTGAGTCAGTGAATCAAAACAGGTCTCCCCAAGCTCATTCCTGACATGGCCAGGGTCAACTAATACGTGCGGACGCTCTCCCCTTAAAACCGAGGGCCAGAGAATGGCATTGCAGTTATTGCCCTTGCCTTGCCATACATAACAATAAAAATACTCCGCTAACTTCACAGATTTATGATAAATCGTCACAATAACCTCAAACTCAGAGATTGTTTAATAACATCCTCTTGTCATTCTGAGCCCTTCGCTCCTTGTCATTCTGAGCGTAGCGAAGAATCTTGTGCCACTCAGGATAAACTCCACGAAGAATCTCTCAGATTCTTCGTCGTCCCGATGTATCGAGACTCCTCAGAATGACATTAGTAAACGCCCTCAAACTCACTTTGTTGAACCCCCACACATTATAGGCTAAAATGCACTGCTAATGCTAATAAACTGAAGGCCTGTATGGGTGAGATAAAGAGTGCCTGGGAAATTGCCCAAGAGCGAGCAAATAAATTGGGCAAGCTGTCAGCCGAGGAAAAGGAACAGCAAGAAAGACAAGGGTATCGCCAAATCGGTCAGTTGCTGGCACAAAAATGCCTTGACAGTTCCCAACAACTGGATATGACTGCGGAGCTAACCAAGCACGAAGAAAAGGAGAGAGACACAATAAAGCAGGCCGTAATCGAGCACCTGGTAGAGGCCATCGAGTTTACAACTACCCAGGGTATAAATAGGCTGAAAAGGGTAATCGGGGCGATAAGCAGCTTAGGGCCTGAATTGCAGCCAAAGGCAGAAGAAATAAGCCAGCTTATTCAAGAGTATGAAGGGGCAGAACAAAAGATAAGGCAGGAACTAGAAAGCAACTACAAGGAAACCCTGCACCAATTGAGAATCTCAGGAACAGCAGTAGATGCTATCAATATTGAAACCGACCACCAATGGCAACTAGCCCGTCAGGGTCTCATTGAAGCTTTTACCCCAAGGCTCAATGATTTGAAGCAAGCATTAATTAATACCCCATGAAAATCCGCTTCGTAACTTCGCTAGGCCACACAAGACTTTAACTAATCCTTATCCTAAGACACCAGCAATGGCAGCCAAGTTAGCTGACCACATTTGGATAATAGAAGAAATTGTGAGGTTGATAGATTATGCATGAAGTGCCAGCGAATTATGCCTTCATTGATGGTCAGAACTTTTACAAATCACTCCAAGCACTTGAAAAAGAAGTTGAAGCACTTGAAGTAAAATTGGATTTAAACGAATTCCGAGTTTATCTTGCGTAAAAACATGCTGTTAAGGTTGCCTATTATTTTATTGGTTATGTACCAGAATACAAGAGTTTATATGACCAGTTAAGAAGACAAGGATATAAATTGAAATTTAAAGAAGTAGCTACCCACGAAGATGAAATTAAAGGTAACGTAGACGTAAATCTAACATTGCAGTCTATGGTGGATTATAAAAATTATGCAAAGGCAGTAATAATAGCAAGCGACGGTGATTATGCTTGTTTAGTCGAATACCTACACGATAAGGGTAAACTAGAATGCTTAATAGCCTGTAGTAGAGGCGGATGTTCTTATTTGCTCAGAAAACTGCATGCTAAAATACGAATATTCTACTTGGATGATATCATAAGGGACTTATATAAGCGAAAAGAGACTTCGTAGGGACAAAACCCTACGTCGCCTCTTTTCATAGTGATAACTGCTTTTATTATATCCACGACTTGACTATTTGTCAAGCCACCGCCTTCGTTTCAGGATAGTTCAAAGACTTTTACCATTTTCAAATTGACCCACTACCCCTGTTCCGCATTTCCCCCTCTTAAGGCCTGTCCTGAGCGAAGTCGAAGGATCAGAGGGGTCAGGGGAGTTATGAAAAAGAGAAAAACTCCATGCTCAGGCGGATGTTGCTCATAACCCCCTTTATCTCCCTTACCTCAAGGGGAATGGTGAAGCATTTAGGATTTGGTGCTTTAAATTTGGTGCGGATACCAGATAACACAGCAGGTTTTCCCTATTTTTGCATTTTGCTTTGTCATTTTTATTTTTGCCCTTTGATTTTTGAATTTCGATATTGTTTGGGGTTTGGTGCTTCGGATTTGGAATTTGGGTAGCTGGGATAGCTATTGCGGCGGCGGGGTCACGTTACCTCGCTATATTAGGCATATTGACAAAACAAAGCTGGCTGCTATAATAAATCCAGGCTATTTTGGCAAATTATTAATTACCTATTGACAAAATAGCTATATAGGTTTAAAGTAGGAGATTAGGGTAGGCCCGAGCCTATTATTATGGCTTTGGGCAAGAAGTTTGAGTTTGAACTTTAATAATTGAATATCGTTAGATGACATTTGCCTGTCATTCTGCGCCTGACCCTGAGTGAAACGAAGAGAAGGGGAAGAATCGCAGAGATTCTTCGTCGCCCCGATGAATCGGGGCTCCTCAGAATGACATTATTGAATAAGAAAGGAGGTGACGCCTATGGCAAAGTCCCGAAGCGAATTGTTATTACAAGGAGCTCAGTCGGAACTGGGGGGCGAGGTTCTTTGCTCCGCTCAGAATGACATGAGGTCTGCGGATGGATTCGCCGAGGGGAAGAGAAGAATGCCCGGCCCGGGCAAAACGCCTGACCTTATTTCCTCGCCCTTGAAGGGAGAGGATTAAGAGGATTAAGGTGAGGGTGAACAGGGCAGCCTGAAATGAGGCAGGCTTTAAAATAGGTTTACTGAAAAAATGTTTCCAATGACTCGAGCCCGGAGGAGTCGACCTCGGGCGAGAGTGAAGATAAGTTGGATACCCGTAAAGGAGGAATTAATGACTAGAACAAGAGAGTGGCCAATGCGGGCGATGTATTTGCTCATCGCTGCAGCACTGGTCATAAGTTTGATAATTACAGCGGCACCCGCCCTGAAGGTGAGTGCTGCCGACGATGATGTCGACAGCGAGTGGACCAGGGTCGGTACTCCGACTATGGATGGCTTCGTCCTGGCACCCAGTTCCTACATCCTCGATTACGCCGTGGCTGACGGCGGAGAGGTGGCTTACGCTGTTGTGTATGCGTATGATGAGGATTATGATACTCAGGACTATCGCCTGTTGAAGTCCACCGATAGCGGCGCCACCTGGAAGGACATCACCTCGGCACTGGAAGCGCTGCTCGATGAAGATGCAGGCGAGACCATAGATGAGTTGATAGCGGTCGCCACCGACGGGGTGGACTCCGACTTCGTGGCTGTCGCCCTCGAGGTGTATGATGGGGTTAGTGCCTATTTCATACACGTGTACGTCTCCGATGACGGCGGCGTGACCTTCGAGGACAGCGGCGAAGTTGAGGACAGCGGCGTTTACTTCCCCTACACGTACGGAATCGCTGACCTCGCCGTCTCCTCCGAAGTGGCTGGCACGCGTGACATCGCCATCTGCGGTACCGATTGGAGCAGCTATGGCCTGATTTTCCGCTGCACGGTTGTTGGAGGTACGCCCGGCGCCTGGGTGGATGCCACAACGTATGATGGTTGGGATAACGAGTACGATCCTAATCCGCCTGAATTCACTTCATACGCCGTTACCGACGTCGAGTTCGCCCCCAGCTGGGCTGCGGACAAGACCATCCTGGTTACCACTGTGGCTCCCGATTCGCCCTACACTGTCTACCTGCAATCCGGCACCTGGGGAACGACCAAGGGCTGGAACGCGGATTCAACTGTTGCCATCGATGCTGTGTCCATAATAGAGGGCATATGCATCCCATTCAACGGGATCGGCTTATCGGTAGCGGGCTTAACCCTGCCCCTGGACTACTCCGGCCGCAACGCCGATAAGAGGTATGTCTGGGTGTGGGTGAACTACTATGATTGTATGGGTACTGGTAATCGAGAAGGCATAATATACCGTGTGAAAAACACGTCTAAAATGCCCATCAACCAACAGATAGAGGACGAGCCCTGGCTGACCAACGTGGATTACCTGGGCTACATAGCTGAAGGTAAGGCTATAGCCGGCGTGATGGGCGCCGGAACCCCGGACGATGACGGCTGGCCATATACAGATTGCGGCGAGGGCGTCCAGGTCTATCGCAATGGTCAAATCACCAACATGGATATCTGCTGCCTGCCCTGGGAATCGGCTTGCAAGCCGCCAACAGGGGATTTCGGCATGGCGGTATCCTACGTAAGTGACGACAAGGCTTATGCTGTCGCCGTGAATATTATGAGTAGCAGTGGAAGTTGGTATGACTATGGGTATGACGAAGGCGCCTGGTCGGTAAGCTTCGATGAAGGAGATACCTGGAACCAGCTCAGCCTGGTTGACACCTGGATTGACTACCTGTCGGATGTCGCCGTATCGCCCGACTGCAACAAGACCATGCTGGTCAGCGTTAACATAGAGGCTGGTTGCGGCTGCGACAGCGTCTGGCTCTATGCCGTGAACCTCCCCGAGGCTGAGGAGTACAGCGGCAAATGGCTGAGGACCTGGTGCGGCCAGCTCCTGGGCGATAACTACGACACGAGCGACGAGTACGCTGACTTCCCGGACGTCGAGGAGCGCGGTCTACTCAGGCTGAATCCCGAGGAAACAACCGGCGATACCGTCTATCTCGTTGACCGTCAGACCGATACCGTGTACTGGAACGAGCTGGAAACCCTGGCTTGCTGGGACCAGGGAGCTGCTACGATAGACAACATCGTGGACCTGGCTGTGAAGGACAAAGAGACCATCTATGCCCTGGACGAAAATGGCAACGTGGCCATGTCCGATGACTTTGCCATCGGCTGGTATGAACCGGTGGAAAGCGAGCTTGATTATGGTTGGACCATCGCCGTTAAGGGCGACAACATACTTGTCGGCGGACAGAATGGAGATGTTTCCTACTCCGACGACGGCGGTGAGACTTTCACCGAACTGGAGAATGTCGCCACTGCTGGCCTGGTCACTGTAGCCTTTGATAGCTACTTCGACCAGAACGACACAATCTATGCTGCCTTAGCCCTGGCTGGAGATGACAACGGTATTTATCTCTGGGTCATGGGCGAGAGCGAAGAGTGGTACAAACTCAGTGCCCGGCCCTACGAATACACCGGTCTGGTGCTGAGCAATGCTAATGGCAATCCCTTTACCAGCCCTGAGACCGGCGGCGTTCTCTACGCTAGCTACATCGGAGTGCTCTCTGCTTCCTGCGAGGAGGGTGTTCTTAGCGGCAAGGATGGTGGTGATTATGAGTCTTGGGTAACTGGCGTAGCTCGCTGTCTGACTCCTATTGTGGAGATTTGCTGCGGTATGGGAGAGGCTGAATGGGACTACCTCACCTGGGGACTCGAGGGATATGAGAAATTTGCGATGGCGCCCCAGGCACTCAAGATTTGCGGCTGCCTGACTGCAGATAGCAACAGCAAGCTCTTCGCCATCGGCGCGATGCCCGGCGAGCGCGAGGGGTCCATGTACTACGACATGGATGAGGGCCAAGACGGCACTGTCTGGACCTTCGAGGACTGCTATGCCAAGAAAGCTGTCGAAATTACTTCTCCTGTTGAGGGCTTCGTTGTCCCTGCTGACCCCTGCACCTGCAGCAACGTACCGTTTACCGTCAAGTGGGACCGCCTGTGCGATGCCTGCAGCTATGATATCCAGTTCTCCCTGGATGAGGACTTCGAGGATGCAATGGAAATCTGGCATGTCTGGCCAGATGCACCAATGACCCCCAGCCTCTGGGTAGACGCCGGCGAGTTCACTTGTGAATTTACCTACTACTGGAGGGTCAGGGTTGCCGATGCCGAGACCTGTCAATGGATCCACAGCTGGTGGTCTGAGCCACGGAGCTTCACGATTGCCCCCAGTGTGGCGGCTGCCCAAATCAACCTCGTCTCCCCCAAGCCCGGAGCCACCAAAGTGGCCAAGACCGGTGTGGGCTTCAGCTGGAACATGATGGCGTCCGCCGATGCATTCGACTGGGTGCTGTCCAAGAACGCCAACCTGTCCAGTCCCGTCGAAAGTAAGACCGGGCTGACCGACACAGCTTACACCTGCACCAAGACGCTGGACTACGGCACCACCTATTACTGGCAGGTGACCGCCTACAAGGAAGGCTCTGCCATAAGTGTCAGCCCTGTCGGCACATTCACCACAGCAGCAACGGGTGCGTTCTGTTGTCCACAGGACGGTCTGTGCTTCGACACCGAAGCAGCACTCAAAGCGCACACCGCTGAGGCGCACGGAGGAGCTGGTGCAACCCCGTTCTGGGTCTGGGTGGTCATTGCCATCGGCGCTGTCCTGGTGATTGTAGTCATAGTGCTCATCTTCAGGACTCGTCGGGTGTGATAACACTCACCTAATCCCGAATTCCCAAAGGGGGCGACTCAGAGTCGCCCCCTTCTTCATATCCAAAATTCCCCTCTTAAGATAAGAGGGGCCAGGGGAGTTATAAAGGAGAGAAACTTGATTTTGACAGATAGCCTGTCAAGAACTAAACTATTACACAGGATTGTAGAATGAAACTGCTACTGAGATTGGTCATTGTTCTTATTGTCTGCCTTATAGCCACGGCCTTGCCGACTGTGCCCGCACAAGCCGTCCCCTGTGGGATACCTTTTATCGAGCTCTCTCCGAAATCGGGAGTCCCGGGAACAGAGGTTACCGTCAATGGCCTGCGTTTTTACGAGAACGAATATGTCGACATTTATTATGACGGGACCAAAATAGCCACAGGCACGACCGACAGCTATAGAGATTTCACGATCACCTTCACCGTTCCTGAAGGCTGCAAGGGAGACTACATAGTGTATGCCGAGGCATCGGATAGAACAGCCGAAGCTTACTTTACTGTGGAGCCGGGGTTGACAGTAAGTCCCGAAAAAGGCCCTGCGGGCACTACGGTTACCGTGAAAGGCCAGGGTTTTGCCCAGGATGAACAGGGCATCGCGCTGATGTATTACCTCAATAGCAGCTACGAAACGGTAGAAGGGAATATCACAGCGAATGCCAAGGGCAGTTGGAAGACGAATGTCCAAATTCCCCCTTCCACCAGGGGAGAACATAAGCTAGATGCCCAGAGTGCTGAGAGCAAGTTTTATGATGTCGAGGATGCCATCTTTAAAGTAACGCCGGGTATAAGCATAGATAAATCATCGGGCATCGTAGGCGAAAGCATAACGATGATGGGCAGCAGATTTACGGCTAACGAGAGGAATATCAAAATATTGTTTGATGGAGAGGCAGTGGTCACAGACATCAAGGCCGACTACCAGGGTGGCTGGGAGGAAAGCTTCCAGGTGCCTGAGATGCCCGTGGGCACATATGGTGTCACCGTCGAGGGAGAGCAGACCCCGACAGGAGACATCAGCGGACTCCTCTTCGAGATAGAGCCGGGCATCGTGTTGTCCCCCGACGAAGGATACGCGGGCATGGACCTGACTGCCACCGGTCACGGATTTGCCGCCAACAAAAATGTGGTCGTGAAGTACGATGGCAGCCAGAAAGCAACAGCTACGACCAATGACCAGGGCAGCTTCGAGGTAAGTTTTCCTGTGCCCGAGAGCCACTACGGCGAGCGCCAGGTTACAGCCGAGGATGCCGAAGGGAACGAAAATGAACAACCCGCTATCTTCACCATGGAATCAGACCCCCCGGACACACCGAAACTCATTTCACCGGCCGACGGGAGCCGCGTGGGATTCATAGGCAGGGTGAAGCCGACATTTAAGTGGTCTTCGGTATCCGATGACAGTGGAGTTCGCTATAGCTTGCAAATAGCGACCAGCGCCAATGCCACCGCATCATCTGTAGTAGTTACGGTTACGGGCTTAACTGAGACGAGCTACACCTTGTCGAGCCCCTTGAGCTATGGCACCTACTACTGGAGTGTGCAAGCCGTAGATGGCGCAGAGAACGGAAGCGGCTGGACCGCAGCCCGTTCCTTACACGCCGGACTCCTGCCTCTATGGGCATTCATTGCCATCATAACCGCAGCAGCGGTGGGCATCATTGCCCTGGTTCGCTTTCTCTTAAGAAGGAGAGGAATATATTACTAAAGGAGCGTCATTATATTAAATCCTAAATCCCAAGCACGAGATCCCAAACAAATTCAAAAGCAAAGGTCAAAAATTGCACTTTAATGACAAATGCCAAAGCTCAAATGTCAAACAAAGTTCAAAACCCAAATGACAAAGGGGAGGTATTTTGGCATTTAGGCATTTGGATTTCAATTATTATTTGGATTTTGGCATTTGGAATTTAGGTAATAAGGCACTTACTTTTTGGTGGCATTTTCGTTTATAATAGCAGGAGGTTAGTCCAATGCGTTGGCTATCTCGACTGCTGATTGCTCTCATCCTCTGCCTCATAGCCATTGCCCTGCCAACCGTGCCAGCACAAGCCGAATGCGTACCTTATGGTATCGAACTCTCCCCAAAGTCTGGACCCCCCGGAACAGAGGTTGCCGTCGATGGCTATGATTTTCATGAGGACACACTAGTTGACATTTATTATGACGGGAAAATCATAGCCACAGGCAGGACCGATAGCAATGGAGATTTCACAATCATCTTCACCGTTCCTGAAGGCTGCAGTGGACCCTATGAAGTAGAAGCCGACGTAGGGTATACCACAGTACATACTTACTTCACCGTGAAGCCGGGATTGACAATAAGTCCAGAAAAAGGCCCTGTGGGCACCACAGTCACCGTCAAAGGCCAGGGGTTTGCCAAGAACGAAGAAGACATCAAGCTGATGTATTACCTCAATGGCAACTACGAAACGGTAGAAAGGCGTATCATAGCGAATTCCAAAGGCAGCTGGGAGACGAGTTTCCCGATCCCCTCTTCCACCAATGGAGAACATAAGCTGGACGCCCAGGGTGCTGTGAGCCGGCTTTATGAGGTCAAGGATGTCCTTTTCAGAGTGACAGCAGAGATAAGCATAGATAAATCATCTGGCATCTTGGGCGACACAATAACGGTAACGGGCAGCAGATTTGCCACTTATGAGAAGAACATCAAGATATTGTTTGATGGCCAGGCAGTGGTCACAGACATCAAGGCCAACGCCGAAGGTGACTGGGAGGCGAGCTTCGATGTACCCGCGATGCCTGCAGGCAACTATAGCGTCACTGCCGAGGGAGAATGGACCAAGAAAGAAGATATCACCGAGTTCAGCTTCGAGATAAAGCCGGAAATTGAGTTATCCGTCCCCGAGGGATGCGTGGGCATGGACCTGACCGTCACCGGCCGCGGATTTGCCGCCAATACAGATGTGGACATAATGTACGATGGTAGCCAGGTAGCGACAACCGATACCAACGACCAGGGCAATTTTGAGGTAACTTTTACCGTGCCGGAGAGCCAGCATGGCGAGAGAGTGGTAGCAGCCGGGTATAACGGAGAGAATCATGCCAACAGTATCTTCACCATGGAATCAGACCCGCCGGACACGCCAAAACTCATTTCACCGTCCAACGGAAGCAGATTTGGATTCATGGGCAAGGTTACGCCGACATTTGAATGGTCGGCGGTATCCGATGACAGTGGAGTGCGTTATAGCCTGCAAATAGCCACCAGTGCCAATTTCACCGCACCTTCCGTAATAGTTTCGGTTACAGATTTGACCGAGGCGAGTTATACACCGACAGACGCCCTGCCTAATGGCACCTACTACTGGAGGGTGCAAGCCATAGATGGCGCCGAGAACGAAAGCAATTGGACCGTAGCCCGTTCTCTCCGCGCCGGACTGCTCCCCTTATGGGGATTCATTGCTGCCGCAGCCGCCATAGTGGTGCTCTTCATTGCCCTGATTCGCGCTCTGGTGATAAGGAGAAGATACTACTACTAGTAAACAGTAGTCAGTAGTCAGTATTAATGTAGTGGCGAGGTTTATCCTCGCCTTCTGGGCTGGGCGGGGACAAGCCCCGCCCCTACAAACTGAGTTGAACAAACCCAAATGCCAAAATCCAAATGACAATTGAAGTCCAAATGTTTGAATGCCAAACCTACTCCTCTTTGTCATTTGGGTTTTGGGCTTGATTTGGCATTTGAGCTTTGTCATTTGTCATTGTTTGGAATTTAGCCAACAGGGTACTTACTTTTTAGTGGCATTTTCGTTTATAATAGCAAAAGGGAGGTGAGTCAAATGTGCTTGCTATCTCGACTGCTGGTTGTTCTCGTCATCTGCCTTGTAGCTATGGTCTTGCCGGCTGCGCCGGCACAAGCTAATGGCGCATTAATCACGCTCGACCCCAGCTCGGGAGTTCCCGGGGAGGAGGTTACCGTCCGTGGCTATAATTTTACGGATGATGAGTGGGTTGACATTTACTATTATCTGGACAGTGACAGGACCTGGGTAGCCGACGCCGAGACCGATGAAGATGGATATTTCAAGGTCACTTTCACCATTCCCGAAAGCTATAAAGGAGCCCATGAGGTGCGTGTCTATATAGGCACTGGCCTTCAAGCTACAGAGGACTTTACCGTGGAGCCAGATTTAATAGTAGACCCTGAAGAGGGGCCTGTGGGCACTAATGTTACCGTGGAAGGCCATGGTTTTGCCAAGAATGAAGAGGATATCGAGCTAAGGTATTATCTCAACGGCGACGACTATGAGACGGTAGCAGATAATATCGAGGCTGATGAGGCTGGCTGGTGGAGCAAGAGTTTCAAGATTCCCCCTTCCTCCAAGGGAAGCCATAAGATAGACGCCAAGGGTGACAGTAGTAGCCTTGTCGCAGTTAATGATGCCACCTTCGAAGTAACGCCGGGGATAAGCATGGAGGAGTCATCGGGCAGCGTGGGCGAAAGCATAACTATGACGGCCAGCGGATTTGCGGCTAACGAGAGGGACATCAAGATATTATTTGATGAAGAGGAACTAGTCACGGACATCAGGGCCGACGACAACGGTTACTGGGAAGAGAACTTCGAGGTGCCCGAGATGCCCAAAGGCACGTATAGCGTCACCGCCGAGGGAGAACGGACCCCTAAAGAAGATATCGGCGCGCTCAGCTTCGAGATAAAGCCTGGCTTAGTGCTGTCTCCTGTCCAAGGACACGTGGGCACAAACTTGACCGTAGATGGCCGGGGATTTGCCGCCAACAAAAATGTGGTCATAAAGTACGATGGCAGTCAGAAAGCGACAGCCGCGACCAACAACAAAGGCAGCTTTGAATCAAATTTTCCCGTGCCTGAGAGCCAATATGGCGGGCGCCCGGTAACAGCCGAGGATGCTGCCGGGAACAATGCCACCGCTATCTTCACCATGGAATCAGACCCGCCGGACACACCAGAACTCATTTCAGCGCCCGATGGAAGCCGGGTGGGATTCATAGGCAGAGTGAGGCCGACATTCGAGTGGTCGGCGGTATCCGATGACAGTGGAGTCCGCTATAACCTGCAAATAGCAGCCAGTGCCAATGTCACCACCACGGGAGAATTCGCTGACCCCATAGTTTCGAAAGAGGGCTTAGTCGGAACGAACTATACCTTAGAGAAGACAGAAGCCCTGCCTTACGGCACCTACTACTGGATTGTGCAAGCCGTAGACGGTGCAGCAAACGCAGGCAACTGGACCGCGGCCCGCTCCTTCCGAGCTGGACGCCTGCCCCTATGGGCGTTCATTCTTATCATCGTCGCAATAGTGGCGCTCATCGGCGCCCTGGTTTACTTTTTCGTAATCAGGAGAAGAATATATTACTACTAAAGTAGTATCGTTTCTTCGGCTGACTTCGTCAGTCGAAGAAATTCCGGTGGGGCAAGGAGATTGCCACGCACCTTTCAGGTGCTCGCAATGACAAATAAGAAGGAAAAAAGGAAATAAAGGTAAGGAAAGAAGGAGGGAAAAATGAAGTTAACAGTTATTGGACTGGGGCAGTGTGGCTCCCGAATTGCTGACCACTTCGCCAGGCTAAATTTCAAGGCGCGTGCTCAGCGTAAGGCCACCATAGCCCCTACCGTCATTGCCGTGAATACAGACCAGGCAGACTTGACCGGGCTAAGGTTTATCATGAACGACTACAGACACCGTGTACTCCTGGGACTGCGCCAGACCCTGGGACATGGAGTAGGCAAGATAAACGAGCTGGGAGCTCAATTGGCCAAAGCAGACAGTGATAAAGTACTGGATGCCGTGAAAGCTAGCCCACAGTTTTACGAGACACATGCCTTTTTGCTCATAGCTGGCGCTGCCGGCGGCACGGGGTCGGGATCACTGCCCATAATAGCCAGGGCAGTTAAGGATAGATATATCAGCAAGCCAGTTTATGCCCTGGTAGTCTTGCCTTTTGAGCATGAGCAGACCTCGGAGTCCAGGAGCACGTATAACACCGCTACTTGCCTGAAATCCACTTATGATATAGTGGATGCCGTTTTTCTCGCTGATAACCAGAGGTATGTGAGAAAAGATGCCAGTCTCGTTAGCAACATAGATAGAATAAACAGGATGATTGCCGAGCCCTTCTATGATTTAATGTGTGCCGGCGAAGTAACCA
>Ga0299912_10002879_pt1 | contig 14113 bp, 16 predicted proteins | sample RVTome_2_FD_207667 | JGI IMG/M metagenome (GOLD analysis project Ga0299912, IMG submission 207667) | Soil microbial communities from uranium-contaminated site in the Upper Colorado River Basin, Wyoming, United States - RVT95D214 (version 2) ...
TCGTCGCAGGTTCTTGAAAAAGGTAGCCGGCGGAGTTGTGGGGGTGTTTGGGCTGCCATACATAGTCCGGTCATCGGCATTGGGCAAGGCGGGTAGTGTGGCACCAAGTGACAGGATTGCGATGGGCTTCATTGGTCTGGGAATCCAGGGAACCGGATTGATGCAGGCCTTCTTGGGCCATAAAGATGTTCAGGTCGCCGCGGTTTGCGACGTTCGCGAGAGCCAGCGCCGGAAGGCTAAGGGTATCGTAGATGAACACTACGGCAGCACCGCCTGTGTTACTTACAACGATTTCCGAGAGGTCTGTGCGAGAGAAGACATTGATGCGGTCTGTATTGCCACACCGGATCACTGGCACGTCCCTGTTTCGCTGGAAGCCGCTCGGGCCGGCAAAGATATGTACACCGAAAAGGCCCTCGGCCTGAGCCTGGCTTGGGACAAGGCTCTCCAGGAGGAATGTCACAGATATGGCAGGATCTTCCAGTGGGGCACGCAGCAGCGGTCAGACCGGAATTTCCGCTACGGCTGCGAATTGGTCCGTAACGGCAGGGTCGGTAAATTACACACCATCCTGGTGGGCGTTCCTCATGATTTCGCCTATCCTAATCAGCCGACACAGCCGATACCGTCAGGATTGGACTACGACATGTGGCTCGGCCCGGCACCATGGGCTCCGTACACCTACCAGCGTTGTCGTCCATGGACAAAGGAAGAGAGCTACTCAATCTGGTATCACATATCTGATTATTGTCTCGGTGGCATTGGTGGCTATTGGGGCGTCCACCATGTGGATATCGCCCAGTGGGGTCACGGCACCGACAACAGCGGTCCTGTGGAAATCGAAGGAACCGCCGTATTTCCGAAGGATGGATTGGCCGACTGCGCCACGAGTTGGAAAGTCAGACACAAATATGCTGATGGCGTGACAATGGTTTACATGGACGAGGCTCAATACAAGCATGGTGTGACCTTTCAGGGTAGCGAGGGATGGGTACATATTACACGTGATGGTATCTGGGCCGAGCCGGAATCACTGCTGACCTCGGTGATCGGCCTTGATGAGATTCACCTTATTGAGAGCAAAGGCCATCAGCGGAATTTCCTCGATGCTGTCAGAACAAGAGGGCAAACTATCTGTACCATAGACGTCGCAGTCCGTACAGATACGATTTGCCATCTTACCGATATCTGCACCCGACTGGGTCGGAAGCTGCGATGGGATCCCGAAAAAGAGGACTTCGTAAACGATTCTGAAGCCAGCCGAATGCTGACACGGGCAATGCGCAGCCCGTGGCATCTGTAGTATAACAGGGATTGTCGCTAACCGTGGAGAATATGGAAAGGAAAACGCCATGGTCCGCAAAACAGTTGTTTGGACGCTTTTGCCTTTTTGCCTTCTTTTTGTCTCTGCCAGCCAGAACATGGCGAGTGAGTCGACGACTGAAGCAGTTCAGCCAGCAGCAAGTGGTTCGAAGAAGGAGGCAACCGAACAAGCCCTTTACGTGGGATGGGCAAGTGCAGACATTACACCACAACAGCCTGTTGCTCTCGTGGGGCAACTGACAAAGCGGATATCACAGTCAGTGCTCGATCCTCTCACGGCAACGGTTTTGGCCCTTGAAACCCGGGTAGAGAACAACAAACGAGAGCAAGCTATCATGGTATCTTGTGATGTGCTCTATATCAGAAAGCCGATTCAGGAGAGGCTGAGGGCGCTAATAGAGCCCGAACTGCCCGACTTTGACGTGGATAAGCTCTTCATGAACGCGACTCATACGCATACCGCGCCGGGTTTCATTGATGGGGCATTCGGAGGTTTGTATGATGTCAGCCAGGATGAAGGAGTTATGAAGGCCTCGGAATACGCATCATTCTTTCTGGAGCATGTTTCAGCGGCTGTCGTGGCGGCCTGGCGGGGCCGGCAGGCCGGCGGAATGAGCTGGGCGTTGGGACATGCTGTGGTTGGTCTGAATCGGCGAGCCCACTACTTTGACGGCTCGTCTGTCATGTACGGTTCGACGCAGCAGGACAGTTTTTCTCACATCGAAGGTTACGAGGATCACGGTGTGGAAATGCTCTTTTTTTGGGGGCCGGACCAAGCACTGACAGGTATTGTAATAAACTTGGCCTGTCCTTCTCAGGAAACGGAAGGACTGAGCGTCATCTCTGCAGACTTCTGGCACAATACACGAAAGGAGATTCGCAATCGCCTCTCCGAGAGTGTCTACATCCTTCCACAATGTTCTGCGGCAGGCGATATTTCGCCTCATCGAATGTTCCGCAAGCGAGGGGAAGATCTGATGGTTGAACGCAGAGGTCTGTCATGGCGACAGGAAATCGCACGGCGGATCGCCAATTCGGTTGAGGATGGACTTGTCTCTGCAAAAAGGGAAATTCAAACCAAAACGATTTTCAAGCATGTAGTGGTACGAATTGACCTTCCTGTCTATGAGCCCTCATCTTTACCTTTCTACGAAACAGACCCCATACAACCGATTGAGTTTCACGTGATCAGGTTGGGCGATATTGCCATGACGACGAATCCATTCGAGTTGTATCTCGATTATGGGATCCGCATCAAGGCACGCAGCAACGCTACTCTGACCTTCCTGGTCCAGCTATCATGTCAACATAGTGGTTATCTACCAACAGAAAACGCGATTCATGGCGGCGGATACAGCGCCGACAAATTTGTCGTTGGACCCCAAGGTGGCCAGGTACTGGTGGATGAGACCGTCAAGCGCATCAATGCCCTGTGGGACTGACCGGATCACACTTTTGGAGCAGGCCGGCAGAAGTATCGTAATTAGACTGGCAGTGGACTGGTGTATCCCGTATCAGCTAATTCCATTTTGTACAGTTGAGCAACAAGCCTGAATTGTCGCGAAAAATCAACGCATAACAGCAGATTGTGATGCCCTCTGACCATGCATTCTTCGGGGCGAGCGATACAGCTACGGTGGTCACCCTGGCAGCATCAAGGAAGAAACCGGCACAGGAAAGCAGCCGTCTCGAAAGATTCTATTGCCCTTCGGAATGGAAACGCACGTTTTCAGTGTGCTTGCCAATGCGTACTCCGCTTGACCCTTCCGTTAGTCTCGAGCCCATGATCGAAACATTCTCGAAGCTCACATCACGAACGTCATGTTCGGTGTCTGCTCCCTCTATCTGCACGAGGTACTCTCCGGGTTTGCCCTCCAGCGTCACGTTGCGGAACCGCACACCCTGAATGAATCCAGGCACCTTCTTGTGCATATACTGGTTCACTACCGGCCGCAGGCGGATTAACTCTTTTTGCCCCTCGCCGTGGATCCGGATATTCTCGGCTGTAATGCTCTCCAGTCGCATGTCTTCACCAGGTTCAAGAAGGAATGCTGTCATGCTGAAGTGGATAATGTCGAGATTCCGAAGGGTCACGTTACGCATGAAAGCCGCACGACTCTCATGTCCGAGCAAGAAGATGCGGGCCCGGTCACACCAGAGGACTGAATTCTCCACCGTAATTCGCTCAACATCGCTGTTCGGTGCGCTGAAGTCGAGCCCCTTCAGGGCGACACAATCATCATCGCTCCGGATAAAACAATCAGTGATCAGCACATCTTGGGAATTGCATGGATTGATGCCATCATCGTTCTGAACGCGGGAATTACAAAGTTTCACATTTCGGATTGTAACACGCTGGCAGTTCTTCGGTACGATGGTCCAATGGGATGAGCCACGCAGCGTGATACCGTTGATTTCAACATCAGCACTGTTGCGAATGGCAATCAGATTACCCACCGGACCTTTGCGCCACTCCCAGTCGGAGCCGTCCAGAATACCGCGTCCACAAATCCTAATGTTGTTCCCTTGAGCTAATACCTCGGCCTTCACGACAGCGCCACCGGCAAGATAAAGTGTCTGATTGCTATTCAAGACGATCTTCTCTGGTTTGTGCACACCTGGGCCAAAGTAGATAACACCCTCGTCGTCAGACTTTGGTACACTTATCTCCAGGGGATTTGCAAACAGCAGAAGGGGGGCTTTCTTGCCATCTGGTTCTATGCTGAGCTTGTGAGGTCGATCCAACGTCAGTTCCAATGTATGGTCATCCAACAGTGTTGGTTGTATCCCGGACGACTGGGGTCGAATTACCACATTCTCAAGCGACTGTTTGGACACAATACGGACTACGACGGGTCCTGACATGTCGAAGTTGGCAAACGAATACGAACCACCATGATCCCATTCCTTCCCAGCAAATGGCGGGTCGAGAACACGAGCCATATATACATCAACCTTCTGGTCCGCTGCATTCACTTCATAGTCGGTTGACAAGACTTCGCCTGTTGGAGCGGGATAAGTTATGACCTTTGTTGAACTCGTTACAGCACTCCAACCTTGGCCTGAAGCCATGATGAAAGATGCTACCAGGACTCCAATTGCCAGCAGTCCACTGACGTGGCCGGTTTTTGTTTTGCGGGTATTGAATCGCATGGCTCCTATAGTCGCACTCATTGCTCTCCTTGCTCCTGGATCTGATTCTGTTATGTTCCGATATTCGTAATAACGATCACTTTCTGGTCTGTTCTTACCCTCAGACAATTCTCAACTGCATGCTTCACATCCTGCTCAATTGTTCTCACTTATGTCACTCCTGTGTCGTCATTCAGAATCCTGATAAGTGCCATCCTTAACAATCAATCTCCATTGCCAAAGTAGCTTACCGCTTTCTTGCACCCTGCGCATTCATCTTCTCCATCATAATCCGCCCCATCTTGAACTTCACTCTTCGCTTTGCAGGGACTTCAATTGGCTCCAGAGTCTTGGGATTCTGTGCAGTTCTCGGCGCCGCCTGCCTCACTTCAAAGACGCCGAAGTCGCGGAACTCCAGGCGATTGCCTTTAGCAAGCTCTGAGGTTATCTCATCGAGGAATTGCTGCACAATCGTTTTTACAGTAATGGGCTTGTTTTGAGTTCTCTCGGCGATTCGGTCCACGAGTTCTTTTTTTGTTATTGTTGCCATCAGCTTACCCTTAGAGCAGATTCTTTCAGATTGCTCGCAACAGTATATGCGAAGGATTGTATTGAGTCAAATGGTTTCTGGGTGCCCGAATAGACTGTGGGATAGCTTGGCAACCTCAGGCTCGGATCACAGGTTACCACTGTACCAGACCAGCCAATTCTGGCCTTCTTGCCGGCGGGAACCCAGATGCCTTGGAGCCATGGGAGAGGCTGCCATGTGGACGATGGGCGCTAATCATGGCGTCCGGACACACGGGTCGGCAAGATGTGGCCTGCTCTACATCTCAACGAAAGAATGGGGGCTCGAGGGCCGGAGCAGTACAGAACTCAATACTTGTTCTTACCTTTGAAAAGCGGCTCTCAAATCAGGGAGAGCCGCTTTATGGTTTTTTAGAGGTGATTGAACATGAATCATGCTGTTGTAAAGGATCATCAAATTATTATCAGTTTTTCTATAGGTGACTTTGAGCAGTCGATGGGAAGAAAACCAAGAGATGAAGATGAGTTTGAGAAATGGGCTTTGCTGATGGAGAAGGGATTGTTAAATGGCCATATTGATTGGGATATTTTATACGAGTGCACGAGGAATGCGATAGGATCAAGCAGTTGAGGTGAAATTAATATGGATGATGGAATAAGAGAGCAGACTCGGTTCGTTCTCGAAGACGATAATGAATTGATGCGGGCTGCTTTGCGGCCGGGGAGCGATTTGGATGCAAGGAACAAGCAATTGAACCGGGAGCTGATCAAGAGGCATGAAAAGATATTGGTCAAGCTTGACAAGGGTGAGCTGCTGAGTCAGGAAGATTTGCAGCTTGTCCGCGACGCCAATGAAATACATCTGAATGACGAAGATAACTTGAACGGAAGACATAAAGAGGCGGTGGAGTTGGATAATTGGCTTGACTTGGTGATGGCGCTGTCAACTAAGGAGGCTTTTGAGATTTTGGAAAAACACCTGCATGATGATTCGCATACGCCGGTAGTTGTTTTCAGGGCTCTGCATACGTTGTGGGAAGAGATTACGCCCAATGATGTCGTGGAAGAGCCTGGATTTGATGATAAAGGAAAATGTCTAAAGTGCGGCAGCAAGGTCTCGTTTGCAGACGTGACCAATACGTTGGTGTTTGTGGGCGATGAGATTGTCAAAAGACACAATGGTGATATTACAAACAGGAATTGCGTGAGGTGCATTTATCCTGAGAGGTATACGGAATTTGAACATTATGATGATGGGTGATGACGATGAATCTGAGCGAGTTCATAAGGAAGAATAATATCAAGTGTAAAGATGGGGAGGAGTTCAGCCATAGTCCGGAATTCTATAAGATGAAAGAATTCGAGCGGACATGTCATACGATATACGGTGTTCCTTTTTTGGAGCCTGAGACGTACACAGTCAGGGAGTTTGATGTGACCCTGACCGGCTCGATAAAAGAGAGATGGGAGGAGAAAGAGAGAAAGACAAAACGCCGATTCTGTGTGAACAGGTCATTCCGGCATTCGGATGAAGTGCCGGGGGTAGAGACAATAGAAGATGCGGTGCCTGCCGGGAAAAGCGTTGATGAGGCCATGGAGATGTTTGATATTGAGAAAGAGCGTTTCGAGTTTTTCAAGCGGTATGATTTGATTGATGCGGGACGGTACTGGTTGAATAGAGATTTGAAGCGGTGCCTGGTTGATGAAGGCAAGGTGGTGGTGATTGCCTAATGTTGCTCAGGAGAAATAGGCTCAAAGAGGTGTGAGTACGATGATAACAGATGGCTTGGATAGGGACAGCAGGGCTGGCCAATATGCTTTGCTTCTACGAGATTGCTGGAGAAAAGAGATTGAGCGAGCAATTAATGAAGTCAAGAACTCTGGTAGACGCACGCGCTTGGATCAGTGGTTTAGACGGCGTTTTTATGTGTCTCAGGCACTTCACAGAAAAATAGAGAGGTCTGGATCAGGATATGGAGTGCTGCAGGGTCGTAGGCGAAGCAAAGGGGGATTGGTTGGGATTGGTGGAAGCTAAGATGGAAGAAGCCAAAGATGAGCTGGCGAAGCGATTGCTGCCGATTGTGAGACTTCATGGCACGGAGTACCTGGTGGATGTGGCAAACCGGCAGTTCAAGGAGTTTCGAGACCGTGGAAAGTCGGTCTGGTTTTACTCTACAAAAGGCAGGCAGATGGTGAAGCAATGCGCTCATGCTGAATGGCAGTCATTTGGCTTGGGCAGGTAGGCGAGGAGGTTGATTTGGTGTGTGTTTGACATTATCCCCTTCGATGGAGACGAGCGTGTTGTGGGCTATTGATTGCTTTGCTGCAAAGCAATGCTCGGCCTTTCCACCTTTATTCTCTCAAAGCCGGGCCTGAATTTGTCCTCTTACCCCTTCGGGCTTCCCCGCTCAGAGCACAAATTCTTAGCGGTCCGTCTTTTCAATATAAAGGCACGGCCGAGAATTGAGACGGCGCTCAAGCCACTATAAAAACTTTCCCCAAATTCTCCATCGATGCAAGCCTCGACGAGAATTTGGTCGATGGGTTGCCTCTAAAAGTTTTTAAGGGACAAGGTTGGAATGGCAGCCGTAGGTGCAAGACAAGTCGTGAAACGACTTCCCCATCTCGAAGCAGTGCTGTCCTTAGCAATTACCTTGCGACTTTCGCATTGCGGTCTCAATTCGTTTGGGTCCTGTCGAGATGGGCGCATGTTGACATGCAGCGGGAGCATGATGACAGAAGCGACGCAGGTTTCGGGAATTTTAGTTTGACCCAAACATAGCGTTGGGTAGCCACCCCGTCTTTCGCATCGAGTGTCGAAAGACGGAGGTGTTCAACATGAACAATGAATTGGGTTTTGTAGTTTGTCAGGGCGTTGAGGTGCCTGAATCGGTGTTGCTCAGGAGGGAGCAGGGCAACAAATACGGCAGTGTTCCGGGTCTGGATGATAGTGAGCTGGCTGATCCTGATGAGTTGGAGCGGCAGGTGTTCTTGGAAGAGTTTGGTCCTGTACTGGCGTTGCCTGTGAAGGGCAGAAGCACGATAAGGCCGGAGATGGATGAAAGTGGTAGTGTCGATTGGGGTGCATTTGGCACGGTTGATTTTGACAGGTACAGGGGCGGGTTCGACAAGGTAAGGTACAAGGCTGATAAGCTACGCGAGCAGATGAATGACCTGCTTATTATGGTCAGTATTGTGAAGGAGAGGTTGCCTGGTAAGGCGAAGTATCTGGTGCTGAAATACCTGAAGATGGGCATCATTGGGTTGGAGCATATCATCAATGCTGACATGCTGGCTCTGGCACGACTGTACTTCCGGGTTGAGCGACTGCGGGGTGGTATCAGGCAGCTGGAGGGGGCCATCGAGGCCAGACAGGGGAGGCGGTTGGAAAGGTTGTTCGCTCAATAGAGCAGTTCACGTGGACAAATCCGTTCTACGGTCCGGAACGATGGGTCCAGAATACCTTGGCGGCATAGATGAACGGTTAGTACCGGGGTGCCGCTGGTATATGTTGGGATGGTGGGAGGGTGTTGGGTTGGATCGTGTGGGGCTGGTATAAAGTGTACCTGCGGGTACACTTTGGCGACTTCCGCCTTCGGCTCCAGTCACCTGTGCCCGGTCCCTATCGGGCCCGGGCCCGCCGGGGCTGGCCTGGTGTTGTAGGGGTCATGTTAATGGACGACGATGCTGCAACGATTGGACACATGCCATTGACGTTTGAGAACTGGAAGGTAGGACAGATTACGGGCGTATGTGGGAATTGCTTTGCGTGAATATTGGGATGGTCGATCCGACTGGTACTTATTATTATGATGAGCATAGCTGAGGATTTCATGATTCTGAGCATTGTCAATATGACGGTAGCTTTGGGTACGTTGTTCAGATGCTTCTGTCTGATGGTCTTCATGAGAACTGTTTGAAGAGGTAGTTTGTATTGGCATTGAAGGATTTGAAAGCAGTATTTGTTCGATAGATGGTTGAGTAAATTATGATTGCCGTTAGGAGTTGCATTATTCGGATATTGGTTTTGTTGATCCTTAGTAGTATTTTCAGGTTAGTGCAGTGATATCGGATGTAGGTATCTGTGAATGAAGGCTTGTTTATCGAGTGTGGTATCCAGTTTGTATGTGGGGTTTGTTGGTTATTGGTTGGTATGAGATTTGTTTAAGAGAGAGCGTTTATTGGTATTTAGGAAGGTGAGTTAAGAGTAGTATTGTTTGTTCGAAAGATGGTTTTGAATAGGTTGATTGGCTTACGCAGGACAACAGTGATGTTAAGATAGGTAAAATGTAACTAAGAAAAACTGAGTTCATTATTGAAAATGTGACATTCAGACTCCAGAGACAGCGGAGTGTGAAGAAGCCTTTAATAACAAGGACTTAGGATAAAAAAGTAATTCAGACTACGGGCATAAAGCCTAAAATCCGAACCGGAGTGTGAATGTGAATGCTTGCCCATATTAACACTCCTTTCTTTGGACCCGATATTCCTGGCACACCTGCTCCAGCCATCGCTCGAAGTCCAAACCGGCCAGGAATGCTTCCTTCTCTTGCGGCTTTGAGCGGACATATTGACCGGCAAAGTCGGCCGCTTTCCTGCCCGCATTGTTCTGAATAATCCGGAGTATTTGGTCCTTAATCGTATCCATTGCGCTCTCACCTCAGCAGCCTTAAAGCGCTCCATGTTTATAAGCCTTACGCTTCGGCGTACATCCATTTCCGGGTTCCTACCGCAGAGGGATAACAGGAATCGAAAGATTTATATATGAGTTCGTCTTACCACTGTGCAGGAGGTACTTGTTTCAAGTGGGAAGATGCATACCGGCAATCAAATAAAATGGCGAAATGAAAATCCTAACTATGTAGCTTACTTCTATGAATCCGGGATCGTTCAGCGGTATCTGGACAGCAAGAATAGCCTTCTTGCCGGCCCTTATGGAATACCTCCTGTTAAATATGATTTCTCATCGGACCTTATAGGTAGAGCTGGCTTTCACAGAATTCCAACGGTCGAGCAGATCATCGCCAGCGGTTATCTTGCCGTTCCAAAGAGCGACCCTGTTGAAGCCATTATATCAGATAAGAAGCACACCTCCTGGCTTGGATTGGATGATGTCATCGGTCAGATACGCAACCGGTACGAACTCTATCAGAAGAATATGTACGAGCTTGAGCTGGGCAAATGCGCGGCGATCAACACCCTGTACACCCACGAGGCATGGCACGGACCGCCTGATAGCAGGGCCGAGTATTCCGTCGGCAAGCGGATGGATAAACTCTACAAGGACCAGAGGGATGAACGCACAAACCTGTGGCGGGATATATCCAAGCTCAGACTGCTACTGCCGGAAAACGCACAGAATTACTTGACGGCCTACAGGAAACTCTCAATCCTTGAGGATTCAGAAGGTGATGAGCAGTGATGACCCGGGTGCAGGAACTCTGCCGGAAGCTAAAACCTGTTATGGGCAGGAAAATTGACCGATTATGGTCAGCATATCTGGCTGAATCGGATGCCGATGGTAAGGCCGATATCGAGCAAACGCTGGAGCTATTGGCCCTCAAGCACCTCAGAGCTGATTACAATCCGGACCGCTCACCGTTCCCACCGCCCTCCAAAAAGTTTGCCGGGTCTGGAGATATCAAAGTCGGCATTGTTTCATATGCCGACAATCCAATGTACCCGTTCTATTTGAAAAGCCCCCGGCTCAAGGAGCATATTCTCGTTGCAGGCAGGAGCGGTTCGGGCAAGACGAATCTGACTTTCGTGCTCATGGATGGTATTATGGCCCGGGGCATTAAGGTCGTTGCCCTTGACTGGAAAAGGGGCTACCGGGATCTGATGGCTTTGTATCCGAAGCTGAGGGTCTATACAATTGGCAGGAAGGTCTCACCGTTTCGTTTCAATCCTTTGATACCTCCGGCCGGTTGCGAGCCGCATCTGTGGATCAAGCTTATCGTCGATGTGATTGCATCGGCCTACCTGGGCGGAGAGGGGGTAATCAGCTTATTGGTGGCCGGGCTCGACCACCTTTATGTTGACTTTGGAGTATTTGATCGTACCCAAAGAGGCTGGCCCACCATACATGACTTGTTGGCATGACTGCGTACTGCCAAGCTCAGAGGCAGGGCTGGAATGTGGCAGGCCTCGGCGGAGAGGATACTGTTGGGAATGACCTACGGCGAATTCGGCGCTGTTCTGGGTACCCAGGACAACAGCCACGTCGCCGAGCTTCTGAACCATAATGTCGTACTTGAGATGGATGGACTATCGAGCTCCTCGGATAAAACGATGTTCTCCGAGGCCCTGACTTTGTACCTGTACAGGTACCGGTTGGCCCAGGGACCGCGGGAGAGATTGACCAACGTAATAATACTGGAAGAAGCCCACAATCTGTTACTCAAGAAGTCCACTGAATCCAAAGAATCAGTACTGGAAACCTCGATTCGAATGGTCAGGCAGTACGGCTTGGGCTATGTCTTCGTGGATCAATCGGCATCACTTCTGAGCAAAGTGGCCTTTGCCAATTCATATGCCACAATTGCTCTAAGTCAGAAGCTTCGCTCCGATGTTTACGAAATATCGTCGGCGATGAACTTGACTGATGAGCAGAAGCAGGCCCTTAATACTTTGCCGATCGGTTCTGCTGTAATTAGATTGGCCGACGAGCATCCTGAGCCATTTCTGGTTAAAATCCCGCTTTGCGCTGTTAGAGAAGGCTCTGTCTCCGATAGGGCTGTTAAGGAGCGAATGGCATGCTATTACAGCGATTCCAGTGCTGATAAAGCTACACAATCCTTTCAGAAAGTAATTCCAGGCGTTCCGCCTCCAGACAAGAATAGTAAAACAACAAAAGAGATTAATGAAAATAAAGACACCCACCCACCATCCCCCAAGGAATCAATAGACAAGTCTTCTGATTCTAAGCCAAAACCACCCTACAAGAACCTATCTCGTGAAGAGATACGGTTCTTATCTGATGTGGCCGGCCGGCCGCTGTCGACAACCGTATCCCGTTATCAACGGCTTAATCTCTCCCGCCGGCGTGGTAACGCCGTCCGCCAGCACCTGGTCTCTGCCGGCATTATTGAGGCTGTTGCCATTGCCACCCGCTCGGGCCAGGTTGTATTGTATCAATTGACCGATCCCGGCCGTACCGTATGTTCCTCTTTAGGCATTGATGCGGGACCAAGACCTCGCGAGAGCCTGGAGCATTCATTTTGGGTTAATCGAGCATCAAAGTACTTTGAGCGAAAAGGTTATGAAGTCTCATACGAGCATCCGGTCAATGGTAATGGCGCGATAGATATCCTGGCAGCAAGGCCCGGGGAGAAGGTTGCCGTTGAAGTGGAGACGGGTAAATCGAACATTAAGGAAAACCTGAACAAGATCAAGAGTGCCGGTTTTGACAGGATCGTACTGGTTGCTACGTCGGCGGCTGCCATTTCGGTCTGTCAAAGGGTGGTTGATTCGACCGAGAGAGGTCAATCACCGGCGGTCGAACTAATCAATTGGCTGGACATTTCATAGTGCCTAATTGGCACGCATTGACCTTGTTGTCCGGGATCCGCGGTTGCGCTTGCGTGTACGGGTGTATTCAGGCTGCATGACTCGAAGGATGTCAAAGTCATCAATGAAAGCTAAGCAAAGAAATGTATGTATGACTTGCATTATGGAAATAACAAAGCTATGGTATTGACTAATTTGTTAGCCCGTGTCGTTGAAAGATAAAAAAATGAAATAAACTGTAATTTCAGAATGAAATGCATTGCCCGTCAATGAATCGAACACAAAAGGCTTTGCATTCTGCACTGCTTACTCGTTAGGTGGATTCTTAGGAGTCAAGAACGATGAAATTCAATTGTCCCAATTGTGGCCAGCCGTTTGACGGGCTAGCGGTCCAAGATGTCGAATGTCCCACCTGCCACTGCAAGTTCAATCCAAGACCACCTCACCAGAGGGTTTCTATGGCGGATCTGAAGCAGGTGCGCATAGTGGATGTGACTTGTGCCCAATGCGGTCAGTCTTTCTCGCTGCCAGAGCTTCCGCATAATCTCAATGCGCTTGTCGCTGAGTCCGTAAGATCTGATCCTGAAGCTCGGTGGCCGGTGGAGGCTATTGACCTGCTGAGGAGTTTTGGCCTGGTTGGATTACGAGGATGTATGGTTATCGCTGAACATGTTACACGTTCCGCGGGTGTCTGCCATTGCTGCCATACACCAATACCGTCATCGGGAAGCGTTGTCTGCGGAAGTTGTCGAGCTTTGAACCTTGATTGGTAGCATCCATCTCAATGTTCCGCAACGAATAATTTCCATCAATGATCGGAGATCTATCTGCAGATTATGTATAGACTGAACACTGATAGGCCTTTAGCCTGTCTTCGCGGATGCTACCCCCGAATGTGCTCCGGCGTGTATCGCATCAGGTCAAAGGTCTCACGGGACATCCGTCCAAGCTTCTCATAGAGCTTCGTGTCCCAGTTCGGCTTGTCCAGGTCCGGAGGCCCAAGCACGACGGCGGGAATCTGATTGTAGCGATATAGCTGTTCCTTGTGGATTCTCCGGTCGTCGCCTTTTCCGGTGACATAATCGATGACGACCCCGCCGTAGCTCAATAGCGTGAACGATGGCTTCATGATCTGATTTTTGCCTTGGTCGTAGACGACAATTGGCTGCTTATAGAAGAACGGCAGGCCATACCGATCCAGCAGGCGGCCAATTCTCCGCTCTTGTTCAGATTCGTAAGGCGGCTCAAGGTCCGCTATAGCTTCTTCGAGTTCATTTTGCTGGGTTTCATTTTTCAACTTGTCTCACCTCGTTTGCGACTTTTTTGGCGATAGCGGAGAGTTTTTCCTCTGTGCGGCTGATTAGTTTGATAAGCGTACTGTTGTGATGCTGGAGCTTCTCTGCGGTTCTCATACAGTCGGCTAATTTCCTGCTGTCATACGTGGTTGTGTACTGCCGGGCCCTGCGGGTCAGCTCGATGATCCGGCGTTCGTTTTCCGCAACAGCCTTGTCGAGCCGTTCCAGGCGGGTATCGATGCCGGCGATTTGCCTGTATTGACCGACAAGATCAGCAGCCGCCTTTTTCTTTGCTGAAGTCGGCAGCTTGGAAAATACAGAGCGCG
>Ga0299912_10002880_pt1 | contig 14111 bp, 12 predicted proteins | sample RVTome_2_FD_207667 | JGI IMG/M metagenome (GOLD analysis project Ga0299912, IMG submission 207667) | Soil microbial communities from uranium-contaminated site in the Upper Colorado River Basin, Wyoming, United States - RVT95D214 (version 2) ...
GTGCGCGGCTGGGGAGCGACGCCAGCGGAGGCGTTCGAGCAGGCTGGACTCGCTTTGACCGGCGTCGCGACGAATGCGGAAGTGAGACCGCAAATGTCCCTGCAGGTGAGATGCGAGGCACCCGACATCGAGCTTTTGTTCGTCGAATGGCTCAACGCGATCATCTACGAGATGGCGGTCAGAAGCATGCTGTTCGGACGCTTCAGCGTGCGAATCGAGGCAACGCGGCTCGAGGGCACGCTGTGGGGCGAGCCCGTCGACGTTGCACGCCACGCACCGGCTTGCGAGCCCAAGGGCGCCACCTACACCACACTGCGTGTCGCTAAGGAGCCGGACGGCACGTGGTCAGCCGCGTGCGTGGTCGATGTATGAAAGGATTTGGGCCATGGATCCCGCGCGCCTCACCCAGGTAGATCCGACAACTTGGCGCATCGAGCCGCATGGTGCGATGCGCGTCCCCGCAATCATCTATGCGGATGAGGGCCTCATTCGCGACATCGACGACAAGGTATACGAGCAAGCGGCCAACGTGGCGACGCTGCCGGGCATCGTGCGCGCGTCCTACGCGATGCCAGACGCTCATTGGGGCTACGGCTTTCCAATCGGCGGGGTGGCGGCATTCGATCCCGACAAGGGCGGCGTCATCTCTGCGGGAGGCGTCGGGTTCGACATTTCCTGCGGCGTCCGCACGATGCTCACCGGCCTCACCATTGCCGACATTCTGCCCGTGCAAAAGCCGCTTGCCGAGTCGCTATTCCAGCAGATCCCGGCCGGCCTCGGCAGCAGGGGGGCGATATCGCTCGACGCAGTGGAGATGGATGCCATGCTGGCGGGCGGGGCCCGTTGGGCCGTCGAGCAAGGTTGGGGTGAGACGCGCGACCTCGAACGGATTGAGGAGGACGGCACGATGGCCGGGGCGAGGCCCGAGTACGTCTCGAGCCGCGCCAAAGAGCGCCAGCGCCGAGAAATGGGCACGCTTGGTTCCGGCAACCATTATCTGGAGGTTCAGGCGGTCGTCGAGATCTACGACGCTGCGGTGGCTACGGCGTTCGGCCTCGCGCAAGACGAGATCGTAGTGACCATCCATTGCGGCTCGCGCGGCCTCGGTCATCAGATCGGGACGGAGTTCTTGAAGGAGATGGTCGTCACGGCGGCAGAGGCCGGAATCGAGCTGCCCGACCGGGAACTCGCCTGTGCACCGATCAATTCGGAAGTTGGGCAACTCTATCTCGGCGCGATGCGGGCGGCGATCAACTGCGCCCTGGCCAACCGTGAGATTCTCGGCCACTACGCGCGCCGCGTCTTCCGTCACTTCTTCCCGAACCGCGAGTTGGACCTCCTCTACGATGTCTCCCACAACACCTGCAAGGTCGAGCGCCACGCCGTGGACGGCCGGCAGCGCGATCTCTTCGTCCATCGCAAAGGCGCAACCCGATCGTTCGGACCGGGCCACCCAAGCCTGCCCGAGGCGCTGCGCCCCGTGGGCCAGCCCGTGCTCATCGGCGGTAGCATGGGCACGGGCTCCCACATTCTCGTTGGAACCGCAACGAGCGAGGAAAAGGCCTTCTCCTCCGCATGCCACGGCGCCGGCCGTGCGCTGTCGCGCCATGCCGCTCTTAAGCGATGGAGCGGCCGCGTGATCGTCGATGAGCTTGCAGCGCAGGGGATTATAATCCGCAGCCCCTCGCCCCGCGGCGTCGCAGAGGAGGCGCCCGGGGCCTACAAGGACGTCGGGGCGGTCGTGGCGGCGGCGGAGCATGCCGGACTTGCACGGCGCGTCGCCCGCCTGCGTCCACTCATTTGCATCAAAGGCTGACGGCGATTGCAATTACCTCGGCGTTAAACAGTTTGGAGCACTTTTTCGTCCAACGCGAATCCATTGACTTGCCTCAAGGACATGGCGGCGCCCCGCGCCTATTTGCTGAGGTAGTCTAACGGTTAGACAGTGCGCAGCGTTACCGAGACCCGAACGTGGAGCTAGAAAATGGATCCGCTTGAACCTGCTGAGATTCAGATCTCGCCCGAGAAGGTCTGCTTCGTCGTTATCAAGGCGCGCGAGTTCGACGTGAAGGACCTCGTAACGGAGCCCGACCCCGGCTCCAATCCGACGGATGACAAAATGATCGCCGTGCTCGAGGATCACGAGGACGATCCGGTCATCCAAGAGCTCACGTCCTTCATCGCGGCGATGAGCGAGGACGAGCAGATCGACCTCGTGGCGCTGGCATGGTTAGGTCGCGGCGACTACACGGCAGGCGACTGGGAGAGCGTACGCGAGGAAGCGGCGCGGGCCCACAATGAGAGGACGGCACTCTATCTGCTCGGCACGCCGCTGCTCAGCGACTATCTCGAGGAGGGGCTGGGGTTGCTCGGCTACTCTTGCGAGCCGTTCGAGATTAATCGGCTCTAGTCTTTAAGAACCACTCTGGGCGTATTGCGAAAGGCGATCGATCATGAAAGAACGCGACATTCATCGTGAGCAGCCTCGCCACGACACGATCAAATCGCATCTCATCGAGCCGCATCGGCACGACCCCTACAAGGCGCGGCAGAAACTAAGCGAGCCTGCGGTCTGCCCGCAATGCGGCGCCGTCTTCCACGATGGCCGCTGGCAGTGGGTGGAGGAGGTGCCGGAAGGAGCAAGCAAGCATGTTTGCCCTGCTTGCCACCGCAGCAATGACAAATTCCCGGCAGGGGAGATCATTCTCTCCGGTGCTTTTCTGAAAGGGCATCGTGACGAGATACTCGCGCTCGTACAAAGCACTCAAAGGCAGCAGAACGCGGAGCATCCATTGTCCCGCATCATCGATGTCGCCGAGTCGGATGGCAAGACCGTGGTGACGGCGACTGATATCCATCTACCGCGCCGCATCGGCCACGCGCTCGAGCATGCCTACAAAGGCAAGCTCGATGTGCACTACAACGAGGAAGAGTATTTCGTGCGCATCCACTGGCACCGGGACTGAATCACCGGCGGAGCATTCATCAAGCTTCGGATCGGTCCATGCCTGGACAACTGGCAGAACGAACAGATCGTACTCTTTTTGCCAAGCGCTTTTCAGTAACTCAAAACGGGCGTTGTCGGCTCGACAAACACATGCCTTGCGGTGGGCTCTCCTTTTGATCGTCAGGAGGTGGCCATGACCAGTAAGTCGGAAGCGGAAATTGACGCCGACCCGCACGCCCGCAAACAAACGATCCGAATAGGGATATCCTGCTGCGCGCGGTGACCGCGCTCGAATATATCGCGGCCCAGTTTGGGCAGTTCAACGCGAAGTTGCCAAGCAACAAGATCGACGGCGGGTTTTGACGCCTGTGCCCGATAGCCGCTATCGCGCCGGCATCTCGAAGGCGGTTATCGAGGCTGAACTTGCGCGAGTTGCGCGATCTGCCGGGCCAGCCTGCGGAGCAAAGCGGAATGGCTGGATGCACCTGGACGGCTGCCCACGACCTCGAGCACATTGCCAAATGAAGCAGGCGCCGAGAGCCGCGGCCGTCGAACAGGCTCATTTGGCGGGGCAACTTCTCGATGCGTCTCAACGGAAGATTGCATGGCCCGCAAACAAGGACTCGATCGCAGCACGGTAGCGTTGCTCGACGCGGTCGCGCTTCACCTTGAGGGACGGCGTCAAGAGGCCGGACTCGGTGGTCCATGGCTCGAGCACCAGATGGGCCGCCTTCACCTGGGCGTGCCGAGGGTGGTCCTTGAGGCGGTGGTCCAGCCGCGCCAGCACGGCCTCGCGGACGGGCGGCGCGTTTGGATTGTCGGCATCGACGCCGAGCGCGCTTGCTAGCGTCCGCCATCGCTTGGGGTTAAGGGCGCATACGGCGATGAGGAACGGTTTGCCCTCGCCGATCACCACGGCGTGGTCGAACAGCCTGTCTTTGGTGATCTCCTCCTCGATCAGGCTCGCGTTGATCTTCTCGCCGATCGCTAGGACTTGGATGTCCTGCAACCGGCCGAGAATGAACACACGGCCATCCCTGATCTCTGCGAGATCGCCGGTGTGCAGCCAGCCGTCTCGATCAATCGCTTGTGCGGTCTGCGCTTCGTCCCTCCAATAGCCGGTCATGGCGGATGGTGAGCGCACGAGAAGCTCTTGGTCCTCAGAGAGGGCAAGCTGGATCCCAGGGAGAGGGCGGCCAGCCGACCCGGGCAACACGTCATCGAGTGCCGTCGCGGCGACCACGGGGCCGGCCTCGGTCAGCCCGTAGCCCTCGACGAGCGGCAGCCCCACCGCAAGAAGGAAGCGCGCGACTTCGCCGGGCAGCGGTGCGCCTCCGCACACCCCCACTCTGAGGCGCCCACCGAAGGCATTGCGGATTGGCGCCGCGACTAGCTTGTCTAGTAGCCGCCAGACGAGCCGCGCACCAAGCGTTGGCGGCGGACATCTCCCTTGCGTCGCTTGAAATCGCCGCCAGCCGAACTCGCGGACAAGGTTTACGAGATGACGCCCAATCCGACTGCCCGCCGTCTTGTCACGGACTGCGCCGTAAGCCCGCTCGTAAATGCGCGGAACCGAAAGAAGCACCGTCGGCCGGATCGCCTTGAGGTCATCCGCCAGCTCATCGACCGAGCGCGCATAGGCGACCACCGACCCGCCCATCATCGGCAGGTAGTAGCCGACCGTACGCTCGAAGGCATGGGCGAGGGGAAGATGCGAGAGGAAGACATCGTCCCGGCGCGGCGGAATGATTTTGGCGGTGCTTTGGGCGTTCCACAACAAGGCGAAGTGGGTGAGCATCGTCCCCTTCGGCCGCCCCGTGGTGCCGGAGGTGTAGATGATCGTTGCCAGCGAGGAGGGCTCGCAGGAGCTTTTTAACGCAGCAATTTTGGCTTGCACAGTGACCGCGTCGAGCTGCTTCACAGCGGGCGTTTTGCCAAAGCCGTTCGCGTCCGTGCTTGGCTCGCTGATCCAGACCGCGGACAGCTCGGGGAACTCCTCACGCCGCGGCGACAGCAGGCGCCAACGGGCTTCGTTGTCGACAAGCAGCAATCGGGCACCGGAATGGCCGAGGATATAGCTGACATTCGCCACGCTGTCGTGAGCGTAGAGAGGGACTACGACAAGACCCAGTCCGAGCGCGGCCATGTCGAATGCCACCCAATCGACGCCGTTGGGGAGCAGAATGGCGACGCGGTCGCCAGCCGTGAGCCCCTCTCGCTCCATGGCAAGCTGGAGCTGTGCGGCACTCTTCTGCACGCTTTCCCACGTATGGTCGCACCAGCGTTGGGCATCGCGGTCGAACTGCCGATAGGCGACGCTTTCCGGGGTGCGACGGACTCGCTCGTTGAAGAGTCCCGGAAGGGTCCGGGCAAGCTCAGCGCTTATGCAATCGAAGTGGCCGCGATGGCCTTCGGTCAAATCCATGACGTCAGTTTACCTGGTCACCCCTTGATAACGACAAATGCGTGCGCGTGCGCCGCATGTGTTGATTTGCGTCAGCAAAAGGTTGCTAGGGTGGCGCATGCTACCCAAACAGAATAAAAGCGGGATTTTCTCGCTCGGTAAATCAGCTGGAGCGTTCGCGTGGTAGCGCCCGCACAGGAACGATCGACGGCCGACGGCCTCGAGAAGGCCGAGCCGGAGCTCGCCGCCAAGCTGCTTCGCCTCGTGCAAGACCTCGTGTGGGAGTTGCATCCGCATATGCGTCGCACGGTGGCGATCGCGCTCGGCAGCGATCTCGACCGCGACCTCGGCCTCGACAGCCTCGGGCGCGCGGAGCTGGTCCTGAGAATCGACCGCGCCTTCAAGGTTCGCCTGCCCGACCGCCTCATCGGAGAGGCCGATACGCCGGCCGACCTGCTCAAGGCCCTGAGCGAAGCGTCTCCCGATCACGGCCCCCCGCTCACGGCGGCGCCGACCGGCGAGGGGGGCCTATTGCCCGAGGTCGGCGCGCCACTTGCGGCACAGACGCTCATCGAGACGCTCGGCTTTCACGTGGAGAAGCATGGCAGCCGCCCGCATATCTTGTTGTGGCGTGGTGAGGCTGACGAGCAGTGCATTACCTATGTCGAGCTGGACCGCGCGAGCCGCGCGATCGCACGCGGACTCTTGGAAAGGGAGCTTGCACCGGGAGACCGCGTTGCGATCATGCTCCCAACCGAAGCAGCCTTTTTCGAGGCGTTCTACGGGGTGATCTATGCTGGTGGCGTCCCGGTGCCGATCTACCCACCGTTCCGCCGCGCCCAAGTCGAGGATCACTTACGACGGCAAGCCGGCATCCTGCGCAATGCAGCCGCGAGCATCCTCATCGTTGGCTCGGAGATCCGCAGTCTCGGCGCGCTGCTCTTCGGTCTGACGAGCGATCTCCGCCATGTCGTAACAGCCGCGGAGCTGAGTGGCGTCGGGTCGCTTGAGCAACCGCTGCCGGCGGGAGCCGATACGGTGGCGCTCATACAATATACGTCCGGTAGCACCGGCGACCCCAAGGGCGTCGTGCTGACCCACGCCAACCTGCTCGCCAACATTCGTGCCATGGGAGAGGCGCTCGAAGCCAGCTCGGCGGACGTCTTCGTCAGCTGGCTGCCGCTCTATCACGACATGGGGCTGATCGGTGCCTGGCTTGGCACACTCTACTATGGCGCACCGACCGTCATCATGCCGCCTTTGGCCTTCCTGGCGGACCCAGGGCGCTGGCTGCGAGCGATTGGCCGTCACCGCGCCACGCTTTCGGCGGCCCCCAATTTCGCATTCGAGCTTTGCTGTAAGAACGTGCGTGACGAGGACATTGAGGGGTTCGATCTCGGCTCGCTGCGCATGGTGGTGAACGGCGCGGAGTCGGTGAGCCCCGCAACGGTCGCCCGCTTTACCAAACGGTTTTCAAAGTTTGGGTTTCGGTCCGAGGCGATGGCCCCGGTTTACGGGCTTGCGGAGAATTCGGTCGGGCTCGCCTTTCCTCCCGTGGGACGCGGACCGATCATCGATCGCGTGCAGCGCATCGCACTTTCGCGCGACGGCAAGGCCATCCCTGCGGTCTCAGACGACGCAACGGCACTCGCATTCGTCGCCTGCGGCCATCCCATTCCCCGACATGAGATCCGCATTGTCGATGAGGCCAGCATCGAAGTCCCAGACCGCACGGAAGGCCGCCTGCAGTTCAAGGGGCCGTCCGCCACTAAGGGCTACTTCCGCAACCCGCAAAAGACGCGCGCGCTGTTCGACGGCGAGTGGCTCGAGAGCGATGACAGAGCCTACGTCGCCAACGGCGACGTATTCATCACGGGCCGCATCAAGGACATCATCATCAAGGCCGGCCGTAACATCTACCCGCACGAGCTCGAGGAGCTAATCGGCGGCATCGAAGGCGTGCGCAAGGGGTGCGTCGCCGCGTTCCCCACGATGGACGAGCGGACCGGAACGGAGCGGCTCATCGTGCTCGCCGAGACGCGCCTCACGGATCAAGGCGCGATCACGACCATGAAGCAGAGGATCATCGAAGCCGCAACCACGCTGCTCGATATGCCTCCGGACGAGGTGATCGCGGCGCCGCCCCGCACCGTGCCGAAGACGTCTAGCGGAAAGATCCGCCGCTCTGCCGCGCGCGCTCTCTACGAGTCCGGCCAACTTTCGGCGAAGGGACGCGCGCTGTGGTGGCAGTTGGCACGACTCACCTTCTCCAGCATTGGCATCCGCATGCGCCGTGGGTGGCATCAGGTGGGGGAGTATGCTTATGCGGCGTGCTGGTGGACTCTGCTGGTCACGATCGCGGTCTTCGTCTGGCTCCTCGTTCTCCTTTTGCCGCGGCGCAACTGGCGCCAGGCCATGATCCACCGGGCCGCTGGCGCGTTTCTCTGGCTCGCAGGCAGCACACCCAAGATCGAAGCCGAGGCTTGGCCGCCGCAGAAAGGCGTCATTCTGATCTCTAACCATTCGAGTTATCTCGACTCGGCCGTGATTGCCGCCGCAATTCCGGGCACCTTGACCTTCGTCGCTAAGGAGGAGCTCGCCGGCCAGCGCATCGCGGGACCCTTTTTGCACCGCATTGGCACCCTCTTCGCGCGCCGCACTGACGCGGTCGGCGGAATCGCGGATACGGAGCGACAGCTCGAGGCCGTGCGGGCGGGCGAGCGCCTCGTCTCCTTCCCGGAGGGCACGCTGACTCGCATGCCGGGCCTTCTCGGCTTCCAGCTCGGTGCATTCCTCGTCGCGGCGGAGGCCGGCGTACCGATCATGCCGATCACGATCCGCGGGACACGCTCGATTCTACGCGGCGGCCAGTGGTTCCCGCGCCGCGGCAAGATTCATGTGCATATCGGGTCAGCCCTAGCTGCGGATGGCGCGGACTTCGATGCGGCCGTTCGCTTGCGTGACGCGGCCCGCGCCCAGATGCTGCAACGCTGCGGCGAGCCCGACCTAGCGTACGAGAAGGTTGAATTGGAAGTACCGGCCGCCTCTAGTCGATCCCGAGAAGCGGGTAGCGGCTGAGATCCGCGCGCATCCAAGGTCTTTCTGGAACGGATACATGACGACGTGCATCCTGATCCCGGCGTCGATCCCGAGCGGGTGGCCCATGCCGTCTTCGCGCTTCTGGCCGAGCGTTTGCCAGCGTCCGAACTTGAGGAAGCAAAGGCCGTCACGCCCGAACAACTACGCGCTCTGGCCGAGCCCAGGAGGCGGTAGGGTTTGGCTTTCCGCGGGCCGCGCCCCTTATTGAAGCGATGCCTTTGTCCAAAGCAGGATGCGGATCAATGACGGATGCTGATTGTGTAGCCTTCCTGCAGTGGGCGCTGCCGCATCTCGACATGCGGTGGACGGGCTTTCGAAAGGTGCGCGGCCAGGTCTGTAAGCGCGTCAAGCGTCGCATGAAGGAGCTGGGCCTGGAAGGATACTCGGCCTATCGCCAGCGTCTGGAGACGGACCCGGAGGAATGGCGTGTGCTGGACGAATGCTGTCACATTACCATCTCGCGCTTCTTTCGCGACCGGGACGTGTTTGAGCGATTACGCAGATATGTTCTGCCCCACATTGCGCTCAAGGCGGCGCAGGAAGGGCGCCCTGCCCGCGTTTGGTCGGCAGGATGCGCGAGCGGTGAAGAGCCGTACACGTTGAAGATCCTCTGGGACCTCGAGGTGGTGCCTGCTTGCCCGGGCGCCTCCCTGTTAATCCTTGCGACAGATGTCGACGAGACCATGCTCGAGCGCGCCCGCGAGGGCTGCTATGCGGGGCATAGCCTGCACGATCTACCGCCGCATATTGTTACTCAAGCCTTCGACCGATCCGCAGATCGCTTCTGTGTGCGGCCGCAGCACCGGACAGGCATCACATTTCTGTTTCAGGACCTGCGCACGGAGATGCCGTCAGATCTCTTCGACCTCGTGCTCAATCGCTATGTTGCATTCACTTATTTCGCGCCGCCGCTACAGCGACAGGTCTTGAGGAAGATGCTGGAGCACCTCTTGCCGCAGGGCTATCTCGTGATCGGGAAGCACGAACGGCTGCCGGAGGATCTGCTCCAACTGGCGCCAGTCGAAGGCACGGGGCAGATCTTTCAATTGAGAGGCGGCGCCCAGTCTCGCTAGTCTGCGTGGCCGTCGGACTTGGGAGTCTAGGAGTCGAGATGGAAATTGCGGCCAACCCCCTGCTCACCGATCTCTATCAGCTCAATATGATGCAGGCGTACTTGGATCGCGGCGAGACCAAGACTGCCGTTTTCGAGTTCTTTGTGCGCCGGCTTCCCCTTCGCCGCAAATTCCTGATCGCCGCTGGCTTGGAGCAGGCGCTGGCCTTCGTCCAGAACCTGCGATTCTCACCTGAAGAGATCGATTGGCTGGCAGGAACCGGCCAATTCGGCAAGCAACTCCTCGATTATCTCGAAGAATTCCAATTTATCGGGGATATCCACGCCATGCCGGAAGGCACGGTATTCTTTGCCAACGAGCCGATCCTGCGTGTGACGGCACCTCTGCCGCAGGCTCAACTCGTCGAGACGCGCCTCATCAACATCCTGCACTTCCAATGCCTCATCGCGGCCAAGGCCGCGCGCTTTGTGCTCGCCGCACCCGACAAGCTTCTCGTCGATTTCGGCTTCAGGCGCGCCCACGGCGCCGAAGCCGGTCTCTTGGCCGCGCGCGCCAGCTACATCGCGGGTTTCACAGGGACGGCGACAGTGCTTGCAGGCAAGCTCTATGACATACCGCTGTTCGGCACGATGGCACATTCGTTCATCCAGGCGCACGACGACGAGATGTCAGCCTTCGAAAACTTCGCCTTCAGCCGGCCGGAGGGGCTCGTTTTCTTGATCGACACGTACAACACCGAAGCCGCGGCACGAAAAGTCGTCGCGCTTGCTCCGCGCCTCAAAGAGAATGGGATCCGCGTGGCCGGGGTGCGTCTCGACAGCGGAGATCTGATTGCGCTCTCGAAGAGTGTGCGTCAGATCCTGGACAATGGCGGACTGAAGGACGTCACCATCTTTGCCAGCGGCGGTATCGATGAGGACGAGCTACTTGCAGCGGTTCGAGCGAAGGCGCCCATCGACGGATTTGGGATCGGCACGAGTCTCACGACGTCTTCCGACGTACCGGCGCTGGACTGCGCCTACAAGCTGCAGGAATATGCCGGACGACCGCGGCGCAAACTATCATCCGGCAAAGCGACGTGGCCGGGCCGCAAGCAAGTCTGGCGGCGCTTTGGGGCTGATGGCCGGATGGCTGGCGATGTCCTTTCGCTGGAGGACGACGATCAGCCGGGCGAGCGGTTGATCCAGCCAATCATGCACGCAGGGCGACGTCTTCATGGGCCTGAGAGCTTGAGCGAAATCCGTGCGCGCACCGCCGACAACGTCAAAGCTCTGCCCGAGCCGCTGCGTTGTCTCGATCCCGATGGCAGCTACCCGGTGACGGTGGCGGATCGCCTTGTGCGCCTGGCAGGCGAAGTCGATAAGCGATTGGCAAAGGCATGACGCAAAGCATCCCGATCGGCGATAGCGACATCCTGCTTGCAGTTGACGTGCTGAATGACTTTTGCCCAGGCGGTGCGCTGGCGGTGCCGCGCGGCGATGAGATCGTGCGGGTCATCAACATCCTCGCTCAACGGTTCCGGAACGTCGTGCTGGTGCAAGACTGGCATCTGCCCGGCCATCTGTCGTTTGCCTCCGTGCACGGCAAGCAGCCACACGAAACCATTGAGCTCTCCTATGGGCTGCAACGCCTGTGGCCCGACCACTGTGTGCAGGACACGTGGGGCGCGGCCTTCCACGAAAAGCTCGCTGTGCCTCACGCGGCGCTCGTGCTGCGCAAGGGCATTCACAAGGAGATAGACTCCTACTCGGCGCTATACGAGAACGACCGCAAAACGCCGACGGGGCTCTGCGGGTACCTCAAGGAGCGCGGCTTCGCGCGACTGTTCCTCGCTGGGCTCGCGCTCGACTTTTGTGTTCGATACACGGCAGAGGACGCTTCGCGTGAAGGCTTTGCGGTCGTGGTGGTGGAGGATGCGTGCCGTGCCATCGATGTCGGTGGTTCGCTCGACGATACGCGTCAAAGCCTCGCCACTCGTGCAATCCCATCGATTGCGGCCAACGACATAGGCTGATACCGACTCGGGCCCTCTTGCGCGGCCGCCCGCTCGCCCAAATGGGTTGATCGCAATCAAAGCACTGTCCACCCTCACCATGGTGACTGGGGCAGGACCACCAAGCGAACGGCGCCTAATAATAGAGAGCCCGATCATGGCTAAGCGCCTTCAGAGACCCAAGCGCAGCGAGGCCCATCGCTCGTCGCATCGAGCATTTGACGCTGCCGCACTCAAGCGGCAATTCCCGAGCTTGATAGACGCCCGTCTTCACTACCTCGATAGCGCCGCCACCGCGCATATGCCGAACGTCGTGCTGAATGCGCTTCTCTGCTTTGAGCTGGAAGCGCGTGCTAATGTGCATGAAGGTCAGCACCGGCTCGCGCGTGCCGCAACCGATGCCTATCATGGGGCGCGAGACCGCGTCGCGCGCTTTGTCCATGCCCACTCGACCGACGAAGTAATCTTCACCTACGGTGCCACCTCCGCGATCAACCTATTGGCTTATTCGCTTGGGCGTCTTTTGCAGCCCGGCGATGAGGTCTTGCTTTCGGTCCTCGAGCACCACAGCAATCTTGTGCCTTGGCAGGAGCTGGCTCAGCGACGCGGCATCATTCTCCGTTACGTACCGATCACCCCTGATGGCCGCCTTGACCTCGACTGGCTGGAGGCTGAGGTGTCGAACCGTTGCCGGCTGGTCGCGCTTACCCATTGCTCGAACGTGACCGGCGCCTTGACCGACGTTGCGCGCGTCGTGGCGGCAGCTCGCAGCGTCGGCGCAAAAGTCATGCTAGACGGCGCCCAACGTGCGCCGCACGGCCCGCTCGATGTACGCTCGCTCGGCGTCGACTTCTACGTTTTCTCAGGTCACAAGACTTACGGGCCGACGGGGATCGGCGTGCTCTGGGGTCGCCAGGAATTGCTTGAGGCACTGCCCCCATTTCTGACCGGCGGACAGATGATCGACGAGGTTACGCTGACGAGCGCTAGCTTCAGGCGGCCGCCGCGGCGCTTTGAGGCCGGTACCCCTCCGATAGCAGCAGCGATTGGCCTTGGCGCTGCACTCGATTGGATGCAGAGCCTGGATTGGCGTGCCATTCAACATCATGAAACACGGCTTACCCGCCGTATCCTTGAAGGGTTAGCTTCGTTGCCGGGCGTCCGCGTGGCGGGGCCGCTCGATACGCACGACAGACGCGGCGTCGTCGCGTTCTACGTCGAGGGTTATTCCACCCAGGACGTCTGTCGCCATCTCGATGAACGCGGGGTCGCGTTGCGGGGCGGGCATCATTGTGCTCAGCCTCTCGCGCGCGCCCTCGGCTTCGCTGGCACAGCTCGTGCCAGCCTGGCGCCTTACAGTCTAGACGAAGATGTTGATGAGTTGCTCGAAGGTCTCGGCGATCTGGCGCGCGGCCGTGCGCTGCCTCAGCGTCGCCGGCCGCCACAACGGGCGGTGAAGCGGACCAAGGCCTAAGCTCGTTTGCCAGATGGAGGCTACATGCGGATTGGCGCTCCAAAGGAGATCAAAGTCCACTACCCCCGCGTCGGCATGATTCCCGTGAGCGAACGCGAGCCGGCAGCGCAGGTCAAAAGCGACCATTTGGTTTGAGACCTTAGTGTGAGTTGATGGATCAATGTGCGCGCGCTTCGGTGTTAATCAGGTGGCTGCCGAGGAGCAGAAGAGCCGATGGATTGGCCGGTCATAAGCAAGCATCCTCCAACTGCGAAACACCCTCCGAACCTCGCCGATTACGACGAAGCTCGCAGCACCTTCACGTGGGAAACTGCGAGGCGGTCACTTGCCGCGCTGCCGCACGGACGCGGGCTCAACATCGCCTACGAAGCGGTGGATCGGCACGTGGCGGAGGGCCACGGCGATCGCATCGCCCTGCGGTGGATCGCAAAGGACCAGTCGCCAAGGACGTACCGCTATAGCGATCTTACCGAGCTCAGCAGCCGTTTCGCCAATGCGCTGGAGGCGCTCGGAGTGGGGCAAGGCGGGCGCGTATTCACCCTGCTCGGCCGCGTGCCCGAGCTCTACATTACGGCGCTTGGAACTTGGAAGCGCGGCGCTGTCTTCTGCCCCCTGTTCTCAGCCTTCGGGCCCTCACCCGTGAAGGCGCGAATGCTCATTGCCGAGCCGACAGTGCTTGTCACCACGACGCGGCTCTACGAGCGCAAGATCGCGCCGATTCGGGCCGAGCTGCCGTTCCTGAAGCACGTGATCCTCGTCGGCGGCGGCGCAGACGGGCACGATTTCGGCGCGCTGATTGCAGCCGCACTGCCGGACTCTGAGGTCGCTCCGACCGATCTGGAAGAGCTCGCGATTTTGCACTTCACCAGCGGCACGACGGGACGCCCGAAAGGCGCCATGCACGTACACGCGGCGATCATCGCGCACCGCGCGACGGCGCACTTCGCCCTCGACCTCAGACCCGAGGATATCTTCTGGTGCACAGCCGATCCAGGCTGGGTCACGGGCACCTCCTATGGCATCATTGGCCCGCTTTCCCTCGGCTGCACGATGATCGCTGATGAGGAGGAGTTCGACGCCGAGCGCTGGTATCGCACGCTCGAACGGGAGAAGGTTAGCGT
>Ga0299912_10002881_pt1 | contig 14111 bp, 10 predicted proteins | sample RVTome_2_FD_207667 | JGI IMG/M metagenome (GOLD analysis project Ga0299912, IMG submission 207667) | Soil microbial communities from uranium-contaminated site in the Upper Colorado River Basin, Wyoming, United States - RVT95D214 (version 2) ...
CGGAGCAACCCGAAGGTTCTCGAGGCGGTCGTCGAGCACGGATTCCAGCCGCAGCGGATGACCGGGACTCCGCCGAACCAGAAGGAGAATCCCGATTACACCGATATGACCAAGCTCGGCACGGGGATCTATCGGACCGAGGACGGCGGCGCGACCTGGAAATTCATGAGCCGGACGAACAACCGCCCCTTTTATTACAGCCATATCTATATCAATCCTCTCGACGACAAGCTGGTGTATTTCCTGGCCACGAGCATGCAGTATTCCGAGGATGGCGGCAAGACGTTTAAGACGATGAGCGGACTCCATCCCGATTTTCATGCCATGTGGCTCGACCCGACCAATAAAAATCGGTTCTATGTCGGACAGGACGGCGGAGCCTCGATTACCTATGACCACGGCAAAACTTGGGTCTTTTTCGACAACCTTTGCTTCTCCCAGTTCTACGCCGTAAGCGCGGATATGCGCGATCCCTATTACGTCTACGGCGGCTTGCAGGATAACGGCTCCTGGGGCGGACCGTCGATGAACCGGGAAGGGGCGATCCTGACCGACTTCTGGTTCAATATCGGCGGAGGCGACGGCTTCCACACCCAGAATGACCCCCTGGACTGGAAAACGGTTTATTGCGAGAGCCAGGGCGGCTCGCTCCAGAGAGTTAATGCCGAGACCCGGGAAGCCCGCTCGATCCGTCCGACCGCGATGAATATCCGGAACTATGCGGAGTACTATCCTTCGACGCCGGCGTCCGGCGGACAGCAGCCTGCGGCTCGGCCTCAAACGGGGCAACGCGGCCAGCAGCCCAGCCGGCAGGGCGGAGGGCAACAAACTCCGCCCGCGGCCCAGGCGGCAACTCCTCAATTCGGACAGCAAGCGCGCGGGCCGTTCCGCTTCAACTGGAGTTCGCCCATTCTCCTTTCTCCGCATAATTCTCAGACGATCTACTTTGGCGGCCAGCATCTCTTTAAATCGGTCGACCGCGGCGACAGCTGGATGATCATCAGCCCCGACCTGACGACAAACGACAAGAGCAAATTCGAATTCGCCAAACCGACCGGCGGCATCACCACCGACGCGACCGGCGCGGAAACGCACTGCACGATCATCACCATCTCGGAATCGCCGAAGAGGCCCGGGCTCATCTGGGTCGGAACGGACGACGGAAATGTCCAAGTCACCCGGAACGGCGGAGTCACCTGGACGAATCTCCGGCCTAATTTCCCGGCCGACCTGCCCAAAAACATCTGGTGCAGCCGCGTCGAAGCTTCGCATTTCGACGAGGGAACCTGCTATGTCGCATTCGAAGGCCACCGCAGCGATATCTTCAAGCCCTTCGTCTATAAAACGACGGATTACGGTAAGACCTGGACGGGCATCGCGGCCAACCTTCCCGACGGCCATCCGGTCTACGTCGTCCGCGAAGACCCGAGGAACAAGAACCTCCTCTTTCTCGGCACGGAATTCGCCGTCTTCTCCTCGATCAACGGCGGCAAGAGCTGGACGAACATGACCCTCAACATGCCGACCGTGGCCTTCCATGACATCCTCATCCACCCGCGCGACCACGACCTGATTGTCGCGACGCACGGCCGGGGTATCTGGATTCTGGACGACATTTCAGCCCTCGAACAGGCGTCGGAGAGCGTTCTCGGATCGGACGCTTATCTCTTCGACAGCGCCCGGCCCGCGACCAAATGGCTGCGGATCCAACGGGGCGGCTATGGGCGCGGCAATCTCTTCTTCCAGGGAGAAAATCCCCCTCAGGGCGCGCTCATCCATTATTACTTGAAGGACAAGCCCGCAGGTCCGACGACGATCGAGATCGCCGACGTGACCGGCCAGAATAAAACGACCTTCACCGTCGACAACGCCCTGCCCGGCATCAACCGTCTGGTTTGGGACTTCCGCTTCGATCCCGCGCCGGCGCAGATGCAAAACGCTATCAGCGCGGCCAAACAACAGTTGACGATGATCGGCCAGCGCGGCGAGCTGACCGACGAGCAAAAGGCCGCTGCCCAGGACGCCCTCAAGCAAATCGAGGCGGCCGGCGGCAACTACCGGAAGGTCATGGAGATCCAGCGCAGTCTCATGGAGCAGTTCGGCCAACGCGGCGGGGGAGGATTCGGCCAACGCGGCGGAGCGGGTGCGAATGTCGCCGAGCCCGGCATTTACGCCTTGAAATTGACGGCGAACGGCAAGACCTTTACCGGAAAGATCACCGTCCGTCAGGACCCGATGCTGAATCAGTAAAACCAAGGAGGGGGTCAGGTCGAGATCTGACCCCCTCCTTCATTCAATTCACCCGATTTTTTTAGCGCACTTGTAGGCCGCTCCGATGGCGCTCGGAATGCCTCCGATTTGGGTGGCCCAGCACGAACCGATCCAGAGATTCCGGACAGGCGTCTCGACGTTGCTTTTAAGCATGCTCTTGTAAAATTTCTTGCGCGGATTCCAGCTCCAGGCGGACGTCGCGCCGTCCGTATTGGCAGTATACCGCTCATAGGTTTTCGGCGTGGCCGCGTCGCTGAACTCGAGGAGCGATCCAAGGTCCGGGATGATTGCCGTCGTTTTTTTAATGAGAGCCGTCTTCATCCGCTCCTTGAGGTCCCGGTAGGCGGCACGGTCCCCTCCGCCCCAATCGTTCATCCAACGCACGGGCGCGACCGCTTGAAGCATGAGCGATGATTTGCCTTCGGGAGCATGACGGGGATTGACCATGGACGGAGAGTAGAGCCAGACCGAGGACTTTTCGAAGAACGACGCATCGTCAGAATCGCGGAATTCCGCGCCGGGCTGTTCATCCAAGTACATAACGTGGCTGGATTTTAATCTTTCAGCCAGCCGCTCGGCGGGGAGGTTGAGGCCGCAATAGACCGTGCAGATGCCTTCCGAGACCGGGGCCGTCCCGATTTTCTCGAGCTGATCGGCAGGGATGAGCGCCGGATTATCGAGCAGTTTGAGGAAGGTCTTTTTGTAGTCCGAGGCTGAAATGACCGCATCGGCTTCATGGAAGACACCGCCGCTTTCGACGCCGACCGCGGCGCCCTCCCGGGTGACGATTTTATCGACGGGCGAGCGAAGGAGGAGTTCGCCGCCCCGGGCTTTGAAGGCCTCGGCCAGAGCGTCGGCCCAGGCCTGCATCCCCTCTTTCACCGTCCAGTAGTCGAGGAAAATCGCGGCCAGCGCGCCGCCTATGACATAGGCGGACATATCGGGATAACCAAGGGTCAGGAGAAGGCGGAAGAGCTCGCTCTCCCGGCTGAAGTGACGGGCGGTGAAATCGGTGATGGTCTCGTTCTTGTACTTTTTATAGAGCGCGGACAGGCGAAGCCCGCTTTGCAGCATCCGCCAGAGCGAGGGGCGTCCCGGCCGGGAGAATCCCTCCATCGCTTTGTAGAGCTTATCCACTTCGGCGAAATAGCCCTCGAGCTTGGCCCGGTCGTCCGGGAAAGCGCCGAGAAAGAGCTTTTTAAAATCATCATAGCTCTCGATGACGGCGTCGAAGTGGGGGCCGACGAAGCGAGGGACGAAGCGGATGAACGTCAACCCGTCGTAGACGCCGATGTCCTTCATCGCCTTGAAGATTTGATACGAGGATTCGAAAGAGAGGGTCCCGCTCTCGAAGTAGAATCCTTTTTTCGTGAATCCCGCCGTGTATCCGCCGGGCGCGGTATGGGCCTCGAACAGCTTGACTTGGTGTCCCTTCCGGGCGAGGAGGTTGGCGGCCGTCAGCCCGCCCAGGCCGGCGCCGATGATCGCGATTTTTTTCATATTTTCTCCTTTTAGGCCGCGATGGTATCTCGGCGAGGCGCGGGTCAGTCCCGTGTCTGAGCGCTTGTCCCTTTTCTCAGCGCGCCTTTATCCCGATATTCCTGGAATAGCCGGCCCCATTCGGATTCGGCCAGCCAGCGCTTGTAGACCTTTTTTTCTTTGAGCGGCCAGTGCAGGACATCGTGGTAGAAGAACGAATAGAAATTGCCGACGTAGAGAATCGGCGGCCGGGTCAGGAGTTTCTGGAGAAAACGGGTCGGCCCGAACCAGGTGAACCACCCGGCGAATCTGTGAAAAGACGCGCCGACCTTGAATCCCCAGCTCTCCGCTGCGGCGTCCGCGTCGCCGACGATTTCGATATCCTCGGGCCGGCCGATGCCGAGGCCCGATTCGTGGGCGAGGCGGATATAGGCGATGGACATCGGGTCGAATCCCATCATCTTTGAGGCGACGGCGTCGATCGCCACCTGGTCGACGCCGGCCAGGAGGACGTTTTTCTTGACCGGCTCCATCACCCGCGGCCCGGGCCCGTTGCCGGCGGTCGTTCCGTCCATGAGGCAAAAGATGCCGGGATGGATTTCTTTTTGTATCGCCAGCAGGTCGACCAGAGTCTCATGGATGTGGGTATGGGTCTGGTGGCGCTTGTGGCTGAGGAGCCCGCCGAAGGCGTTTTTCATCGCTCCCGTCGTCGTCGTGTAGATATGGCATTTGGCGGTGGGCAGGTGGACGATGTTCTTCCCGATGAAATAATCCGGTATCGGGATCTCGTCGCCGTAGATTTTGTTCAGGACATGCATCCGGGCTTTCGGCTTGTAGCCGACCCAAGCCATGTCTTCGTCGCGGAAATTGAACAGGACGGGAAGCGCATAGGCCTGGAATATAGGCGTGTAGTTGTTCAAGTCCTCGCCCTTGAAGGCGTTAGTGACTTCGGTCTTGTTCTGGACGCAGGCGATCCGGGTGAAGCCGTTCTTCGTCAAAGCCAGGATCGCCCCCTCGAGCTGCCAGGGCGTCGTGTTGGCCGAGGGAAACGGATAGTGCCAGCTGATGTTGTCCTTGAGAATGGTCGTCAGGCTTCGGTCCAGGGCTCCGGGTCCGCCGCCGAGCTCGAAGAGGTGGACGATATCGTCCAAAACCGTCTCCGGTTTCGTCCTGAGGACCGCGACTTTGGCTTTGCTCACGCGCGATTCCTTTCGTCTCTGAATCACAGGCATTATATAGAAAGAGCGTGCCGTTTTTCCAGATTCGCCCGGAAATCGGCTGCTTCCAGGGAAATCCAGGCTCTTCGATCGGCCCACGGCGCTTGACAATCCTCGGTTGAATGGGCTAAATTTCCTGCCGTCAGGGATTCCATAGCCAAGCGAGATGTACTAGGGGGATGCGATCCTGCGCCATGATGTCAGCATGGCATTCGCCCTCCGGGTTTATGATACCCAGGGCCCGAACAAGGAGGGATCGATGGTGAAAAGAGCATCGACGAAAATAGCGCTCTTCATTTTGGCGGCCGCCGTTATCCTTTCTTCCTGCGCGCCGAAAATCACGGGTTTCGACCCGGAGACGGGAGGGGAAGGAATGGACGTGACGATTCAGGGAGAGCATTTCAGCTCGAACGCGGCTGAAAATGTCGTCAGGTTCGGCGGGGTGAGGACGGCGGATCTCCTCGCGGCCCAAGAGGACCGGCTCGTGGTCAAAGTTCCGATCGGTGCCAAGATGGGCCGGATCTCGGTCGAGACGAAAAATGGAAAAGGCGAGAGCGAGGCGGATTTCATGCTCCTCGGGAAAGGGTACGCGCTGGCCGTCGGGCTCAACGCCGTGGATCCCGGCAAGTATGCCGGTTGGAACGGCAGCCTGACGGGATGCGAGCCGGATGCCAAGGACATGGAGGAGATCGCGAAAAAGCAGGACTTTGAAACGGAGTTGTTGCTGACCGCCCAGGCGACGCGCGAGGCCGTGCTCGACAGCCTCAAGAAATGGGCCGAGAAGTGCCGGAACGGGGATCTCCTGGTGGTCAGCTATTCCGGACACGGGGGACAAGTCCCCGATCAGAACGGCGATGAAACCGACGACGGCCTGGATGAGACCTGGTGCCTGTTCGACGGACAGCTGCTCGATGACGAGCTTTATGAGGCCTGGACGAAGTTTCGAGAAGGAGTCAGGATTCTCGCTTTTTCCGACAGCTGCCACAGCGGGACGATTCTCAAGATGATCAAGGGGGATTTCCTGAATCCGTCTCAAACCCGGATCGGAGCTCTCAACGAGAAGTGGGAAATGAAATTCATGACTCCCCTGGTGGAAGAAAGCAAGGTCCGCGCTCTCGGAAATATCAAGCCGGAACTCGCCGAGAAGATCATCATCCCGGGGTCAAAAAACTTTGCCGAAGATGTTTTTTCGCGCTCCGTGCCGCCCGATATCATGAGCTCCGTCTATCACCAGAACCTGGCTTTTTATGAGACTCTCGGCGCCCGGGTGCCCAAAGAAAACGTCCTTCCGGTCCTGGCTTCCGCCATCCTGATCTCAGGCTGCGAGGATTTCCAGACGGCCATGGATATGGTCTTCAACGGGCTGTTCACCGTGGCCCTCAAAAAGGTTTGGCAGAACGGGGATTTCGCCGGCAACCATCTCGATTTCCATAAGGAAATTAAAGACAAGGTCCGGCAAGTCAACAGCCAGCAATCCCCCAAGTTCTTCACGATCGGAGCCCCGTATGAAGCGTTCGTCCGGCAGAAACCCTATACGGTCGTCCGTTCCTGAATTCGCGGGCCGGGCGCCGAATATTCGGAGGAAGGAGATTCATATGAAAAAGGCGATTCTGTGTCTCTTGGCAATTTCCTGTATCGGCTGCGGGGTGAAATTCAAGGACGCGCCGGTTAACCTGAGTTTGCCCGATTATTTCAAAACGCGAAATCTCTATGACCGGACCGATATCTGGCGGTTCAAACTGCCCGAGCTCGTCGGGTTCATTATTTCCGATTCGGGATCCGGAACCTATGACCGGCTCAGGCGGATTGTCAAGGATAGCTATGAGGCGAAACTTGAGATCGTTCCGGATGCGGATAAAAAAGTGTATTCGTCCCGAATCGACAGGGGCGCCGAGGCCGAGGGCTCCTACCTTCTCTTTTCCGCCGGCCTTAAGGCGAATCAAATGGCCGAGGTTATGATCGAGGACGTCTCCCTCGCCTTTATTAACGATGCCGATATCCCCTGGGAAAAGCTGAGGACCGAGGCCGGAACCCAACCGAACCCTAACGCCCGCCGTTTTTGGATTCAGGCGGCGCTGCTGACAACGATTACGATCAACTATTACCAGGAAATTTCGGCGAACGCTTCGGGCGTCGTGGGCGAGACATTCGGAGCCAAAGGCAAGGTTTACAATAAGCAGGGCACGACCCAGAGGGATTTCAAGATTTCTCTCGAACTCGTGGACGTGGACCAGCTTGCGGCGTCAACGCGGGATGTTCCGATAAAGATCTTCAGGTCTCCCCAGGATATCCCAAAGCTCAAGCCGATTCTTCTCAAGTCCCTGGCAAAAAATATCATTATCAAAGAGATCAAGGAATAAACCCCGGCCGGAATCCCGGGACGCGGCCCGGCAATCCTCGGGACTCGATCCCTACTCAAGGGAAGAGGATCATGTCACCCGTTTTCCAGGCACCGCTAATCCTTTTTCTTTTGCCCGCTTCTTTTAGTAAAATGTTCGCGCGGCGATGAACGCTCTATTCTTTGAGTGCGGATGCTTGGCTCTCCTTCTCGTCTGTCTTCTTCTGGAGCGCGCGAGTCTCGCCCGCCGATTAAAAAAAATACCGCTGCGCATTTGCGTCGCCGGCACGCGCGGGAAATCGACTGTCACCCGGCTCATCGCCGCGGCCCTCCGCGAATCGGGACGAAGAGTCCTGGCCAAAACGACGGGCTCTAAACCGGCTGTGATTCTGCCGGACGGCAGCGAGAGGGAAATCCGCCGGACGGGTCCGCCCTCGATTCTCGAACAGATGAAAATCCTGAAGCTTGCCCGCGCGGTCCATGCCGACGCCGTCGTTATGGAGATGATGAGCATCCGGCCGGAAAACCTGCGGGCGGAATCCGGGGCGATCATCAAGCCTCATATTCTGGCCTTGACGAACGTCCGCCTGGACCACCTGGACGACATGGGCCGGAGAAAAGAGGAGATTGCGGCATCGCTCGCGGCGGCTGTTACGCAAAAAGGCCGGATGATCGTCCTCGAAGAAGATGTCTATCCCGTATTCCATGAGGTCGCCGAAAGGCGAGGAGCGACGATCCTTGCGGTCCCGAAGAATTGCGCCGGGGAAGACGCCGGTAGCGACCTCTTTCGGGAAAATACGCGATTGGCTTTGGCTACGGCCGAAGCCTGCGGCGTTCCCAGGGAATTGGCTTCGCGCGGAATGGCGAAAGCCGGGCCCGACTTTGGAGGTCTCAAGCTCTGGAAGACCGATCGGGAAGGCCGGCCCTGGTATTTGGCCAGCGTCTTTGCGGCGAATGAGCCGGAATCCTCCCGGAAAGCAATATCCCTCCTTCGCCGGCGACATGTCGAGCTTCCCCAAAACATGCTCGCCCTCTTGAGTCTTCGGGCCGACCGGGGCGATAGAACCCGGCAGTGGCTTGAAGCGCTACGGGGCGGTTTTTTCGACGATTTCGCCCGCCTCGTTTTCATCGGAGATCATGCCGCGGCGATTGGCAGACGAAAAAAGATCGCGGCCGGCGCCGGGATTTCTATTTCGGCCGTTTCCGACCGCCGGCCGCGGAAGATCATGGACGCCGTCTTTTCACTTTCCGATAAAGGGAGCGTCGTTGTCGGGCTCGGGAATATGGGGGGCCCGGGGGAGGGGCTTGTGGAATATTGGGCCCAAATCGGAGAAATCGTCCCATGACGGCGACCATTATTATCGGCCTTGTCCTTGCTCTTCTCTACGCCGAAATCATCGGCATTCTTCCCGGCGGCATCATCGTCCCGGCTTTCCTCGCGGTATCGCTTGACCGGCCGGGGCGGGTTTTGATGACGGTCCTTGCCGCGTTTCTCTGCGTTCTGTGCTACAGGCTTTTGAGCCGCTATTTTTTATTATTCGGCCGCCGCCGCTTCGTCTTCATGCTCCTTCTCGGCGCCCTTTTCGGACAGATATGGTCCCTGGTCTGGCCGAGTCTCGGCGGCGCGCCGCTCGACTTGAGAATCGTCGGCTGGATCATCCCCGGACTGCTGGCCAACAATCTGGTCCGCCAAAAATTTCTTCCGACTCTCGCTTCGCTGGTCACCGTGACCGTGCTCACGTATCTTATCTCGAGAATTATCGGGATGTTGTAGAATCCGTGCGAGGGGCTAACGTTAACGCATTAAAAAATAGTCATGGCGAGCGAAGCGTGGAGGGAAGCGTGGCGATCACACCTGTCGGCGAGCATGTCCAAAGATAGATTAGTCCTCGTTCTGGCTCTGGTGAGTCTCGTTTTTTTCGTCTTCGTCACCTGGATCATTCCGGAATCGCGGGCAACCGCGGACTCTGACCTGGCCATGGCGGCGCGGACGATGGAGCGGGGCGTCGAAGCCATCGGGCTCTGCGCCGAGAACGCGAACGTTGTGATCGACCCGCGGGCCGACCCGAATCGGACCGGACTCATCGGCCTGGAAACATCGGAGATCACGACATCTCTCGGACAGTTGGAGGCCAAACGGACGACGATCAACCCGAACTTTGCCGGACTCATCGCCAAATTGCTGAAAAATGCGGGTGTCGGGCGGGGAGATGCCGTCGCCATCGGCGCCTCGAGCTCGTTTCCGGCCCTGATCCTGGCCTCTCTCTCGGCCGTTCGGACGCTCGGCGCAAAGCCGGTCATGATCTCGTCGCTGGGCGCTTCGAACTGGGGGGCGAACAATCCCGATTTCACCTGGCTCGAGATGCTCGAATGTCTCCGCCGGGCGGGAGTGTTTGACGTCAAGCCGATCGCCTTGGCTTTGGGAGGGGAGAAGGATGACGGTTCGGATATGAGCGAATCAGGCCGTATTCTTCTCCGCGAAAAAATAAAGGCCAGCGGAATCTTTTTCCTCGAGGAGCCGGACCTCTCGGAGAATGTCCGAATCCGGATGGGGCTCTACGAGGAACACGCGGCGCCGGGGAAAATCAAAGCATTCGTCAATATCGGCGGGAGTTGGGCGAACATGGGCACGGATTCGAGCGTTCTGAAGCTCGAACCCGGCCGCGCCGAGGTCAAAGAGATTCCGCGCCCGGAGAAACGAGGCGTCATCCAGGAAATGGCCGCCCGCGGCATTCCTGTCATTCATCTTCTCTTTGTCAAAGGCCTGGCCGAGCGGTATAGCCTGCCCTGGGATCCCGTTCCGCTCCCGAGGCCGGGAGAAGGTTCGATTTTCGCAAAGGCAGGAAAAGCCAAGACGGGGTTTCTTTTCGCCGCCGGGGCGTACCTCGCGATCTGCGCCGGCCTCTTCGTCTCCCTCGGCCTGCGGAACCGTCGCTCCCTCTTTTTTTAAATTATTAAGATATCGCTTGACAAGAACGCCCAACGCCCGTATTATTGCTTTGAAATGCAAAGTACTTTGATTTAATGGAGGTCATCCGATGGACGAACAACAAGCCCGGGAAGAGATCCAGATCATCAAAACCATGTTGGAAAAAACGAAAAAAGCGACCGCCGAGTCCGGAACGCTGTTCATCGTCTGGGGCGTCCTGATCAGCCTGGCCTTGATCGGCAGCTATCTTCTGGTCTATTTCAAAAGGTATGAATGGGAGTGGCTGAACTGGACGGCGATGGCTGTTATCGGCTGGGTTTACAGCGTCGTCTACGGAATCCGCCAGCAGCGCAAGGAGCCGGTTAAGAGTTATATCCAGATCGCGGCCCGCCATCTTTATTTTGCCTCCGGCGCGGGATTCCTCCTCGTCGGCCTGGTCTTCCCCAGGATCGGCGTCTATTCCTATGAGGCGATTCTCGTCCTGATTTCCGCGGTCACGGGAATTCTCTTTTTCGTCATGGGCGGAATCTTCGAGTGGCCGTTTCTCACGGGCGCGGGCGTCGTCTGGTGGGCCGGCGCCGTCGGCATGTCGTTTGTCGCGCCGAATGACCGGACCCTCGTTTATCTGGGACTGTTTATCGTCGCTTACCTCATCCCGTCGATCATCCTCCGCTCGAAATTCCGGAAAGAGCAGAGCCGCGCATGACCCCCGATAAATTCGCCCCCCTGGACCCGGTCATACATTCCCAGGTCCGGCTGGCGGTACTTTCGATTCTGGCTTCGGCCAGACACGCCGATTTCAACTATTTGAAAAAAACGACCGAGACCACGGACGGAAACTTGAGCACACACCTCGCCAAGCTCGAAGAGGCCGGCTATATCACCGTAAAAAAGTCGTTCCAGGGGAAAAAGCCGCTGACGACCTGCGCGATCACCGAGCGAGGCCGGTCCGCGCTCGGCCGGTACGTCAGGGCGCTCGAAAGCTATATCCCGAAAAAGGGAATTTAGCGGACCTTCGCGCCCGCGAAAAATAGGAGATAAAAAGATTTTTTCTATGAAGGAGAAAACCATGAATCCATCCCGAGAATGGAAATTCCGGATCGGTTTTGGCGCCGGCACGGCGCTCTTAGTTGCGGTCGCCCTGTCGGTCATGGGGGCTCGAGGATTTGCCTCCTCGCCGCAGAATCAGGCGTCGATCCAGTCCTTGAGAGCGGCTAAAGCCGAATTGCAGGCCGGCCTGAATGGCTGGAATTCCGATCGCTTTGCCGCGGCCCGGGACCTTTTCATCGGACTGGTCCTCAGGGAGAAGAATCCAAACGCCTTTCTTTTTTACTATGTTGCCCTCGCGGATTATCGGCTCGCGACTTTTCATTTGGGCGCGGGCAACTCGGCCGACGCGGACCGGTTCGTCGCCGAAGGCGAGCAATATCTGGTGAAGGCGATGGAAGCCGATCCCAATTTCGGCGAGTCCTTTTCGCTCTACGGTTATGTCCTCGGCCTGGAAGTGGCCCTCCATCAGGAGCGGGCGATGGAGGTCGGATTGAGCAGTATGACCAATATGGACCAGGGGATCGCCAAGGCTCCCGATAATCCGAGGGTTTATTATTTGAAAGGAACTTATCTGACTTACGTCCCCGAAGAATACGGCGGCGGGCTCGAGAGAGCCATTCCTTTACTTGAAAAAGCGGTAAGCCTGTTCGAGAAAGAATCCATTCAGGACGAGATTCGGCCCTCCTGGGGCCGGGAAGAAGCCCTGGCTTTTCTCGGATTGACCTATAAGAAGAAAGGCGACATGGCGAAAGCGCGGGAATTCCTGAGGAAGGCGCTGGACGTCAACCCCGAGTTCGGCCTGGCGAAAAGCGAGCTTGCCGCCTTGGGCAAAGGCCAGTGATCGATGTCCCGATTCCTCGCTCTTCTTAGCGCATTCCTTGTCCTCGTTTCGAGCGCGGCTGCCCAGGACTGGGCCTTTATCAGCGGCCGGGTCGTCGACTACGAGACCAAGTCCCCGCTTCCCGCTTATGTCATGACCGAAGACGGCCGGGGCGTTTCGGCCGATGGCCAGGGCCGGTTTCGATTGCCCGTTCCCGCCGGGACCGCTTTTCCGATAAAACTCACCGTTTTTCTCATCGGATTTAAAAAAAAGGAGATCTCGGTCAAGGCCGGAGAATCGCCGATGATCGAGCTCGAGCTCGAACCTCTCTCCGTCCACGAGATCGTGGTTACGGCCGACAGCCAGGTCGGGGATGAAAAAAACCGGAAAACGGTCACTTTGAAAAAGATGGACGTTTATGCCATTCCCGGAGCCGCAGCCGATCCCCTCTACGCGAGCCACGTCTTGCCAGGAGTGAATTCCGCGCCCGATGCCTCGAGCCTCCTCATCCGGGGCGGCGCTCCCGAGGAAGTCGCTTACTTTTTCGACGGCATCGAAATCCAGCACCCGTTCTTGAGCGAATCCCTCCACGAGAGCTATTTCAGTATTTTCGACAACCAGATCGTCGAGAATTTCAGCGTGGCGACGAGCGGGTTTCATCCCAGATACGGCGATGCCTTATCCGGCGTCATGGATCTTTCGGCGAAAGACCTCGTTTCCAAGGGCGAAGGCGGCCTCGGCCTCTCGGTCTTGGGGTTGAACAGCTACGCAGGGTTTCCGCTCAAGAACATCGGCAGCTTTGTCGGAAGCTACAATCGCGGATATTCGGATATTCTGACAAGGCTCAACAGCCGGGGAGGAGATCGGGAATTCCGGACAGAACAGGCCTTCGCCAAATTCTATATCCGCGTCAATAAATCCAACCAACTCAGAGTCTACGGACTCTATGACGCCTATCGCTACGCCGAGAGCGCGGATTTCAGCGTCGCCTCCAAGAATTCGATGGCGGCCTTGAGCTGGACATCCACGCTGGCCGGGAATGTCACGGCCAAGCTGACCGCGGCCGCGACTCGTTATGACGTATCCTTCGAGCAGCCGGAGACTCTCCGCGTTGAGAACCGGGATGACGTTCTCCAATCGCGGCTTGAATTCGCCTGGGATCTCGGCCGTCATTTTCTGGAATTCGGGGCGGATGTTCTATCGCGGACGATCGGGACCGCGATCGAAACGGGGGAAGCCCTAAGCTACCGGACCCGGGCGACGCGAAGCGGATTTTATGTCAACGATAAATTCAGGGCGTCCGACCGTCTATTCATCAATTTAGGAGGCCGTTGGCTTTCGCTCAGTCTCTCGGACCGCGGCGGAAATTTCGATCCCCGGGCTTCCGCGGCTTTTCTCCTGACAAAAAAAGATATCATCAGGTTTTCGGCGGGCTCGTATCATCAGTTCGGGGATTATTTCGTTCTCGCCCGAAATCCGGAGTTGCGGCCGAAAAGCGCGGTCCATCTCGCCTTGAGCTATGACCGGATCACGGAGGCGACGGAGCTCCGGGCGACTCTTTATGACAAGGAATACCGCCGGCTTTTTCTCAACGGGGCGGACGGCCTCGTCCGCAACGGCGGCACGGGCTACGCCCGCGGCGCGGAATTTTTCATAAAGAAAAAAGATAAAAGATATGACGTCCTTGTCGTCTATAACTTCCTTCATTCCCGGCGCAAGGAGAATGACGTCGGAAGCCTCGCTCCCTCGCCCTACGAAATCGCCCATTCAGCGACAGGCATCTTCACCTGGAAAATCGGGAAGGGATCGATCGGCCTGAGATACTCCGTCGCCTCGGGACGTCCTTTCACCCCGCTCGCAGGCAGGGAGTGGGACATGGACAGCCAGGAGTATCTTCCGCTCTGGGGCGCGCCCTACAGCGGCCGATACCCGGCCTACCAGAGAATCGACATCAACGGCAGCTGGAACTTGACGATTTTCAAGAGAATGGCGGTTCTCTATTTCGGG
>Ga0299912_10002882_pt1 | contig 14110 bp, 11 predicted proteins | sample RVTome_2_FD_207667 | JGI IMG/M metagenome (GOLD analysis project Ga0299912, IMG submission 207667) | Soil microbial communities from uranium-contaminated site in the Upper Colorado River Basin, Wyoming, United States - RVT95D214 (version 2) ...
CGGCTTGATCTATTACCTCATCCACTATTCCTGAAGGCCCGCGGATCAGCGAATCCCCATCTCCTCCAGGAGGAAGTCCGCGCCTCCAAACTCCTGGGCCACCCAGAGGACGTAGCGGATGTCGACCGCGATGGATCGGCTGTAATCCTCGCTCCAGGCGTAATCGTTGATGGTCGCCTCGTAGGTCCGGTCGAAGTTGACGCCGATGAGCTCACCCCGGGCGTTGAGGACGGGGCTTCCGGAGTTGCCCCCCGTCGTGTCCGCGTCGTAGAGCATGCAGACGGGCACGTCCTTCAGAACCGGGTGCTCGAACTGGCCGAAATCGCGGGACTTGGAAAGCTCCGCGATCCCGGGAGGCGTGTTGAACGGAGGCTCGCCCGTCGTTTTTTCCAGGACCCCGGTCAGCGTCGTGAACGGTTCGAAATGCACCGCGTCGGCCGGTTCATAGCCCTTGATCCGGCCGTATGTTAGGCGGAGCGTATTGTTGGCGTCGGGAATGAAGGCCTTTCCCAGGTAAAGCTCTTTGATCTCGACCAGACGGGCGAAAAGGGTGTCCAGCGCCCCTTTCCGGGCCTTCTGCGTTTCCCTAAGTCCCTGGTAAGCGGGAAAAAGGGCCACCGCCAACGAGACGAACGGATCGTTCAGGGCCTTGATCTCCATGGGCGTTCTTTTGAGAAGGTCGGCTAAAGCCTGTTCCGTGTTCAGCTTGGACCCCCCGTAGGCCTTCGCGATAAAAGCGTCCACCGCCGCTTCGGAAGCGTCGGTCTTGAATAGGTCGTCGATGGCTTCGACGCGGTCCGGGCCCTTCAGCCGCAGGGAACGGAGGAGGAGCTCCTTGAAGACCGCCTTGTCCACGGGCTCATGATAGTTCCGAAGGATGAAGGACAGCCGTTGTATCGTCTGGGCCCAGTTGCGGTTCATATAGGCGGGCTCGCGTTCGAGGTCCGGCTTGCGGAGCTCGATGGAGGCCTCGTAGGCCAGCCAGGCGAGATGGAACATGTTGACGCTCGAGCGCAGGCTCTCGAGGATGGTTTCGCGGCCGGCCCGGGCCAGCGTCTCCCCGTAAACCTCGTCGATGCCCGTCAGGACGTCCGCGTACCTGGGGGCGAGTTTCGGGTCCGCCTCGATGAACGCCTGAAGGGCCCTCTCTTCGGCGCGCTTCCTTTCCACGATCCCGAGTTTTTTCATGCCTTTCAGTTTCCCACGGTAGTTCTTCATGGTGTTGGCCAGCCCCTTGATCCGCGAGGCCAGCTTGAGGGCGATGCCGCTGTCTGCGGCGCCCGCCTTCTCCATGAGGTCGATCTGCCAGGCGTACCAATCGGCCGCGTAGGGCATCCGGGATTCCTCTTCGTAGGCCATGTAGCTCGCCGTGTAGTGTCGGTAGGTGCGACCGGGATAGCCGAGGAGGAACACGAAATCGCCTTCGGCGATGCCGCGGGGATCGATCTTCAGGAACCGTTTCGGCTTAAACGGGACGTTCCGCGGCGAATAATCGGCGGGCGATCCGTCTGGGGCCGCGTAGGCTCTCAGGAACGAGAAGTCGCCCGTGTGGCGCGGCCACATCCAGTTATCGAACTCGCCGCCGAACTCGCCGATGGCCCGAGGAGGCACATAGACGAGCCGGATGTCCTTGAGATAAGTGTAGATGAAGAGGACATAGGTCCGGCCGATGAACATCTCAGAAACCTCGGCCCTCTTGCCCTGGTTCTCCTTTTCCGTTTCGGCCACGATCTCCTTGATTTTCCTCTCGATGGACTTGGTCCGATCGGCCAGGGACATATCCGGATGGACCGCTCCCAGGACTTCTTTGGAGACATCTCGGAAGGATTCGGTGATCCGGGCCGTCATCCCCTTGGCCTGGATCTCCCCGGCTTTCGTCCGGGCCAGGAATCCGTTCGTCAAGTAGTCTTGCTCCTTCGTGCTGGCCGCCTGGACCGCGCCGAAGGCCACGTGGTGGTTGGTCACGAAGAGACCTTCGGGTGAGACGAACGAGCCGGTCGCCCCCACGCTGACAATGGCGTAGATCAGGCTCGGCCTGTCCGAGGCGTAGATCTCCTCGGGCGCGATCTCCAGGCCCTTGGAGCGGAGGTCGAGCTTCATGAGCTCGCTGATGGGATACATGCCCTCATCGGCCGGGAGGCCGAGTAGAACCAGGGCGATGAGCAAGAGGGGAAGCATTGAAACCAGGATCCGCTTATTCATTTTTTCTCCCCGGGCGTTATCGGTGGAAAACCGAATCCGGAAGCAAAGACGAAAGACGGGCATTAATCCGCCAGCCCCCCCGTCGACTCGCCCTTGACGGTCTTGACGCCGCCCTCGGGCAGGGGCTGGTGGCCCTCGGGGGCCCGGACGTGCTTGGCCACTATGCCTGCCGTCCTGCCGATCGCCAACTGCTCGAAGAGGAAGGCGAACTGCTTCTCGAGGCTCGCCCCGATGGCCGCCAGGGCCGCTTCAGGCAGCGTCCAGAACTGTTTCTTGAACGGTCCGACGGCCTTCTTGCGGGCCTTGTAAAGGAACTGGGCCTCGGTGTCCTTGGGCTTACGCTCGCCGGCCGCGTTCACCTTGAGCCATTCGGATATGTCCCGGCGGAGCGCCTCGGGGGTAGCCTCGTGGTCCATGACGAGAGACTGGAAGGCCGTGGCCAGGTGGACCTCGCAGGCGCCGGCCTCGACAAACTTATGGAAGGCGGAGTCGGGCAGCGTGCTCGCCCCGTGCTGGACGGCCCCGCCCATGCCGTATTTGCTGCGGGCTTCCTCGCTCAGCTTCCTGAGGACGTCGAAATCGATGGCCACCTGGGCCAGCGTCCCGTCGGGCAGAACGACCCCGCCGTGGCTCGTCCCCGTCTGGACGCTGATCTTGCTGATGCCGGTAACCGGGCCCCGCAGGGCGTCGTAGCCTTTCATGAAGGCCTCGAGGTCTTCGGGCGAGCTGTTCTTCTGGCCCACCTCCCCGATCTCGCCGCCCACGGAGATGCTGACCCCGTTGGGCTCTTGGGCGCGGATGAAGCGCGTAAGCTCGGCACAGAGCTCGAAGTTGAGCTTCTGTTGCTCGTCGAGAGACGGCTTGGTAATGTCGACCAGGGTCGATGTGTCGATATCGATGTTGTAGAAACCGGCCGAGATGGACTCGACGATGAGATCGCGGATGGCCTTGAGCTCAGCCTCCGGGTCGGCGGCATATTTCTTGGCGGCGGCCTGAAAGTGGTCGCCCTGGATGAAAACCGGCCCGCGAAAGCCCTCCCGGACGGCCGCGGCCAGGACGGCAGAGACGTATTCGGCCGGGCGCTGGTCGGTGTAGCTTATCTCGGACCTGGCGATCTCGAAGATGATGGCGCCGGCGTCGATCTTCCGGGCGGCCCGGAAGACGGCCCGGGCGGAATCGTAGGCCAGCATGCGCAGGTTCACGGCCGGGATCGTGAAAGTCCTGGCGATCTCGCCGCGGCCGCGGGCCGCGTAAAGCTCGTGGATGGAGGCCGGCCGAATGCCCAGGGACTGGGAAATCTCCCAAATGAGCCAGCGGGCGGCAGCCTTTCCAGCGGCCTCGCCGAAAACGGCCTCGCGGATGAGGCCGTCCATATGGGACAAGATCCGTTCTCTGTTCCTGACGATCACGCCGTCGTCCTGTCTTGCGACAGATCCCGCCAGCGATCCTATCAAACGGTCGAGTGCATTCATCGCCATTTTTACATCTCCTTAATGAAGGTGAATTCCTTAGTTCAGGCCTAGTATAGCAAAAAGACGCGGATCAATAAAACCGCTGGATCCTGAAATCAGCGTCGGCGTCGCCGTCGATTTCGTCAAGGCCTTGTCGTCATCGGCCGGAAAAAACTGGCGAACGAGCGGCAAGAGCGGTAAGGGGCAGGTCCATATCGGGCGGATATGGAGGGTCCGAGCCGTCGTCCGGCCCGAAGGTTCGCACGTGGCGGAGTTCCCTGCGTTTGGGATCTATTGGGCGGAAGAATCAAAACGAGAGGCCGCAATGACATTTTGCTCTTGAAAAGCCGGGCCTGATTCTATAGCATCATTAAGTCACTCAGACAAGAACGTGATTTAAGGAGATGTAATGAATCGCAAGTCCATATTTCTCTCCCTTTCCCTGATCACGCTGGCCGTCCTGGGGTTCGTCGTCCAACCCGCGCTCTGCTCTCCGCCGCAGGAAGCTGTACGCGGAAAGGTGGTCTGGGCCGGAGTCCGTTCGTCCCAATACGGGATCAAGCCATTCCCCTCCCCCGAGGGATGGCTGAAGGCGATGACGGCAATGACCGGTTATTTCGAAGGCTCGTCCCCGTGCGCCGTCTGGATCGTCGGCCAGATGTCGAAGGAGCGCCGGAACATGCACCTGTTCTTCCCCGGTGACGGGAAACAATACCCGCATATCGAATTCAACGCCGCCGACATCCATGAGCCCTATCTCACCGCTTTCGACAAGGCCGGAATCAAGGTATTCCTCCAGGTCGAATCCGCCGACGCGGACATGGAGACCCTCATCGACCTCGTCCTCGGCCGGTACAAGCATCACCCCTGCGTCATCGGCTTCGGCGTCGACGTCGAATGGAACAAGGTCGCCGACAAGCCGGGGACCGGGACCGAGGTGGACGACGCCACGGCCCAAAGATGGGAGGCCAGGGTGAAGTCTTACAACCCCGAGTATAGGATGTTCCTCAAGCACTGGGACATCAATTGGATGCCGAAAACCTACCGGGGTGACATCGTCTTCGTGGACGACAGCCAGATCTTCAAGAGCCTCGACGAGATGGTCAACGAGTTCACGACCGGCTGGGCCCCGGCGTTCTACCCGAACACGGTCGTCTATCAGATCGGCTACGGGTCAGACAAGCCCTGGTGGGAGACACTAAACAATCCCCCCAGGACTATCGGCGACGCCATCCGGAAGGGTGTCAAGCAGGACATGGGGATCATCTGGGTCGATTTCTCGCTGAGAGACGTCGTCCCCGTCGATTGACCGCGGCCATGAAGACCATAGCTCAAAAAAGGGTGGGGGAGTTCCTCGCCCTTTCCCTTCTTTTTCTCTTCGGCCTCGCGCCCGGGGCGGCGGGGGCGGAAATCCCGAACAGCCCCATCGTCGGGGTCAAGATCTACGAATACGCGGGGAGTTTCCCAAAACTTTTCGAGGAGTGGCGCTCCCTGGGCATCAATACGGCCTTTGTCGGTGCAGGGCTTGGCGCCGACCCGGAATTCAAAGCCCTGGCTAAAAAGAACGGGATCACGACGTTCCTTATCTTCCCCGTCTTCTTCGACGCCGCGGCGCTCGAGAAGGACCCCGGGCTCTACGCGATGAAGTCCGACGGCACGCGGGCCGAGGACGATTGGGTGAAGTTCGTCTGCCCGACCCGGGAGGATTACAGGGGTCGCAAGATCGAAGAGGCCAAGCGCCTCGTCCGCGAGGTCGACCCCGACGTCCTCAGCCTGGATTTCATGCGCTTCTTCGTCTTCTGGGAGAAGGTCTACCCGGACCGGACGCCGGAGACGCTGCCGAACACTTGCTTTGATACGAGCTGCCTGGAGGCGTTCCAGAAGGAGATGAACGTTCCTCTCCCGGCGGACCTCTCCGGCGCCGAAACGGCCGCCAAGGCGAGGTGGGTCCTCGCGAACCACGCCCCGGAATGGACGGAGTGGAAGTGCCGGACGATCGCCGGGATGGTCAAACTCCTGGCAGCGGCGGCCCGCGAGGTCAAGCCTTCTATCAAGATCAACATCCACACGGTCCCCTGGCGGAAGGGGGATTTTCAAGGGGGGATCGAAACGATTGCAGGCCAAGACGTGGTCCGGCTGGCGCCGCTCGTGGATTATATCTCGCCGATGTGCTACCACCACATGGTCCGCCGGACGCCCGTTTGGGTCCACTCCGTCGTCCAGGACGTCCATGACCGAAGCCGCTGTAGGATCCTCCCGAGCATCCAGGTGGACAAGGCTTATATCGAAGATCCTTATACGCCTGCCCAGTTCAAGGAATCCGTGACGGAAGCCTTGAAAACCCCGTCCCTTGGTGTGGTCTTCTGGTCTTGGGACGCCCTGAATAAGGCGCCCGAAAGAAAAGAGGCCCTTAAGGCTGTCCTTGACATCATAAAGGTCCCATAAGCTTTCCCCGGACGCGCACCAGTTCGGCCTCCGCGCCATCGACGAGAAGCGATAAGGCCTCCTTGAGCGGCCGGACGCGGTCAATGAGGCCGACGCTCTGGCCGGCCATCAGCGAACCGCATTCGACGTCCCCGTCCTTGACGGCCTTTCTCAGCGCCCCGACCCAGAATTGTTCGACCTTGAACTGGGCCTCCTCATGCGAGATCTCTTTCCTTTTCCTTTTGCCGATGAGGTCCACCTGCATTTCGAGGAAACTTTCGAGCCCCTTGTTTCTGAGGGCCCGGACCGCAACAACCTTGAGCTCGGACCCGACTTGTGGAGTGGCCACGGCGTCCCGGGCCTGGGCCCTGATAAAGGCCTCCTTGAACTTCGTATGGACGCCGCACTCCTCGGTCAAAACGAAGTACGTCCCCAGTTGGACGCCCGCCGCCCCCATGAGGAGGAGGTGGGCGACATAGGCGCCGGTGGCGATTCCCCCGGCGACGAAGACGGGAACCTCGTGGACCTTGAGGAGGACCTGCTGGAGGAGGATGCCCAAGGAGACGTGTCCGATATGGCCGCCCGCCTCGCTCCCTTCCAGGATCAGCGCATCGACGCCCGACCGGATTAAGTGCTTGGCCAGCGCCTCGGTCGGGGCGAAAGCCATCACTTTAGCGCCGCGCCCCTTGGCCTTTTGGATCTCGGATTTTCGCGGGAAGCTCCCGCCAAAGATGATGAACGGGACTCGGTCTTGGAGGGCGACGTCCAGCTGTTTTTTATAGTTGGGAGCGATGGTGATGAGGTTCACGGCGAAGGGCCTGTCCGTGAGATCCCGGGTCCGGGCGATCTCGGCCCCGAGGAGCCCGGGCTCCATGTTCCCGCCGGCCAGACAGCCGAAAGCCCCGGCGTTCGAGACCGCGGCGACAAACATGCCGTCGGAGATCCAGGTCATGGCCCCGGCGATGATCGGAACTTCCGAGCCGAGGAAGTCCTTGCCCTTCTGCCAAAGTCCGTCCAGGATCAGCACGGCCGTCCTCAGCCCCTTTATCTTTTCTTCCGTCCCATGATGCCGCCGCTCAGGAAGAGGCCGGCCCCGAGGACGAAGCCGAAATTGTACCAGGAGCCGTTGTTGTGGATCTCATAGAAGCGCACGTTCTTCGTGAAGAGGGAGACAATGAACGTGACCGGGGAGATTAAACCGTGCCACAGCCCCAGGATAAACCCGGCGACATGCCCCCTCGGGCCCGGAGTCTTCTCGGCATCGTTGGAGCCGGGGGCGCAGCTCAGGCTGAAAAGGATGAGGACAAAAACAGCCAAAACCGCCAAGAATATGGTTCTCTTCATCTTTCCTCCTTTCTCATTCTTTTAATGATCTTCCGGACGGCGAAAAGCTCTTTGAGCAAAGGAACGGCTTGGGAGGCCGGTCGAACCCGCGTATCCAGATCGCAGGTCCACGTCACGGGGAACTCTTCGACCACAAGCTCCTTTTGCAGCACCTTGAAAATAACCTCGAGTTCGAAAAGAAAGCCCGCAGTCTCGAGCCCCGCATAAAGCTCCCGGGCAAGATCGCCCCTATAGATCTTGAACCCGCACTGCGAATCCGTGATCCGGCGTGGCAGCCCGGCGACGAAGAACGCAGCCTGACGGAAAAGCCAGGCCAGCGCACGGCGCTTTACCGGACGGTCCCGGCAGATGACCGTTCCCTTGAGTCGTCGCGAAGCCATGGCCACGTCCAGGTTCCCCCTCCGGATGCGCTCGATGGAAGGAAGGGCATCACGGTAAGGAACGCATGTCCCGCTGTCGGCATAGAGGACGCTGTCCCCCGAGCTCTTGAGGACGCCCGTCTTCACCGCAGAGCCTTTCCCCTTGTTGGTCTCATGCCTGATCACGGTTAGTTTGACGGAGGGCGAAACCTCCGCGCTCCGAGCCGCGTCATAGGTCCCGTCCACGCTCCCGTCATCGACGACGATGACTTCGCCGGAGATCTTGTACTCCTCAAAGAACACGGACGCGGCCGACACGTCATCCCCGATCTTGAGCGCCTCGTTGAAAGCCGGTATGACGATGGACAAATCCATCATTTTCCCGCCTTTTCCGTTATGTATCGCTCCCAGAGATCGTTCCGGACATGAAGGGCCAGGATGACCTCGGGCCGGAGACCGTAGTATTCCGAATGAAAGCCCTCCCCGAGACGGCCCTGGAGCTTCTCTTCCTGGTCCATCGACGAAATGACCACGGCGGCGGCACTCGGAGTCTCCGCCCGGTCCGCGTCCTGCCAGTATCCCACCTTTGCGAAACCTCTCAGATACCACGGTAGGGGCCAGGTCTCGTAGGAACCCGCGACGACCTCGATAAGCATCTCCTTGTGATCGGGATGGACGGCGGCCAGGTCGTCGACGCGCTTGATGAGCCTCATGAAATCCACGCCCGTCTGGGCGTAGACATACGGGTTTCGCGGGTCGGCAAAATCCTTAAAATTCGCCCGATAAGTCTGGACGCCAAGGTGAATGACGAAGGCCGCGATCACCATCAGGACGGCCGCCTTGAAAGCGTTGGACCTGAACGCCCTGAGAACGCGGGCCGTCCCCGTTCCCGCGAGCAGGATGATCCCGAAATGGAACGGGACGAGGTTCCACGGCGTCTTATAAGGGATGAGCGAGTAGACCGCGGTCGAAAAGATCGTGTAAAAAAGGACGAACCGGGGAAACGATGGTCCCGGCTCGTCATGCCTCCCCCGCCCGAACGCGGCAATCCCCCCGATCAGGGCAAAAAAAAGGATAACACCTTCGCTCCACCAGGGCGCCGACGCTCCGAACCTGGAGAAGGCCAGCAGGCTCAAATAGTGATACCAGGGATATCTGTGCCAACCGGCCTCGGAGCCTCGCGCGATATAAACCCTAAAAGAGAGGATGGAATCTAGGACGCCGTTCGGATGGCTGAAGAATGATGAGAAGAGAAGGCCCGTAACGGCTAAAGCCGACGCGAGCGCCAGAAGGAAATGCCAGACGCGGAACCTGCCATGTCCGCCGCCGACTTCCCCGCCCTTCCTCCCGGACATCAGCGCAATAATAAGTCCCCCGGCAGCCGCTCCGAACGCGATGACCGACGTCTCTTTCGTGGCGTACATCATCCCGGCGCACAGGCCGGCCGCCGCCGCCCATCCCCACGATGGATTCAGGGCATAGCGCCAGACCGAGGCGAGGAACGCAGCTATGAAGAACAGGAGGATGGTCTCCTGGATGTAGAACCGACTGTAATAAACCGCGGCGGGGGAGACCGCCAGGAAAATGCCCGAAGCCAGGACGGCCCCCGCGCCCGCGCCCTTGAGGAAAAGCAGGAGGATAAGGAGCGTCGCCGCCCCGAAGATCGCCGGGACGAGCCTCAGGACCGTCTCGTTGAGCGACGCCAGCGTATGTCTGCCGGCGGCTTTGGCCAGCGGCAAGGTCAGGTAATACAGGCTCGGCCCGTGATGATCTTCCCTGTCGTAGCGGTACTCGCCCTTCTCGAGGAGGGCGCCGAACTTAACGGCCTGGTTGGCCTCATCGTGGTGCATGGGCCGGAGGCCGAGTCCCGCGGTCCGGAAGACGAGCGCTCCGCCCAGGATGACGAGGAAGAGCCCGCGAAAGGCTGCTTTGTTCATTTGACCGGGACGCCGTAGACCTCCACTTCGACGTAGTGGTTCATGTCATTTGAGGTGTTGCCGCCGCTGGTGAGCCGGACGTAGCGTGCTCTGACACCTTTGGGATCGATGAGCCGGCCCTCGTTTGTCTCGATGTATTCCTTGTCCCGTCCGATCCCGAGGCCGGACGTGTTGTCGTGGTCGCTGTTGTAGACCGTGGTCACTCCGCCGACGAAGTCCTTGTCGTCGGAGACCTGGACGACGACGTCGCGGTAGACGCGTGCTTGGCTGTGGTAGTGCCAGATGAGGATGGCCCACAGGGCATACGGCTCCTTGAGGTCGATCTGGACCCACTGTTTGCCCGGGCCGAACTCAACGAAATAGCCGTCCTCGCCCGACTTCTCGCCGTCCGTGACGAAGCTCGTCTCGCCGATGACCGGCGCCGTATCGCTCGCCGTCACGGGCTTGTTGAGCGAAACGAGCTTGGTCCCGACGGGGACGTAGAACGGGCCGCGGGCCTTCCCGGTCACGGCCTCGAGGTTCGGAGTGCGGATATTCCTCGGCGTCCCGATGAACATCGGCTTGGGAAGCTGGAGCTTCAGTTCGACCTTGCTCTGATCCTGGGATCGGGCGGGAACTCCGGCCACAATCAATGCCAGCGCGAGACAAACTGCCGTCTTTTTATCCATTTCAGACTCCTTGTCCGTTGACTATTCGCACTCCAGGGCTACGGCCTCGTTGAACACCCGGCAGTCGCCGTAATCCTTGACGACCAGGGCCCAGACCTCGGGGTGACGCTCGCAATACGCCGCGACCTCCGCCGTGGTCATGACCATGAAGGCCGTCGAAAGCACGTCGGCCATGGCCGCCGCCGGATGCGAAGCCCAGGCCGCCAGATGCCCAGCCGCGGTAAGGCCGGTCCTCGGATCAAGGACGTGCCTCCCTTTGACTTCCGTGCCCGATCCGCTGAGCGCCCGGCCGCGGAGCCGGAAGCTCTCCGGAACGCCGGGGCAGGCCCATTCGCCGCCCACCCCAACCGGCCAGCCTCTCTTCGGGTCGCAGGCGCCCGGGGCTGTCCCGATCGCGATCGCGGTGCTCGTCCCGCCGTGGACGAGGGCGTTCTCGACGCTCCAGTCGGCAAGGATGTCTACAACCCGGTCCAGGGCGTAGCCTTTACCGATGCCGCCCAGGTCCAGGTCCAAAGGGCCGACCCCCCCGGCTTCCACGGCCGGGAGTCCGGCGTCGAACCCTCCGGACGTCCGGGAGAGATCGAGCGAAGGGGGTGTCCCCCGTCCCTTATATTTTATCAGAGCCCCGACGTTGATATCAAAGGCCCCGGCCGTGGCCCGCCTGGCCTCCTCAGCCAAGGCCAGGCATTCAAACGTCTCCACACCGACAGAAAGCTTTTGGCCGGGCTCGAGCCGGTTGATCATCGAGATCTCACTCGAAGGATCGAAACGATTGAAGAGTCGCTCGATTCGGTCAATCTCCCTGAAAACGGCTTGGGCGGCCTGGCCCGAATACTCCTCCTCACAGCCGCCCACGATGACCTCGAACAGGGTCGCCATGGCGTGGTGCGTGAAGCGGTGCACGGCTAGGATATCCTGAGCCATCAGCCTCTCCGGGGAAGCACGCCGAAGTCAAAATAGGCCATGATCAAGAGCAGGTCGACGAGGGCGCCATACCTGTGAAACTCGAGGAGAGGCATCTGGGCACGGTAATGGAAATACGGCAGCATCGAGGCGAGGGCCGTGATAATAAGACAGAGCCCGGCCGCCGCGGACATCCAGAACAGGGCGGTCAATATTCCCTTCTTGGGTAAGTTCTTGAGGGCCGGGCAAAAGTCGCATTTCTCAGGTTTCGGATCGCCCGCGCCCGGGCGGAACGCCCCGGCCCTAAGGATGAGCGCAGCGGCCAGGCTTACGGCGAAGAGCCCGCCGGCCATGACGTGGCAGAGGAGCGGAATGCCGAACATCCCCCGCGGCACGAAGACGGCGAAGAAAAATCCGCTCGCGGCGCAATAGCCGAAACTCACGATAAGGGCCACGAAGATCCATTGCCTCCAGCCGGGGTAGGCCTGCCCGACCCAGGTTCGATAAAAGGCCTGGACTTTGATCAGGAAGCCGGGATTTAAAAAGCTCCTCATTCCGTCCCCGAGCCACTCCCCATACGCGCCCGCCAGCGTAGGAAGATCGCGCTTATCGGCGGACGGCGTTCCCGGGAGGAACCGAAAGAATGTGAGCTTGAAGGCAAGCCCCAGGACGGCGAGGACCGTTATGATGATGAAAAGCATGGGCGGTTATCTCCTCTTTTCGATGAGTCCCGAGGCCCGTCCGATGGCGAGCAGGACCGCGATGAGCAGGATGGCACCGATGACGAGGGAGGCCGCCGCCAGGACCACCTTGAACAGCGGCCGCACCGCGAACGAAAGTCCGAAGAAGAAGTGATACGGCTTGCCCAACCCCATGAACGAATGGATCGAACGGATCTCGACCCGCGAGGTCCTGAGCGGCCCGTAGCCTTTGACCCGGCCGAAGAGAAACCGCGAGCCCGCCGCGTGGCAGTCCGTGCAACCGTTCGTGCCGAGGGCCATCCGGGCCGGCCGCACATCGTGGGCCAGGGGCCAGGCGACAGGTGCGGCGGCTTCATCGCTCCTCGCTTCGAGTTTTCCTTTCTTGTCGAGATAAAACGCTTTGCCGCTCGAGATATAAAGATGGTCCTTGCCCAGGGCCTGAAGCACCATTCCGACCTGCTCCTCGGTCAGGGTCTGATCCGTGCCGGTCAAGGTCAGGACCGCCCGCCGGGCAAAATCGGGGAAAAGGGATTCGGCCTTCCCCTCTATTAGCCAGGCGAGCTCCAACGTCTCAGATGGGACCGGATTCACTTTTTTTTCCACCTGACCGTTCGTGATCCGGTAAAGGGCATTTTTAAAAAGGAGGACCGGTTCGCCCGGCGCTCCCGGCATTGCGCCCAGGGCCAGGAGCACTCGTTGGAACTGCGCTTCGGCGTCCGGATTCGACTCCTGGGCATCCGGATCGAACTCCGGCAGCAAGGGCAGGATTTTGTCTTCTTTCCGGACCGCCCAAAGGAGGTCGTCCGCCGGCGCCTCGCCCGGATAGGCCGAAACGTCCAGGACTCCGTCCAGGTTCAATTCATAGACCCTCCCGGCCATGACCAGGACCGGTGTCCCGCCAAGGTCCGGAATATTGAACAACGATATCAGGATGCGGGCGATGCTCTCCGCCGCGTTCAGGGTTTCGCCGGCCGCGGCAAGGACCCGGTCGGGCTTGAGGGGTACTAACTTGCCGTTTTTCGCTTCGGCCCAAAACGAAGGCCACATCACTCGGTGGGGGGCAAGTTTCTTGTCTGCCCCCCGGATGTAGACCGGCTCGACGATGGCCGGCATGTCCGTGGCCCAGCGGGCGATCCCGAAGATCCCCAGCCGGTTGGCCCGGGACGTGCGAACACGGGCCGGTTCCTTGGCAGGCAGAGGCCCGGAATGACAGACCGTGCAACTCAGCCTCTCGAAGTGGATCATCGGAAATCCGTTATGCTTCGGGAAGGGGGCGCCGAGCCTGCCTGAGAATCCCTTTCCACCCTTGGCCGCCTCCTTTCCGAGGTGGCAGCCGGCGCAGGTGAAGGCCTCGTTCTCAAGCTTGTCGTAATCCTTGGATTCTCCCTCATAGCCCCGGACCATGTCGTGCCCGATGCCGTTCCTGTGACAGCCCGCGCACTCGAGACCGGAGGCCGTGTGGACATCCCCGTCGAATTCATGTTTCTTGGCGCCGATGGGCGCGGTGGCGTGACAGGCCAGGCAGCGGCTGTCTTCAGGCTTGTAGGCGATGTCGAGGAAGGCTTTGTGCTTGCTGTCGAAAAGGGCCGGGTCGTAGCCCACCGACGGCGCAATCGCCCATTCTCTATCGTCGGGGTTAGGGCCGTCGAACAGGTCCCAGGTCGCGACGAGTCGCGAGGCCATCCCTCCGACCTCGCCCAGTCCGGCCGCGGCCGTGGCCGCCCAGCGGAAATTCTGCCTCATCACCTGCCTCGCCCATTCACTCGGGTCCTGGAGGCGCGATGCGTTGTGGCATCCCATGCAGTTGATCTCAAGCTTGCCGGAGACGTTCCAGCGGGACTCGGGCGTGATGTCCTTGTCGGCGGGCTCGGCCACCCCGCCGCCCGCGAGGTGCCTCCCGAAGAGGACCGTGAAGTCCCAGGCCGTGAGTCCCATATCCCTGGGGTCCCACATGCCCTTCCACTTCCGGTAGGAAAGCGGCAGCATCGTCCCCGTCTTCTCCTCCGCCCAAACCCACGGCTCCCCGGGACGACCCGCCGGCCTGCCGGTATCCGTCGCGTTGAAGTGGAGCCCCTGGCGGACCTGGTCGTAGACGTGACAGGGAGCGCAGGTATACCTGGC
>Ga0299912_10002883_pt1 | contig 14109 bp, 12 predicted proteins | sample RVTome_2_FD_207667 | JGI IMG/M metagenome (GOLD analysis project Ga0299912, IMG submission 207667) | Soil microbial communities from uranium-contaminated site in the Upper Colorado River Basin, Wyoming, United States - RVT95D214 (version 2) ...
ACATAACTAAGAGATTGGTTTATTTGAAGTGAAAAGTTTTATTGTAATAATCGTATTTATGATTTTTAATATGCCGGTTTATGCCGGCTGGACGCCTGCGGAGCGGATATCGGATGAAGCTACAGTTTATCATCCGCGAATAGCTTCAAACGGTGATTATTTGCATGTGGTTTATAGCGTGGACACAGGTGGGGATGACCTGGTTTATTATACTAGAAGCACGGATACAGGCCAATCTTGGTCGGATCCTTATTTAATGGTTGATACTTCGGAAGCATCAGGTGCAATATTTCCAATTGTTAGAACCAATGGAGATTCAGCCCTTGCTCTCTGGCGTAATTATTATAATATTGGGAATAATCGAAATCTCAGTTTTCGTCGTTCGTTGGATAACGGTCAAACCTGGCAGCCCGTTACATATATCCTCTCATCCAATAATTATGAGTTTCAGAAACATGCTTTTTGTGTTTCGGGCAGGAAGATATTCGTGATTTTTAGTCATTATGATGGTGATTTGATATATGAATTCGTCAAAAGCGCCAATGGCGGTCAGACTTGGTCGGAGCCTGTCGAACTGTTCCGGGCCTATCAATCTGGTTGGATAGATATGGTTTGCCGTGGCGATACCATCCATTTCATCTGGTCCGGCAATTACGCCCTTCATGATAGTTGGGAAACATTTTACACACGAAGCATAAATGCCGGGGAGACTTGGAGTGAGAATCTATTACTAACTGAGCCTGATACAATAGGCTCGCAACACCCTTCGCTTTCAATCAATGAGAGCGGTAATCTGGCGGTTTGCTGGACCGATGGAAAGTATTCCCCAAATCCCTGGAATGGCGATTTATTTGTCAGGTACAGTTACGATTCAGGAGTTAATTGGACCGAAGAAGAGCAGATAACTTTTACCCACTGGGCTAGAGTACCGCGCATTTTATGGAAAGGCGATTCTATTCATGTCACCTGGGAAGATGGGCGCTACGGTATAAGTGATCCATTATATATGTTAAGCCCTAATAATGGTTTTGATTGGGAACAAGAACAGTTGATTGATAATGATCCTGATGAATCGGATTATCCAGACATTGCGTTAACTGATTCCTGCAAACATGTGGTTTGGACTGATTTTCGAGATTATGATCAAGGTCGGGGGGTTTATTATACCCGCGGGGAGCCGGAAGTCTCGATTGAGGAAGACATTCCTGAAGATTACGAAATTGAATTAACCGCTTATCCGAACCCGTTCAATTCGACAACGTCAATAAGCTATTCCAACCTGGAAGGAGGTGATATAGAGATTTATGACATTATGGGTAGACTGGTTAAAAAACTTCACACTGGCGGGGGCAAGGAGGGAGAAGTAAACTGGGACGCCACCGATGCATCGGGCGAAAATGTCTCATCCGGAATCTATTTCGCCAGAGCAAGGAGCAAAGATAATTGTACAACCGAGAAATTGATTTATTTGAAATAATGATTATTCATATTGAGTAATGTATAATTGTCATCCACGCGCACATGGAAATCCTTCTACTTGTTAGTGGCGTCATATAAAGAATTAACGGATCGCTTTATCACCCTTCGCGTTCCCGCCAATAACACTTTTAAGTTAAGCACTTAAATTAGATACAATTTTCTCCGCCAGATTCTCCCGATTGCTTTTATCAACCACGATCAGGTCAACATCAGAATAGCTTTTCAACCGATCACAGAACGGCTGAGGTTTATAACTGATTGTCGCCAAAAGGGGTGTTGGGCTATCGAAAATCGTCAACAACATATCTTTGAAACGCGAAGAGAACAGCTCCATCTTGCCGATCTCATCGATCACCAGCAGGTTCTTCACCTGAAGCCCAAGCTGAATTTCCGGCAGGACTATCGATTCGAAAGTTTCGATATCGACTCCATACTGCCCGACCCGATATTTCGACCTGATATCGATATGCGCCAGCACACCCTGTCTTACCGGCTGGCTGAAAGATTTCACCTCGAAACCAACCCGACGACCATGCTGCTTAATTTCATTGGTGAAAAAGCCGTTAACCGGTTGTTTGAGCAATTCCACAACCGTTTTAATCAAAGTAGTTTTGCCGCAACCGGGCAAGCCGGTTAAGAGTATTTTATGTTTTGACGGCGCTGACATAATAATACTGCATCTTCTCCGGTACGATATTATCGAGGTACATGCTTTTCAACATCGATTCCGCTTCAGCCATGAATTTAGCCAGTGTTTCCGGCGACATGGCATCTCCGATATACGATTTGGACCGTTGAAGCTTAAGGTAATCGGAAATTTTATATTCGTAAATACAATCAGTCGTGAAATTATCAATATTATCGAATCCGCCATGAGCTGAAATAATCTTCCGCCAGTCATGATCCATAAAACCGGGTTTGAAATCGGGGTTGTAACGTTTCACCAGTTCATCCATCATCAGGCGATGGCCGGTCGGCGGTTTTTTACGGCGATACCAGATTATAGCCAATCCACCGCCCGGCTTCAGCCCTCGGTTGATCTCGGCCAGCGCGCTTGCGAATTCAAACCAGTGGAACGCCTGGCCCACTACTACAGCATCGAATAAAGCGGCTTTTACGGGCAAGGCTTCCGCTTTCGCGCAGGCGATTCGGCTTTCCCGGTTATGTTTTAGCATGATTATCGAGAAATCGAAGCCGAACACTTGCCCATGAGTTTTTTCCTGCAACTGACGTGTCAGATTGCCGGTACCACAGGCCAAGTCGAGTATCAGGCTATTCTTGTCAAGCTGAAAACGCTTGACAAGTGATCCAATCAAATTAGCCGGGTAGCTGGGCCGGAAACTGGCGTAGTCAGCCGCGTATTTTTCAAACAGCATGAAGCAATTATATTCACGGATTGCTCGGCTGTAAAATGAAAATTTTAGGCTTGGAATATCGGGATTTCGTGTTATATTATTAAGTGAACATATTTGATAAATATCAGTAAGATTTGATGGTTTTGCCAAACATTACTAATAGCGTGATTAGTAGGCAATATGGTTTATGCATGATGACATTAAACGAAAATAGCAGGCGATTAAAATATGGGGCGTGAAATGAAAATAATATTCACAATATTTATCAGCTTGATTTCCGCCGCCTTGATTACTGCCCAGCCGCTGGGCGATGTTATCGGTACAACCTATCCTTACCCTCAAAATATAGGCCCAACCGGCAGCCGTATTGGGGTCTGCGATGATAACAGCATTTACATTTGCTGGACAAATGTGTTGGGCTGGCCTTACCCACCCGCCCCGCGACATGTATTTGGCAATTGGCAAAGTACTGATGGTGATTGGCTGGAGGATGGGTATCAGATTAGCCAATATGCCGGTTGTGGATTTATCAATTCTGACATCATTTACAATAATCTCGGAGCTTTTGTTTTTCATTCAACCAGCAATGAACCGGTCATTATTGTCGCTATTGAATGGGATCCTCCTGGTCTGGGCTTTTTCGATTATTTTATAGCCCCTAATGAAGTACATCCTCAAACGCCATACAGTCCCGGTATTTGCATGTGGCCTCAAATTACTGTAGATCGTAACGATAACATCCATCTGGTGATGACAGAAAGCGCGGAAATGCGATGGCAAAGGTTTTGTTATACCAGATCCGAAGATGGCGGCACCAGTTGGACCGATGTCGATCTGGTAGACAATGTAGTATTCGTCTCCGGTATAGTCATATCATCACCTGTATCGGACAAAGTAGCTATTGTTTATATTCACGCCGATGATACAATATCCCAGGCATTCAACTGGCCTAATTACGTTGTTTCGGATGATGGCCTTAACTGGGATTTTGCCGATGGCATAATTGAAGTGCCATATCCTTACGCGCCTAATTTTGATTTGTGGGCTTACAGAAATATCGATGCGATATTTGATTATAATGATGAACTACATCTGGCTTGGCCGGTTTATGGTGAAGGTTGCGATTGGCTTCTACATTACCGTGAAGGCGCGGATACTATAGAGGTAATTAGTCAGATCCCTGATACAACTACCAATCACCCTATTTATTCATTACTCATCGATCAGGTATCGTTAAGCCGCTGGGAAGACCCATCCGCGCTCTTCGCTGCCTGGTGTCAGTATAATGATAGCGATACAAATACCGCCGGCGATTACAATGGCGAAATTTATATCAGCCAATCCGATGACAACGGATTGAATTGGGAGACACCGCGAAACATAACCAACAGCCCTTCGCCCAACTGCGATTATGGCAACTGCCATAGCGAAATATATCCCTGCGCCGATGAGGAAGCTGATTCCTTGCCGCATATCACCTATATTTATGACCCTTTTTTCTCACCTGATTCAGTTTGGGATAATTTACTATCGGTCATGTATTTGGGACCTGAACATATGGTCGATATCAACCAGCCGCCGGATGACTTGCCATCAAGCTACTTTCTTTCGCAAAATTTCCCCAATCCATTTAACGCCGTAACGACTATTCAGTATAATCTGCCGGAGCAATCTTATGTCACGATTGAGATTTACAATATTCTCGGGCAGAAAGTAAAATCATTATTATCAGATGAACAACCGGCGGGTTACCATTCGGCCGTCTGGCAAGCCGATGGTTTCACATCAGGCTCGTATTTCTATAAAATCCAGGCGGGCAATTTCACGCAAACAAAAAGCTGCCTTTTATTGAAGTAACAATTTTAAAATTAATTGATATTATGATAGTGTCATTGTATCATCCCTTACATATGGGAGGATACTTTGCCGGAAAATCTTGATTTGATCATTCTCTATTTTTTTAATCACGATCTGGCCAATCCGGTGTTGGACCGGTTCTTCCTGTTTATCGCCGAATCTAAAACATTTCTGTTCGCGCTGATCATGTTGGCGATAATCTTGTTCTGGCGCGGTTCGCTTCGCTTGAAAACGGTAATGATCCTGGTTATAGCGTGTGTCGCCATCGTCGATCCGGTTTCGCATTACGTACTCAAGCCCCTGTTTGGCAGAATCAGGCCATGCTATGAACTCGCTGATGTACGGCTTTTGGTCGGCTGTGGAGGACGTTTCAGTTTCCCCTCCAACCATGCCGCCAACTCTTTCGCGATCGCCGGCGTAGTGGCTTATTTTTTCCGCAAATATACCGCCCTATTGGCAACCTCAGCTGTGCTCATAAGCCTATCGCGGATATATCTCGGCCGGCACTATCCAAGCGATGTGCTGGGCGGAGTCGTTTTGGGCGTACTCACGGCTTGCCTTGTTATCTATTTATTGAAGCTGGTTCTAAACTATATGGAATCTAAAGATATATTAAAACCAAAAGTTGAAAAAGTTCGGGAGGCGGTATCGTGGAAAAAATAACCTTCGCTAATAAATCGATTTATTGCGATCAGGGCGATATCACCGAATCTAAAGCGGAAGCCATTGTTAACGCCGCCAATAATCATCTCTGGATGGGGGCCGGCGTGGCCGGGGCGATCAAGCGCAAAGGCGGGCAGTCTATCGAGGATGAAGCCCTTAAGCTCGGGCCAATTGATGTCGGCGAGGCAGCGGTGACCAAGGCGGGTAAACTCAAAGCCAAATATGTCATCCATGCCGCGGTGATGGGGCAGGATCTGCGTACGGATGAGACCCTAATCCGAAAAACCACCAAAAGCGTTTTGGCAAAAGCGGAAGAACTCGGTATCTCATCAATAGATTTCCCGGCGTTGGGCACCGGCGTGGGCGGTTTCCCGCTCGATGAATGCGCTCGAATAATGATAACCGAGGCTCTAACATTTCTGAAAACCTCAGTTAGTTTAAAATCAGTCGGCTTTATATTATTCGATGATATCGGATTTAGAGCTTTTGTCGCCGAGTTAAAAAGGCACGGAAAATAATCGCCTGCATAAACCTGCCCTGATAGTCGCGCCGGAACAGACTTCTACATAACTTTTCCATCCTGCTTGGTCTCACTGGAGTACTATAATTAATTAGGATATGCGGAGAAATCCATACCCGGCAGCAAAGCGATTTACCTGATAAGTAAACAATTCATGCCTATAATTATGTTAACATCGTTTAAAATGGGGCGTTAACTTATTGAATATCAATAAGGTTTATAGCTATACCGATTCTTGTCAAATAATGAATAGTAGAATATTTTTAGTGAATTAAGCTAAATATTTCGTCAAATCAATCGATAATTAAATACCAGAAGATGCTAAATATAACAATATCCTTTTTGACTTAGACCAAGGAGGTGAATGGGTACAGTAGCATAACTTCTGATTAAAAAGCGAACTTGATAATTAACACAAAGTTCATTTCTAAAATAAACTGGAGGGAAAAATGAAAATCCTAACAACAATTCTAATTGGGGCATTGCTTGTCGGTACGGCCTTTGCCGAAGTGCACGATTTTGACAATGTGCCCTACGCGCCCGGTTTCTATATCCAGGGCTACCCGGCGTATGCAACCGCCAGCAAATGGTATAACAGCGAAGGCGACGCGGCTGAAATGTTCGCCGGCGAATCGTGGAGCGCTTTCGGTCTTTCGGTCAGACCGGCTTACTATGGCATGATGAACGACAAACACTGGATGTTCAGCGCCTGCCTGCCGTACAATTCCTATACCCCGCCAATCGGCGATTCCCAATCCGGTATCGGCGATGTTCAATTGTCGGCCGCCTACTGGCTTCTGGACAACCACAAAACTGGTTCCTACTTCTCGTTCTGGCTCTGGGCCGATATGCCCACCGGCGATGATGAGAAGGGCTTGGGCACCGGCCAGATGAATATTCGCCCCGGTTTGGCTTATGCCATGGACAAATTCCCCTATCGCGTCCAGGCATCCGCCTATTATAACCTGCGCTTCAAAAATTCCGACACCGAAGAAAAACCCGGCGATGAGATATGGGCCAATTTCAGTTTCGGCTATGGCGTGAACGAGACCTTCCTGCCCGGTCTGGAAGTTCAAACCGGCTGGGGTCAGGATTATAAGGTTAACGACGTAACCGTATCTGATTCCAAAGAAAATTGGTTTCGGGTTGGTCCTTATGTCGAATATCAAGTCAATCCGAATTTCGGATTCAAAATTGCCGGCATGTACAACATGATGGGCAAAAACACTACTCAGGATATGGATATCGCGGCTCGCGCCACCTGGGGATTCTAATCAACTGATATAAAATCAGCATTAACACAAAACTCCCGGTCCACTCTGGATCGGGAGTTTTTTTGGGTGCGCCCGGCAAGACGCGTTTACTTGGGGGTGAGGGTTCCTTACAGGCCTTATAGATAATTCGCTTCTGGATATTAAAGTATCTGGCCGCATAGCCGGCAAGAGCGCCGGTTTCGAGGAAGACCGTGTCGCCCCGATGCTTCCGCCCGATTACACCGATCCGCGAATCCGCGAAAGGCAGTTGACATCGCATTATATCGGAACGATGAGATAAATTTTCGCAACTTTGTTGATAGAGCCGCCGTATCAGCCGATACGGCGGTTTTTTTATTACCACTCCTTGTTACAAAGCTCCTGCTTTGTAATACTTTGCGCATTCCTAAGCAGGAGCGTAGGAATGAGAGGTTGTTGACAAAGGAAGTAAAAAACTACAATTGCCAAATGTTTCGTCGGGTCGTGCCCGTAAGGGTGTGACCCGACGAAGGTTTGCAGACATGTCACGCTCTGCTACGACCTGTCTGAACATAATATCTATTTTTTTCAACCGCCTGGCTTTCCCAATCATGGCTTAGGAATGAGATAAACATATATTGACCGCATACCGCAATTGAACTAAAATATATTAAGGATTTACTGGAGGCATATATGGCTCAAAAAGATACCGGCTGGTGGACAAATTTCTTCGACGATTTCAGGACGGTATTTGATAATATCCCGGCGAGATATACCAACGCTCAGGTGAAATACCTTATTGACAAGCTTAATTTAAAACCCGGCAGGAAATTTCTGGATTGCCCCTGCGGAGTAGGGCGGATAGCGATCCCTCTAGCCCGTAAAGGTATCAAAGTAACAGGCGTGGACATAACCAAATCGTATCTCGATGAATTGGCGTCAAAACTAAAGCGAACCGGGCTGAAAATGAATCTTGTGCATTCGGATATGAGGCGGATTAATTACGATGCCGAGTTCGATGCCGCCGCCAATATCTGGACTTCGTTTGGCTATTTCGAAAAAGAATCGGATAATCTGTTGGTTCTAAAAAAGACGTACAAAGCTCTCAAACCCGGCGGAAAATTTCTGATGTATCTAATCAATCGGGATTGGCTGATGGCGAATTATAAAAGCTCTACCTGGTTTCCGATAAAAAACGGTAAAGTTCTCGAAGAGAATAAATTTGATTATACTAAATCCATCAACTACTGCACGTGGCATTTTATAATGAATGGAAATATAAAATCCTGTCGAATGAATTTAAGGCTGTACTCCTTGCATGAATTAATCAACATGTTTACGGCGGTGGGCTTTATCAATATCCAATCTTATGATTCAATTAAGGAAAAGCCTGTTAGCAGAGAGAGCACCAGAATTATAGTAATAGGAGAAAAACCCAATAAGCGATAACTTGGGCGCTTGTCGAAAAAGTTCAAGTTTGTCATTGCGAATCCCCCGCTGCGGCGGGGGATGAAGCAATCTGGATGCACGTAGCAAAACAATTTACAGATTAGCCTGCGCCTCCTAATGGGCGCTTCGTCGCCCTTCGGGCTTCTCGCAATGACAGTTTTAGGATTTTTCAACGCTCCACTGAAGAAGGCGTAATATCGACAATAATAAAATAAAAAATAATATTTCTCATTTAATCGGAGGTTAGTGTGATAAAAAAAGATACCGGCTGGTGGACAAGTTTCTTCGATCTTTGGCGACCGGCATTCGGCATGATCTCAGCCAAAGAAACTAATGCGCAGGTAAAATACCTGATAAATAAAATGAATCTGAAATCAGGCAAGAAGTATCTGGATTGTCCTTGCGGCATCGGCCGGATTTCGATTCCTCTGGCAAAGAATGGTTTAAAGGTCACCGGTGTCAATATAACAAAATCATTTCTGGATGAACTGGCGCGTAAATCGAAACGGGCAAATTTAAAGATCGATTTAATACATCGCGATATGCGGCGGATAAATTTCGATTCCCAATTCGACGCCGCCGGCAACCTGTGGACATCGTTTGGCTATTTCGAAAAGGAAGCAGATAATCTGCTGGTGTTAAAAAAGATGTATAACGCCCTAAAACCTGGCGGCAAATTCGTTCTGCATGTGATAAACCGCGATTGGATAATGATTAATTTCAATTCCCACGGCTGGTACAAGGTGGGTAAGGCCAAGGTAGTCGAAGAGCGAAATTTCGATTACAGCGCCTCGATTAATACATCTATCTGGACTTTTATCGAAAATGGCCGGGAAATTCCTCATGAAACCAAAATCCGCATGTACTCATATCATGAACTTAGGGCGATGTTCGCGAAAGTTGGCTTCGTCAATATCGAGGGTTATGGATCGACTACGGATGAACCGATAAGCCGAACCAGCCGGATGATGTTTGTGTTTGGCGTTCGACCGAAATAAAACAAGCAGAATTAAAAATGCTTGATCAAAACCGCCCTGCCGACAACATTTATTGAAAATCTGGCGCTCGCCAGTTCGTTGCGCAGCGGTTTGGTTTGACCGAATTTGAATATCTTGCCTTCCGGATTGTATTTTAAACCTGAAGCTTCGTAAGTAATTTCCTCCGAAATCGGTACTACCGACAGCTTCTCACCTGGCGAGCCGTGCCCGGAATAGCGCTGATTTTCGAGTGGGATAATTTCTTGGCAATAGTCCCGCATCTTGACCGAGGCGAATTTAGCCTTATAGGCGAACATCATGAAAATATTCGCCAGAAGCTGATCGGTTTCAAACGCGGCATCGATGCCTCCATAAATAACGACATCGGTGATATTGTTATTAGCGCACCAATCCAGCGCCAGTTCGCCGTCGGTCAGGGTTTTACCATCGCTCGGCATGGATATAGTCAGCGCCTTGGGGAATGATTTGATCAAACTGATATCGGCCGAATCCCAGTCGCCGAGAATAATATCCGGTAAAAGATCGTTGTTTATGAAAAATTGCAGACCGCCATCGGCGACTATCACGATTGAATGCTCGGTACTATTTTTATATTCTCGAATATAGAAATACAAATGATCGGGCGGATAGGAACCGTTTAAATATACCACGGCTTTGGTTTTCATTGCCTTCTTATATTCTGCCGTTCAGGCTTTTGGGTAAACAGTATATTATCTATTTCAATAAAACCATACGCCGGGTAATCGATTCGCTATCCGTTTCCAGGCGATAAAAGTACATGCCGGTCGCAACGGAATTGCCATCATCATCAGTTCCGGCCCAGGTAACGCTGTAATGGCCCGCGTTGTAGTAATTATCGGCGAGAATGTTAACCAGCTTACCCTGAAGGTCGAATATTTCAATTCTGGTATTAGATGGTTTGTCGAGATGAAATGAAATACGGGTTTCGGCGTTGAAAGGATTGGGATAATTGCCGCGCAGGCTTGTTTGTTTGGGAAGCGAGCTGTCATCTTTAACCGATGACTGGCCGAGGTTATAGAACACATTGATACAGTCAGCGCCGGAAACGCCCATAATCAGATCAATCGCCTCATCGCCGTTGATATCGCCGAATGTCAGCGCTGTGCCGGAGGCCGGGGAATCATATTGCCAGGATGGTGATGTTTCAAGCTGGCCGTCGACATTGAGATAAATGCGCAGATGCCCGTTGGAAAAATGAACCGTGGCCAGGTCCTCATCGCCATCGCCGTCGACATCAGCCCAGGCCAAATCCTGACAGCCGTTAAATGTATCATTTGATTCCCAAATAGGTGAACTGCTTAGCACGCCCTCATTATTGCCATAAAGTTGAGTGGGCATACTGTTGCCGCCGAAAGCCGGTTCGGGAAAATAATCGCCGTTAATATCCGACCAGCCGACGCCTTTTTGCATGTCATCGTTATCCGCCAGCCAAACAGCGGCCTGCCCAAGGCTGCCTTCATTATTGCGATAGACGCAGGAGTACCAATTTACCCATTTGGAAACAGCCAGATCATACCAGCCATCGTCATTGTAATCTCCCCACGCCACGCCGCCGGATAGCGCTTCATCCGCCGAACTCCAGGATGGAGCGGTTGGCATTTCGCCATCATCGTTTATAAAAACGTATACCGGGCGGTCGGAATCTGGATATACGCCCTGATTGGATGTGGCCACGTCCATATCGCCGTCATTATCGAAATCCCAAACCGCGGCGCCTGTGCTCCAGCAATTATCATCAGAATACCAGCCGGCGTGCGGGTTGATGCTTTCGCTTTCGTCATAATAATAAATAGTCGATGGACTCATGGCAAACCCGCCGTTGGCCGAAAAAATATCAGGGAAACCGTCGTTATTCAAATCAGCTACCCGCACTTCGGTTGTAGAAGATGAGTCTTCGGTCCACCAGGCAGGCATTGCCTGTAAATGATTGCCTTCGTTAAACAAAATAAAATTACGGCAGTCGGGATATGGCGGATAGCTTTCAGATTGATAACAGCCGACAGTCAGATCGATATCGGCATCGCCGTCCAGATCGCCGGTATCCAGGCCGCCGACCTGCATTCTGAGAGCGCATGACCAATCGGGCGTTAGATTATATGGCACAACATCGGTCGTAAATGTCGAATTAGGTTCACTGTTATTGTCATCGATGACAAAAGCCTGATGACCGTCTTCGCTTATCTCGATACGATTGCTGTCAGCCTTGACATCAACGGAAACCAAAAGCAGGCATAAAAATATTAGTAATTTATTCATGAATCCTCCGTAGCTAAAACTACATCTATATCTTAGTTAAAGCTATATAAAATCTGTTTTTTGTCAATTGAAATAAAACAACATCCTCTAATACATTGCCCGTTAGCAAGTTATATAATCATAATAAGGTATACGCAAATGACGAGACCGGGTTGCAGAAAGTAAAAAGCCAGGCATTTGAGCCTGGCCTGAAATGTCCCCCCTTGAAACCCCCAAATTATAAATTAGGGAAAAGCGTTTTAAGTTCCCGGTCGGTAAGAGATTCTTTGCCATTTTCGGAGACTTGCACTACCTGATTACCGATTTTCAGACGAACTTGCTGGCCGAGACTGAAATATCTGCCCAGCGATGGATCCTGCTTTAAAATCTGGAAGTAAGCATCCGAAAACCGCTTGATTTCGATATCGAATTTATCGCCTTCAAGATCGCCCTGTATCCAGTTTTCACCGGCCTGGAAAAATCCTTGCGAACCCACTTGATCAACATTGCGGTACTCCCTTTTGATACCATCGATTTCTATGCTTTGCGGCGCCGGAAGGGCGTTCATTGTGCCCTGCTTCTGGATATTTTGTGATTGGCGTACAGCCGATTCGCCGGATTCCCGCGATCCCTTGGTATTGATATTATCGTGCAAAGCCATTGATGTACGAGCTAAATCAGGCATCGTGATATACTCATTAGCCGTATAACGGTCATCTCCCTCGACCAAGAAAGAAGTATATTCGGTAACAATGCCAAATTTTTTGGAAAGCTTAATAACTTCGGCAATCAGTTCATCGGATGTGCCGTGAAGCCTCATCTCCTGGGTCAAATTGGCGATGCGGCGGTTGGCCCACAGAAGCGCGATAAAATCATCTTTGCGGGTGCCGCTCCTGAAATTCACCGGATACTCATAAGTAACATCTTTGCCGGCGATTTTGCCTTTCACAATCGCCTGGTCGCCACCGTCACCTTCGAAGCGGCCGGCGATAATTATTTCCGAGCCATAGAATAGATCGGGTACGGGATTAGGATAAATATGAAAAGACTGAGCCAAGCCGAATGTTAATTGCAGATCGGTCAAAGCCGGGAAACTGATTTTCGAGGCGAGCCGCGAGACTTTGACCTCGATATCTTCCTCGGGCAACACATATTCGGGCAGGCCGCTGTTTTCCTTAGCCAGACGGTCCAATAGATGCGCGTTCACATCAAAACCCACCCCGAACGCGAACAACCGGGCCCGGCCTTCATTCAATGTTGTGGTGTTGCTGATGATTTTATCGATATCCCGGGTGCCAACAGTCGGCCGGCCATCGGTGAGAAACAGCATATAGGTAGGCGCGTCGCCGCGGGGTATCATAGCGCAAGCCGAAGCCAGGGCGTCATAAATATTCGTTCCGCCGTCAGCCTCGATATTGGCGGAAAATTCCAGAGCATCATTAATATTTACATCCGAGACATCGATAAGGCTTTGTTTGAATGGATTAACGACATCATCGTAATCGATAATATTAAACTTGTCGCCCTTATTTAAGCCCTGAAGTACGTATTTAAGCGCCGCCTGCGCCTGTTCGAATTTCTCGCCGCGCATGCTGCCGGATGAATCCAGTATTAAAATAATATTTTTGGCTATTTCCGGTCGATCGTTCTTTAAAGGCGGAGAAAGTATGCCCAGAAAATATCCCCGGTTATCGCCCGGTTCCTTGTAACTTAGCAGATGAAAACCGAAATCGCTTTGCTGACGGGTGAAATAAATAATAAAATCTTTATCGGGCCTGACATTTTTCTCGTTATACGCTACGCTGAATTCATTATCGCCTCTTCTTTCCGTAGCTGCGGCATGCGAGGGGCAATAGACCGCGCCGATTTTACTGAACGATTTGACAATGATATCGACCGAGCATTCCTGCAGATCGGCGCCGGAATATTTTTCGGTGTTCAGCGGATAAATATATTCCACCGTCCCGTTATCGGATTTCAAGGTTTGCTCGTATTCAAGCTGAACGCGCACCTCGCCTCTGGCCGGGATTGGATAAACGCGAAGTTTATACATACCGCGGCCGGCGTATTCGAGCAGGGCCGGATCCTTGCGCTGCCGCACGATATCTTCGTATATCCGGCGGGCCTGGTCGGCATCAAGCAGTTCGGCCTCCATCTGACGGCCATTCAGCCAGGCGACAAACCGGCTGATAGCGGCATCTTCCGGAATCGGGAAAATATAATTGGCCTCGAGTTCCCAATTATACGGATTAGTGAAAACCTGATCGATTTTGGTTAACGCCACCGGGTCATCAATGGTG